>Ga0310342_100002178_pt1 | contig 12512 bp, 5 predicted proteins | sample S15DNA20500_MG_FD_206155 | JGI IMG/M metagenome (GOLD analysis project Ga0310342, IMG submission 206155) | Marine microbial communities from station ALOHA, North Pacific Subtropical Gyre - S1503-DNA-20-500_MG | ecosystem: Environmental > Aquatic > Marine > Oceanic | place: Pacific Ocean: North... | reverse complement strand
GATGAACAAGGCCGCCTGTTCGTCTGCGAGATTCACGGCTACAACCTCGAGGGGCATCTCGACATCATCGAGCTGAACAAGACGGGAAAGCTGGACAAGAAAATCCGGCGGATCTACGCGACTCCAGAGACCCTGGCCGAGGCCCGGAAACAGACCTACGGCAGGGTCAAGCTCCTGCACGACACCGATGGCGATGGCCGCATGGACCGGGCCGACACCTGGGCCGACGACCTGCCGGCCTGCTTCGGTATCGTCCCCGCCCGCGGCGGCATCATCGTCATCACCGCCTTCAGGATCATCTACCTGAACGACAGCACTGGAGACGGCAAGGCGGATATCCGCGAAGCCCTCTTCGATGGCTTCGAGATGCACATCATCGAGCGCGCCATCAACAATCCGCGCTGGGGCCAGGACAATTGGATCTACGTGGCCGGGGCGAACCGCGGAGCCTCGGTAACCGGCCCCGCGCTGAAGGGAAAGGTCAACCTGGGCAGAAACGACTTTCGCTTCAAGGCCGACGGCAGCGCGATCGAGCCGGTCACCGGAACCAACCATACCTTCGGTCTGAGCCTGACCGACTCAGGTGACCGTTTTCTAATCAGCACCGGCTCTCATGCCCTCTACGCCATCCCGCTGCCCTACAGATACCTTATCCGCAATCCTCATGTACCCGTGCCGGGAGCGGTGGCCAACGCGGGGCAGGACCCGAGGGTCTATCCCATCAGCAAGCCTCACCCATGGCGTGTCGCCCGCAGCAAGGACCCGCGCTGGGTCAAATTCTATGGACGCATGGAGGCGACCGCCAACGGCTACCTCACCTCCGCCTGCGGGCAGCTGGTCTACCGTGCGCAATTGCTCGGTGAAAAATACCGGGGCAACCACTTCGCCTGCGACCCGCAGCAGAACATGGTGCGGCGCTCTGAGCTGCGGCGGGACGGAGCCGGCTACAGGACCTCGCGGCCGAAGGAAGAAAAGAACTCGGAATTCCTCGCCTCCACCGACCAGTGGTTCCGGCCCAACGGATTGAGAACAGGCCCGGACGGAGCGCTCTACGTGGTGGATTTCTACCGGGAGATCATCGAAGACTATTCGGCGATTCCACGCTACCTGCAGCAACAGTACGGTCTCGTCAAGGGAGATGACCGCGGACGCATCTGGAGAATCTCTCCGGCAGCGGATAAATACAAACCGCCCCGCAAACTGTCTGCAATGAAACCCTCCGAGCTAGCCGCCCGGATCAACCACCCCACTCCCTGGCAACGGTTCACTGCAACGCGCCTGTTGATCGAAAAAAAATCGGATCGCGCGGCGGGAGAACTCAAAGAAGCCCTGCGCTCAGGCACAAACCCGCAGGGACGTCTTCAGTGCCTGTATGCCCTCGATGGTATCGGCTCCCTCTCGCCCGGCGACCTGCTCACCGGGCTTGGCGACAGGAATTACAGCGTCCGTCTCCACGCGCTCAGGCTCGCTGACTCCAGGCTTGGAGAAGATCCCCGGCTTCTCGAAAAAATCGCCGCGATGGTGTCCGACCCTGATCCACTGGTACGCCTCCAGGTGGCGATGAGCCTCGGTTCAAGCTCGCAACCTGCCGCTGTGAGCGCCCTGGTACAGCTGACGGAAGAACGGCTTGGAGAGAGATGGATGAGGGCGGCTGTCCTCAGCTCCGTAAAAAACATAGCGGGTGATCTCCTCGGCGGGCTCCTTAGCCGGCAAAAAACAAACCCGGATGGCGGCCTTGCCGAGTCGCTGGCAATGATCGCCGGCTCGAGAGGCCGGCAGGCGGAATTAACAACGCTTCTGGAGGCCCTTGAACGGCTGGAAAAAGACAGGGGCTCCCTTCTCGTCCATTGCCTCAAGGGCCTCTACAGGGGGCTTGAACACGGAGCCGCTAAATCACTCGACGATGAGCGGGGCAGACGCTCCCTGGTCGAATTGCTGAAACGCGCCGAGGGCGAATCCCTGAGCCTCGGCCTGCGGGTCGCCGGCCGGCTGGGACTCTCCGGCAGCAAGGAGCTTGAAAAATTCTACGAGAAGATCGCAGCCGACGCCGTCGATGACAAACGCAGCGAAAAAGAACGCCGCAAGGCGCTCGAGTTCCTCGCGGCCGGTCCCTTTAAAACGCTGGAGGGTATCAGTGAGAGATTGCTGGCCCCCACCGAATCGCCGGGAATCCAGCTGGCCGCGCTCGGGGCTCTCTCCTCCATGGAAGACCCGCGGGCGGGCCCCCTGCTGTTGAAAAACTGGAAGAACTATTCACCTTCGATCCAGGAGAAGGCCATCGAGGCGGTCTTCAGCCGCGAGAACCGGCTTGGCGCGCTTGTAGCGGGCCTCGAGGAGAAAACCATTCCCGTCCAGAGCCTGAGCGCTCTTCGCATAGACAGGCTGCTGAAAAACCCGGACTCCGAGTTGCGTGCAAGGGCGCAGAGGGTCATCGAAGGGATGCGCGTGAGCAGTGACAGGGGAAAAGTGATCGAGCGATACACCGCGGCCCTCGGCGACTCGGCGGATCCTGTCCATGGGCGCGAGGTATTCCTCGCCCAATGCGCCAAGTGCCACCAGGTCGCCGGCCTGGGACACCCTGTCGGACCGGATCTTGCCCAGGCGAAGAACCGCCCTGACGATTCACTCCTCCTCGATGTGCTGAACCCCAGCGGCATCATCACCTCGGGCTTCGACACCTACACCCTGGTCACAAAGAACGGCAGGAGCTTCAGCGGGGTCGTGGCCTCCGAATCCCCCACCAGCGTCAAGCTGCTCTGGGCCGAGGGGAATACCGCGACGGTGCTCAGGAAAGACATCACGCTGCTGCAGGCGGCCGGCAAGTCGCTCATGCCGGAAAATCTCGACCAGGCCGTCTCCGCGGAGGACCTGGCCGCGGTCTTCGCCTGGCTGCGCGAGATCTTCGGCCAACCGACCACGCTGCAGCGACTGGAGCATGACGACCTCGAGCTGAAGGGCTCCTGGGAGACTGAGCGAAACCCGCAGTACAGTGAAAAAATCGCGGCGTTGACCACCACCCATGGAGACACGGCCAGCTTCACCTTCGAAGGTACCGGGATCACCTGGGTCGGCGCGCGAACCTTCAACGGCGGGGTGTTCCGCTGGGTCATCGATGAGGGAACCCCTCAGGAGGTGTCGGGAAAGGTCAACACCTGGATCAAGGGAATCGAGCGCTACAAGGTGATCCCCCTGAAAGAGGCGCTGCGCCCGGGAAAGCACACGTTCAAGTGCACCATGGAGTCCGGCAAGGAAATCTACATCGATGCCTTCGACATCATGGTGCCGCTGAAGAAGCGGGGCGCGAAGAAGTAGGGAGCCTACTCTTTCTTCTCCTCGGCCTTTTTCTGCCGGGGAGCCTTCTTCCTGTTTTTCTTCTTTCCCTGGCCGCCGCCGAGACCCGCGGGGCTCATCACGCGCTGCTCCCATTGGGCGAGCATCTTCTCCCAATTCTCGAGGCTGCGGGTGGGATACTTGCTTGACCAGCCGCCCTTGCGGAAGCTCTCGCTGACGCCCTCATCGCCGATCTCCTTGCGCCAGGCCATCACCACCCCGCGCATACGCTCGAGGTCGGCCTTGTACTTCGGATCGGCGGCGAGGTTCCTGGTCTCGAATGGGTCGGCGACGATATCGAAGAGCTCCTCCTCGGGCTTGGTCGCCTTCATGAAGCGAGCCTGTACCTCGTTCAGCTCACCCTTGAGGTGCAGGACGTTCAGGAGCGCCAGTACAGGGTACGATCTCTCCTTGTACTCGTTGAGCTGACACCAGGCGCGCTCGGGCATGAGGTTGTCGATGTACTTGAAGCGCTTGTCACGGCAGCCGCGCATGGAGTCATGGGTGGCATCCATCTTGTCGCGGGCCAGCATGACGTAATCGCGTTTGGGGGTCTTCTCATCGAAGAGATCACGTCCCTGCATCCACTTCGGCACCCTCACCCCAGCCGCCGCCAGGACAGTTGCCGTGACATCGATCGAGCTGACAAGATCCTCGCTGACCGTTCCCGGCTTGATATGCCCGGGCCAGCGAATGATCAGCGGCACCTGGACCCCTGAATCGTAGAGAAACTGTTTACCGCGCACCTGACAACGTCCGTGGTCGCCGATAAAAATAACGAGGGTCTTGTCGGCAAGGCCCTCATCATCGAGCCGCTTGAGCACCCCGCCCACGAGTTGGTCGAGCTTCTGCATCTCGCCGAGCCCATCCGCTATGTCACGACGAACCAGCGGCGTGTCGGGATAGTAGGGCGGCACCTCCACCTCCTTCGGATCGACCGGCAGGGAGGGATAACGCTTCCAGGTGCGATGCGTATTGGCGAAGGTCACCTGGGCCATGAAGGGCTTGTCCCCTGCGTTCTTCCAGTCCCCCCCGGGAAAAAGATCCTTCGATTTGTGCGTAAAATTGAGGTCGAGCTTCCTGCTCGCCATGAGCCCGGTATGGTAGCCCGCCTTCTGAAGCAGAAAGGGAAAAGGAATGACGTGGGACGGCAGCGGCTTCTTGTTCGCCGTTCGATGCTGGTTGGCGCCGATGGCGTTCTGGTACATGCCGGTCATCATCGCGCTGCGGCTGGTGGAGCAGACCGGAGAGGTCGTGAACGCGCGTGTGTAGCGCACCCCCTCTGCTGCAAGGCGGTCAAGATGGGGAGTCTTGACCCCCTTCGTTCCGTAGCAGCTCAGGTCCGGACAGATGTCCTCGCCGAGAATCCAGACGATGTTCGGCGTCTCCGCCGCCAGCGGGCGGCAGAACCCCCCGAACAGAACTCCAAGGGCGAATACCAGGACAAGCTTTCTCAACAGGTACATATTGTTCACTCTTCTCCTACACAGGGGCTCAGGCATCGAGGGTCCAGGGGGCCCGCATGGAACGCGAGCGCATATTATTCGCCTCCCTGGCGCTGCCGCCGCCGAGGAACTCCTCGCTCTTTGGATCCCATTTGAGCTTTCTCTTCAGCAGCATCGAGATGTTCCCGATATGCTGAACGGTGGCGCAGCGATGCCCCGTCTCCGCCGGGAAGTACGGCAGCTCCCTGGACTTGACGCAGTCGAGGAAGTCGCGGTGCTCACCTCCGGCGCAGGTACGCAGCTTGAGATCGCCCTTGCCCGGCCGCCACTTGACCAGTTCCTTCGAGCTTGCCTCCATGGGACGGTTGAACTGCGAGTTGCTGACCCAGCCATCAGTTCCCTCAAATCGCATCCCGGTTCCACCGGACTTGACATGAAGGTGAACCCCATCGTCATAGCGGTAGTTGATGTCGTAATCCATGAAGGTGTTGTAGACACTGCCCTCGTTGATGGTACCGACCCCGTAGACCTCGCTCGGGCCGCTGGACTCACGATCGAGAGCCCACTGCACGGTGTCGAGCTGGTGCATTCCCCAGTCGGTCAGCTTGCCGCCTGAATGATCGAAACAATTCCGCCAATGCTCGCGCTCGGGACGGTCGGGGCTGTAGGGGATCTTCGGCGCCGGACCGATCCACATGTCCCAGTCGAGATCCTTCGGCGGCGCGACCGCCTTCATGGTGGGGAACCTGTTGCCGGTGGGAAGCTCGACCTCCACCTTGCGGATCTTGCCGATCAGCCCGTTGCGGATGACCTGCGCCATCTGCAGGTAGCAGGCCAGGCTCCTGTCCTCGGTCGAGGTCTGGAAGACCTTCTTGTGCTTCTGCACCGTGTCGGTGAGGATTCTCCCCTCCTCGATGGTCAGGGTCGGCTTCTCGCAGATCACGTCCTTGCCCGCCCGGATCGCCAGCACCGACAGCAGCACGTGCCAATGATCGGGAGTCGAGATCATGATGGCATCGACATCTTTTCGATCCAGCACCCTTCGGAAATCCACAACAGCGCTGCAGCCGTTATTCTTGTACCGTGAATTGACCCGCTTACGGGCCGACTCGCTGCGGCTCTTGTAGACATCACAGACCGCGATGGCCCGCGCATCCGGCTGCCGGAGGAACATCTTGAGATTCCGGTTGACCCCGTGGCCTCCCATACCGATGAAGCCCATGTTGACCTTCTCGCTGGGCAGAAGCTTCCCTGCCCAGGCCGCCGGGGCTGCCGGAGCCAGTCCTATCGTCGCCAGGCCAGCGGCTGCCCCACCGAGAAAACCCCTCCTGGTGCACCGTTGCTCACCCGATCCAATGCCTTCAGCACATCGTCCCATGATTCCTCCAGGTCCTCACTCTTGACAGATTGTTTCATATTTTCCGAGGGAAGAGATCATAGCCCGAGCAGGCGCATAGCTTCCAGAAAGTAACGAAGCTGCGGGAGATTTTCGGCGACCCCGTCCAGGTGGGAAGGCACTCGCAAATGATCCCGCCAGAGGGGAAGGATGGGCATACGAACCTTGTCCATTCAGGCGGCAGAAAGGTTTTCTTCTTCACAGGGGCGATGTAGGCTCGTTGCTCGCGAGAAAAACGCTGAAATCCTGCGGATCATCACTCCAATGCGCGCACCCCGCCAGATCGCCCTCCTCCTCTGCCTCCTCCTGCCGGCACCCCTCGCCGCGGACCAGCAGCGCCTCGGCTCCCATCAATTCACCCTGCCCGAAGGCTTCACGATCGAGCCGGCCTGCGTCCCGGACCTCTGCAGCCGCCCGATCACCGCCGCCCTCGACGAGGAGGGAAATCTCTACGTCAGTGATTCCTCAGGCAGCAACGAAAAGGTCGAGGAGCAGCTCAAGAAGAGACCGCACCGAATTCTCCGACTCCAGGACCGCGATGGAGACGGAACCTACGAGAAGAGAACCGTCTTCGCTGACCGGATGATGTTCCCCGAGGGCACCCTGTGGCATGACGGCTCCCTCTACGTCTCGGCGCCACCGAGCATCTGGAAGCTGACGGACACCGATGGGGACGGGGTCTGCGACCAACGCGAGGAGTGGTTCAAGGGAACCCTCACCGGCTGCGCCAATGACCTGCACGGCCCCTACCTCGGGCTCGACGGCTGGATCTACTGGTGCAAGGGGGCCTTCGCCGAGCAGACCCATGCGCGTCCCGACGGAAAGCCCCTGGTGACCCGCGCGGCCCACATCTTCAGGCGCAGGCCCGGCTCCCGGTGGATCGAGCCCGTCATGACGGGCGGCATGGACAACCCGGTCGACATCGAGTTCCTGCCGAGCGGAGAGCGCTTCTTCACCACCACCTTCCTGCAGCACCCGGCCGGGGGCCGGCGCGATGGGCTCATCCACGCGGTCTACGGCGGCGTCTACGGCAAGAAACACGGAGTTCTCGATGGACATAAGCGAACCGGCGAGTTGCTGCCGCCCCTGGCCCACCTCGGGCCGGCAGCCCCCTGCGGTCTCACACGCTATCGATCGGAAATCTTCGGTGAAGAATACCGTGACAACCTCTTCGCCTGCTGCTTCAACCTGCACAAGATTACCCGCCACGAGCTCACCCCGAGGGGCGCCACCTTCGCCAGCAGAGACAGCGACTTCCTGGTCTCTAACAACGTCGACTTCCACCCTACCGACATCCTTGAAGATGCCGATGGCAGCCTGCTGGTGATCGACACAGGGGGCTGGTACAAGCTCTGCTGTCCCACCTCCCAGTTGCACAAACCGGACGTGCCCGGAATGATCTACCGGGTTCGTAAGAAAGACTCGCCCAGGGTCGAGGATCCCCACGGCTCGAAAATCGACTGGCAGGGGGCCACCGACCAGCTCGCGGGCCACCTCGATGACGAACGCCCGGCGGTTCGGGAAAGGGCCAGGAGCGAGCTTGCGCGCAGGGGCGCTGCCGGCGTCAAAGAGTTGAAGCGAACCCTTGCCCACTCGCGAACAGCGCGCGCCAGGCGCAACTCTATCTGGAGTCTGTGCAGGAACGACAGCGATGAAGCCCGCGCCGCGACACGAGACGGGCTCAGAGATATGGACAGGAGTGTACGCCAGGCGGCCGCCCATGCCGCGGGGCTCTGGCGGGACAGGCTCGCTCGCGAAGAACTGGAAGAGCTCCTGGGAGATGGCTCCGTCCAGGTACGAAGAAGCGCAGCTGAAGCGCTCGGGAGGTTGAAAGATCCCGCTGCCGTCGCGAAGCTGCTCGCCGCCTCGAACGGGATTCGCGACCGGGTCCTGGAGCACTCGATCATCTACGCTCTTATCGAGATCGCCCAGCCTGGCGCAACGCGGAAGGGGCTGAAAGCCCCCGGCATCGAAACACGGCGGGTCGCGTTGATCGCCCTCGACCAGATGGATGGTAGCGCCCTGGAGGCGACGGTCGTGATCGCCTTCATGCAGGCAGAGAACCCCGCGACCCGGCAAACCGCCAGCTGGATACTGTCGCGCCACCCCGAGTGGAATGAAGCCCTGGCTGGCGCTCTGCGCCCGAAGGTCGAAAAAAACCTGGCGACACCTGGAAGGCTGAAGCCGCTGCTGGCGCAGCTCGGAGGACATCCCGCGCTTGGAGAACTGCTCGATACCGCCATCAGGTCCGGCGGACTTGCGGGACCTTCGCGGGATATCCTCCTCGCCACCCTGGCAAAGAGGCCCATCACCGCCCCCCCACCCACCTGGAGCGTCCACCTTGCCCGTCTCCTGAACTCCGAGGATGAGAGCCTGAGGGACAAGGCCCTCGCGGCCCTGAAAAACCTCAAGCTCCATCCGCAAGGAGAGCTCCTGGGCTCGCTTCTGAAGATATCAGGAGATACGAAGCTCTCCGCGCAAAAACGCCTGGAGGCCATCTCGTCTTCACCCGGACTCCTTTCGAAGGCGCCGCTGGAAATCTTCGAGTTCGTACTCGGACAGCTCACTCCTGAAAAATCCGTCTCGCTCCGAGAGGAGGCCATCCGCTCGATCTCCTCCGCATCCCTCGACCGGGCGAGAAAGCTGGCCCTCGCGGCCAGGATCCGCGATTGCGGGCCACTCGAGGTAAACCGCCTCTTCCAGGTCTTCGCGAAAGAGACCGACGAAGAAATCTGCGGCCTCCTGCTCAGGTCGCTGACGGCATCCGCGGGCCGGGACGGCCTGCGATCGGAGACCCTCGAGGAATGGCTGAAAAAGAAATCCGCGGCCCTTAGAGGAACAGGAGCCGGTCTTGTCGAGAAATTACAGGGCGATCGACGCGAACAGAAAGAACACATAGCGGCTCTCAGCGAGTCTCTCCCCGAAGGCGACATCCGCCGCGGCCAGGTGGTCTTCAATAGTCCGAAAACCGCCTGCTCGGCCTGCCACGCCATCGGCTACCTCGGCGGACGCATCGGGCCCGACCTGACCCGCATCGGCCAGGTCCGCTCCGGGCTCGACCTGCTCGAGGCGCTCGTCTATCCGAGCCTCAGCATCGTGCGGAGCTACGAGCCGGTCGAGGTCATCACGAAGACCGGGAAAATTCAAGGCGGCATCCTGCGGGAGGAGAGCGGGGGAAAGATAACGGTGATCACCGGCCCAACCACCAGCACCACGCTCTCGAGAACGGACATCATCGAGTTGCGCCCGGGTAAGACCTCGATCATGCCGGCCGGCCTGGACAAGCAGATCTCCAGGCAGGAGCTGGCCGATCTGCTCGCCTTCCTGAAGGCGACGAAGTGGAAGTGAAATAAACTGCTGGAACAGACGAACTGATTCGTCTGTACTGGAAGTCTTGCCCCCTGCGGGTAAACGATGGAAAACCCGGTTCAGAAACCACAAATGGACGGAGACAGCATGTTCAGAACTTCATTCCTCTTCGCGGCGTTCCTGGCTCTCATCTGGCAAAGCGGCTTCGCGGCCCATCCCCACCGTGTGGTATGGGAGGGCGAATCCGGCCCCGGCAAGGGCAAGCACATCGTGCTGATCGCCGGCGACCACGAGTACCGTGGCGAGGAGACCCTCCCCGCTCTCGGCAGGATCCTCGCGAAGCACTACGGCTTCAAGTGCAGCGTGTTCTTCACCACCGACAGGAAGACCGGCTTCATCAAGCCGGGCAGCTCCTGGATCTCGGGCCTTGAAGATTTGAAGACCGCCGACCTCATGATCGTCTTCCTGCGTTTCCAGAACTTCCCGCACGAAGAGATGCAGCACTTCGTCGACTACCTCGACGCGGGCAAGCCCGTCATGGGCCTGCGAACATCGACGCACGCCTTCAATGGGACACGCGATGCCTACGCGAAATACTCCAACGGCTATAACGGGGCCGACTATAAGGGAGGCTTCGGAGAACAGATCCTCGGAGAGAACTGGGTCGGCCACTACGGCAGGAACCACCGCCAGAGCTCGATCCTCCTCCTGGAAAAAGACCAGCTGGAGCACCCGATCCTGCGCGGGGTCAGGAACGTCCACACCCAATGCGGCGGCTACAAGGCCTTCCCCCTCGATGGCAGCGTGACGCTCGCCCGCGGACGAATCCTCAACGGCATGAAGGCCGACGCTGAGCCCGACAAGACCAAGGAAGAGATGCCCGTGGTGTGGACAAGAAGCTACAAGGGCAGCAAGTCGGGCAAGGAGGGCAGGGTCTTCACCACGACGCACGGCGCCTCCGAGGACATCATCAACGACGGCTTTCGCCGCATGATGGTCAACGGCGCGCTCTGGTGTCTCAGCATGGATGACAGTATCAAGCCTGGGGGCAGGATCGACTTCGTCGGCCCCTACAATCCCGTCACCTTCAGCTTCGGCGGTCATCGAAAGAACGTGAAGCCGTCCGACCTCGAGGGCTGGGACTCGCCGATTCTTTCGAGTGAGCCGGCTCCCGGGAAGAAGAAGAAGAAAAAAAAGTAGGTACGCCGGCTTCCCGACGGCTCCCGGGCCGGTCTATTTCGCGCCGACGACATCCAGGAGTGCCTTCGCCATCGCGTCGCCGATGAGGAAATAGGTCTCGGCGTTGCCGTTCCAATGGTAGCCCTGCCCCGAGGGCGACTCCTCGCGGGGACGGAAAAAATCACGGGTCTCGACCGACACGACCCGGCCCTTGAACTCCGGGCGCCGTGCGACGGCGTGCTGGGCGGCGATGATGCCCAGGCGGCGGTCGATCTTCTGACCCCGGCCGCCGAAACCGCTCACGGCGATACTCACCGGCAGCTCGGGAACCTTCCATTCCTTGCGCAGGTCCTTCACCAGGTTGGCGAGGTTTTCCTCGTAGACCTCCACCCAGGGCTTCTTGAGACCGTCATTCCAGCCCTGGTGCCAGAAGAAGCCTGCGAGTTCATAGCCCTTTCCATCGTAGGCGGGAAAGTGCTCCTTGATGTTCGCGAGTACGTCACGAACATGCCCGAGCATCTCGGTGTAATAGGGTCCCACCTCTCCACCAGAGCTCGGCGGCCGGAAGTCCTTCACCAGCGTCTTGCCGCCCCAGGCAGTCTTGATGAGGAGTACCTGCTCCTTATAGGCATCGCCCAGCACGTGACCGATCTGAAATTCCGGACCGATCAGCCTGGTCTTCGCCCCGTAGCCGACGCTGAGGCCTCCTTTGCGTCCGAGGTACCAGATCCAGACATCGTCTCGAACCCTCCAGCAGCCGTCCTTTTTGACGGTGTGGGCGAACCGCTTCGCGGTCCCGGGATCCTTGACCAGGTACTCCAGGGAGCCCTTGCCGCCATTTTTATTCTTCGGATTGATCCTGATCTGCCCGGCACCCTCCATGTTGGACTGCCCCGCGAGAACGAAGACCTTGAGCTTACCCTGGGCATGGGCAGGCCCGCTGAAGAGCAGGACAAGGATTGTGAGAAAAATGACAGGACGCATTCGCGGCTCCGGCTGTAGAGGGAAGGGGGATGGCTCAGGCCTTGCGGCCCAACATACGGTCGAGGGAATCAGAGGTCTGGTAGACCAGCGCTTCGGGGTAGTGCAGGTAGGGGTGGAAATACTCGAAGGTCAGGTAGCCATCGTAGCCGGTTTTATCAAAGGCATCCATGACAGCCGGCCAGTCGGTCGTTCCATCCAGCAGCGGCCGGAACGTCTCGAGGGAATAGTCGGTCCCCTTCTTGGTGAATTCCTTGAGATGGACATTCTGGATGCGCTTGCCGAGAATCCGGATCCAGTGTTCCGGAAACTGGAAGATCATGATGTTGCCTGTATCGAAATGAACCTTCAGGAATTCGCTCCCGAAGCCATCGACGAACCGGATCATGTCCTCGGGGGAGAGCAGGTAGCCGTTGAAGAAGATGTTCTCGATGTTCATCTTCACCTTGAGCTTCTCGGCCGCCGGGAGCAGCTTCCCTATCGCCTCCCGGGCGCGCTTGTCGCAGACGTCGTTGGGGGTGGGGTCGTGATCCTCCCGCCATGGCATGTGCACCGCTCCCGGAACCACCAGCAGGTTCTCCGTGCCGAGATCGTGCGCGGCCCGGGTCATCAGGGAGGCGAGCTCCATGCCCCGGGCGCGTTCGGCCGGATCGTTGCTGGTCAGCGGATAGGGCCAGAACAGGAAGGAGCAGACGCCGCTGATGGCGATGCCGATCTCCTCGGCCAGCTTCCGGATCGCGGTATAGTGCTTCGTGCCGTGCTTGGGTGAGAGGTCGTCTTCGAGGTTGTAGTTGAGCTCGATGCCGTCGAAGCCGGCATCCTTCGCCAATTGAAGGCACTCCCGCAGGTTCATTCGCTCCGGGTAGGGAAAG
>Ga0310342_100002177_pt1 | contig 12514 bp, 10 predicted proteins | sample S15DNA20500_MG_FD_206155 | JGI IMG/M metagenome (GOLD analysis project Ga0310342, IMG submission 206155) | Marine microbial communities from station ALOHA, North Pacific Subtropical Gyre - S1503-DNA-20-500_MG | ecosystem: Environmental > Aquatic > Marine > Oceanic | place: Pacific Ocean: North... | reverse complement strand
ATGCCGTGTGGCCGGGTCATGATCCGCTTGCCATCGTCTTGTGTTGTTGCAGGTATTCCTTCAGGCTCCGCTTCACGACCCCGACAAGGAACAGCCCGCCCAGGATGTTGGGAAAGGCCATGCTCAGGATCATCAGATCGGAAAAGTCGAGGATCGGGCCGAGGCCAGCGATCGATCCGACAAAGACGCAGGCGACGAAGATCAGGCGGAAGATGATGACATACCGCATGTCGAACAGGTACCCGAAGGCGCGTTCGCCGTAGTAGCACCAGGAGATCATGGTCGAGAATGCGAACAGCACGATGCTGATCGAGAGGACCGCCGGGAACCACCCCCCCAGTTGGGTCTGCTCAAAAGCGTGGAGCGTCACCGCCGTCCCGTTGGTTTCGTTGGCCAGTTCCGGGGCCTGGTAGGCACCGGTGATCAGGACGACCATCGCGGTCATGAAGCAGATGATGATCGTGTCGACGAAAGGCTCAAGGCTGGCGACAAACCCTTCGCGGGCCGGGTGTGATGCCTTGGCCGCAGAGTGTGCGATGGCGGAGCTGCCGAGCCCTGCTTCGCTGGAGAAGGCCGCACGTGTGAATCCCATGATGATCACACCCACGAATCCGCCGAAAGCTGAATCCCATTTGAACGCTTCGGTGAGGATCAGCTTGAGGTGGCCGGGCAGTTGATCGAGGTTGGCCAGAATGACGATCAGGCACCCGGTCACGTAGAGCAGGCACATCGCCGGGACGATCTTCGACGTTGCCGCGCCAATACGGGTGATGCCGCCGATCACCACGACGCCCACGACCACGGCCATGACGATGCCGAAGCCATAGCTGACGTTCTCTTTCAGCCGCCCCCGACGATCTTCGTGCCCCTTCACCGCTGCGGCGTCGAGTGTTGCCGCCACCTGTTGCACGGTGACCGTCGATCGCAATTTGGTCTCGTCAAGGCGGCTTCGCACCTGTTCCAGCGGTTCTTCGGAGTTCGATCTCGCGGCCTCCAACTGGGCGTCGGTCAGCAGGCCTCGCAGGGCCTGGTCCGTCATTCCTTCCTTCGTTTCTTGGGCCAGCGTCGGTCCTTGTACAAAGGCGGCGTGAAAACCTTCGTACGCCTGGTTGGCCTGGAACATGTTGCCGCCGCCCAGTGCACCGGCCATGCAGAAGATGGCGAAGATGACCGCCAGGATCTTGCCGAACGGTGCCATGCCGCGTTCGCTGAGCCCCTGGTCCAGGTAGTACATGGGGCCGCCGGAGATCGTGCCGTCCTTGTTTCTGCGCCGGTACATCTGGGCCAGCGTCGATTCGTGGAACTTGGCGGTCATCCCGAAGAAGCCCAGGAACATCATCCAGAAGATGGCGCCGGGGCCGCCGGTCTTCACGGCAATGGCGACGCCGGCGATGTTGCCGAGGCCGACCGTGGCGGACAGGGCGCTGGTCAGGGCACGGAAGGGCGTGACTTCGCCGGGATCGTCTGCATTCGAATACTTGCCGCGAGCCAGCGCCACCGCGTGCCCAAACCCGCGTATGTTGATGAATCCGTACCAGAACGTGAAGAAAATGGCTCCCGCTGCAAGGAAGATGATCGTGAATCCGACGGTGGGCCCTTCCATGACAGGCTTGCCGTCGGCGTTGGTCACGGGCGTGCCGGACGTGTCCCGTTGCTGTTTCTGAAAGGCGCCGAACGAAACATCGAAAAACATCACCCCACCGATGTATTTGTTCACCAGCTCAATGGCTTGGTTGATGGTCCTGCCCGGCGTCTTTTCATCGGGGTCGGCTGTGGTTGCCGGGGTCACAGGCGCCCCGTCGTCGGCGGAAACTTCGGGTTGTGCGACCGCAGGTGCGGCGAGGGACATGAGAACAGCCCAGAGGATCACGCTCCATTTCCGTACCAGACAACGTTGATGCATGGCGTGGGCGGGTACGAACAGGTGCATTGTTGACATCACAGAGAACCCCTTCGGCACGCTGATCGTGCCTTGGTCGACAAATGCTCGAACGCCTGGTCGGTGGCGGAGGCAGCGAGCCCGAAGGGCGGACAACGCCACCACGGATAATCAGCCCGTGGCGCCGTCGGCATCGGCGGTATCGGCCTTTCGGTATGACGCGGACGGTGACGGTGTGGTCGACTCCCACCCCACCTGTCTTGGATAACCCAGTGTCGCATGCACCCGCTTATGGATCCGTCGCAGCGTCCGGCTCGTACGCAGGTCATCTCGCTGCGCCTTCACGTTGCCTTTGAGGATGGCAGACCCGAGCAGGTCGCGGAATCCTTCGGAGGAGACATCAAGCTGCAGCGTGGCCTGCCAAATGTCGCCGCGCATCAGCGACCCGTCGAGGGCGCTTTGGGGATAGAAATAGCCCGCCCCGCTGTAAATGCCGACCTGGGTGTCGGCCTCGCCGGTAAAGATCACGTAGTGAACGGTGGCGTTCGTGGCCGTTTTCTGGACCGGCGTGCGACCTGCTCGGGGTTGCCAGAGCATGCGGATGGTCACCGCCTGAGAGGGTGAGTCAGGGGGGCCGTCCAGCAGCAGCATCGTCAGTTTGTTGGCCCCGTCGAGCCGGTACATGCCGGTCTGAAAGCCGCCCCGTAGCGCCGCACGCGGGTCGAGATGGCTGGTGACCTGCAATTTGCCCCCGCCGCGATCGAACCCGAGCCAAGGCCGCCCACAGCCGGACAGCATCGCGGCGACCGCCACGGGGATGATGACGAAAACGGAAGCACTGCGGATGTGGTTATTCATTTGGGGTGCTGGCCACTGGTGCCTGCGAAACTGGCTCGGCGCCTTCGGTCGCGTCCGCTTCTGCGGCGGTCTCCGGGACAGAGCTGGACTCCTGCAGGCCGAGTTCCACCAGAACATTGCGTTCCACGATACTACGCAACTGCTCGCGAGGCACGCTGGGAAGATGGGTGCCCTGGGTGTACGTGTTGGTGGAGTAGATGGTAGTGATGGCTTGTTCGGGCGTGCAGAACGGGAAATCGCTGCCGAGCAGAAGTCGATCGATGACGCCGAGTTGATGGGCCGACAGAAGCGTGTTGTAAAGCGGCCACGGTCGCAACACGAGGTCGGAAAGGTCGGCCCAGATGTTGGGATGCTTGCCGATCAACAACAGCGTGGGATCCACCCATGGGTGGCCGACCTGTGAGAGGATCAGCTTGAGTTGTGGGAATTGCCTGGCCACTTCATCGAAAAGATGCGGCTGGGCGAATTCCATCATCGATTCTTTTGAGAACTGTGCGCCGGGGTGAATGACGACCGGCAAGTTTCGTTCTTCGCACCATCCGTACAACGTCATGGCCTTGGTGTGGCAGGGGTGATACCCCTGGGCAGCGGGGCAGATTGTCACCCCGGACAGTCCCAGTTCTTCGGTCTTCTGCAACTGGTCCGAAAAATCATCCGACATCGGGTCGATCCCCGCAAAACCGAAGAAGCGATCGGGATGGGCCTGGACGTACGCAGCGACGAACGGGGCATCGATGTTCGCGCCGATCCGTTCGCTTACGAACCCAAGGACGAAGGCGTGGCTGACCGGTCCCATCGCTTCGAGGTGATCGGTCGGTGATGCCGACGGCCGGTTCCAAGGGGCTGATTCGGCTCGCCGAATGCGATCGGTCGCGCCCGGCCCGAGTTGATCGGGGGAATTCCAGATATGGGTGTGAACGTCAACAATCATGTCAAGTGGTGGGCCGTGGTGTGGCCCCCGGTTTACGATCGGAGATGATCGTGCCGGGGGGCGGGTCGTCCTGGAAAGGAGCCGGGTCAGTGGCCCGTGTGCGCGTCGTAGGTGTCGGCTGTCATGAGGCTTTCGATTCGGCTGGTATCGTTGGGCCGGACCCGCACGAGCCAGCCTGCGCCGAAGGGGTCGGTGTTGATGATCGAGGGATTGTCGATGATGGCGCCGTTGATCTCTACGATCTGACCGTCGATGCCACAGAAGATCTCGCTGGTCGTCTTGACCGACTCGATTTCCCCCAGCGCCTCGCCGGCGGCAATGGCCCCGTCACGGCGCTGGATCTCGACAAAGGTGATGTCCGTCAGTTCATCCACGGCGAATCGGCTCAACCCGATCGTCACAAGGTCGTTCTCCAGTTTGTGCCATTCATGGGTTTCAATGTAACGACGGTCATCGGGTGATGGCATTATGATTCCTTGAATGCATCCCTCCAAATCACATTGACATGGTAAGCGATAGGGATGTGGGAGACAACGCCGATAGGGCTCTGGTGGTGGATCCGGATGTCAGCAAGTAGTGTTCTGGAAAACAATTGAGACAATGTCATTGTCGCCTTTTCCCGGGGCTGGTTGCGCGATGACGATGGCCATGGATGCTGAAAGTGCGGGGCGGGAGGGCGATTGCGTTTCGGCCGTATTCATGGCCACTGGTCGTTGCCGACCGTGCCTCGGTGGATCATCGTGTCGGCCTTGCCCGGTGTCGCGGGGCGGGATGTGCGGGCGACGCAGTGATCGCGTGGCCGAAGGCGCCGGGGCGATCAACGGCCCAAGGGTCTAGGCGTAGTTGCCGCTGCAGGGCACGCAATCAACCGCCGGCAGGTCGAAAAAAAGCGTCAACAGCGTCATTGCTGTACCTCCATTTCCACGTGGACGATAGAGGAACCCTTCAACGCCAGCGTGTGGAACATCGTGGGGGACGAGAACATCAACTTGGCGCCGGGAAGAAAGCCGTCGTAGACCTCGCTTTCCACGTCATCGACGACCGCCACCCACTTGCCGATGCGCCAGACGCTGTTTGGGTCATCGAAGGCACTGGGGCCGAGAAGCAAGTCCGAGTCTTCTCTGAAGACCTCGTCCGCGGCGTCGTTGTTCTCGAAGATCGTCGGCAGGGTCGCGAGGCGCTGGGCGACGAAGGCCAGATGGGCACCGTCGGGTGAGAAGGTGACCGAACCCGGTGCGATACCGTCGTGTTCACGTCCTTCCTTGCCTTGCGAGACGAGGACCCACTTCTCGTTGCGCTTTGCGGCATAGACGAGCTTGGAACTGTCGGGGCTGTAGACGATGTCACGGACCGCGTCGTATTCTCGGCTCTCCCGCATTCCCTCGACGACCACCCACTTGCGAAGCTTCTTGGCACCATATGCAAACCGCTTGCCATCGGGACTGAAGACGATTGAACCTATGCGAATCGCGTCGTAGGGATTGCCCTCTTGCCGATCCACCACCATCATCCATTTCCCCTTGCGCCGCGCGCCGTACGCAATACGACGGCTGTTCTGGCTGAACTGGATGCCGTCGACTCGTTCGTACTTCTTCTGTTCCTTGTGGTCGAGCACGACCAGCCACCTGCGGCCGCGACGGGCGCCGTAGGCCATGCGTTTGGAATCCGGACTGAAGACCAGGTTGTTCTCACCGCCGTAGGTCTTGCCGGGCACACCGTTGGCCACAACCAGCCAGTTCCGTCCTACCTTGGCGACGTAAGCGAGGCGGCTGTTGTTGTTGCTGAAGTGAATACTGTCCTCGCCGAGGCCGTCGTACTGTTTACCTTCTTTGCCGTCCAGGATCACCAGCCACTTCTCACCCAGTTTGGCCGCGAAAACCGTGCGTGATCCGTCGGGGCTGAAGGTCAACCCGCCCACGCGGTCGTACATCTTGCTTTCCACGCCGTCGATGACGGCCAGCCACCGCCCGTAGCGGACGGCCACGTAACCCATGGTCGTCCCATTCGGGCTGAACATCGGGCTATTTTCACCCAACTCGTGGTAGGGGCTACCCTCGACGCCGTCGACGACGACCAGCCATTGGTCGCCGCTCTGTGCCGCGTAAGCGTATCGCTTGCCGTCGTGGTTGAACTTCAGCGTGTTCTCACCGATGCCGTCGTATTGTTGTCCCTCGAAGCCGCCAACGTTGACGGCAAGTTTACCGTGGCGGTGGGTGACGAACGCCACGCGGCGGCAATCGTCGCTGAGCACAAAGGTCGATTCGAGCGTGCCATGAGGGATGCTCATCATCACGCGGTTTCGGGTGAGGAGGCGAAAGCCGCCCCGGCTCCGCAGTAGCGCTTCGACTTCGGTGTGACCGTTCAACGCGGCCTGGTCCAGGGCGGTGGATCCCGTCTGGCTGACCGCGCTGGCGTGAGCCCCCGCGTCAAGCAGCATCGAGGCGAACTCGATATGACCGTAACGCGCCGCCAGGTGCAACGGACGTAGCCGCGAATAGGTGGTGACGCTGGTGTCGGCCCCCTGGTCTAGCAGCATCTTCCCGATCTTCGTCTGGCCCGCTGCCGCCGCATAGTGCAGGGCCGCCCATCCGTTTCGATCGACCTTGTCGATGTCGGTACCGTTGTCGATGATGGCCCGCACGAGGGGGGCGTCATCCTTCTGGACCGCCTCCTGCAACAGGGTGACGGCGGAGGCGGCCGTGGCGAGCAACCCCGCGGCCACCGCGCTGATCGCAAACGCCGGCGTCGCGGGTGGGCATCCTCGATTGCCACGTTGCTTATTGGTCCGCATGCAAGGTTCCCACAGCGACGCGGTGTCGCCCGTCCGGCCCGGCCGTGACCAGGTCGGCGCTACAGATGCGCGATGTATCGACGGTCCCGCGGTGCTTGCGTGAATCGTCCGTCGCCTGGGGCGTCGCGGATAGCGACGCTACCATCATAGCCCCCTTCATCGGTACGGTGCGTCGCATTTCGGTGTTCCCTTCAACCCCATCGGCGGTTCACGCTGGGCCGGTGACACCGCTTGTCGGGTCGACATGGGAATTTCGGACTCTGCTAGCTTTTCTCCGCCTCGGTGGCCGCCAGCAGCAGGGCTCCGACGGGGACGGCATCCTCCCCCAGTTGTGCGGAAAGAATCGAAAAATTGTCAGCGAATGCCTTGAACAACAGTTGCGATTGGACCGATGCACGGAGCCGCTCAAGGAGGGGTGGACCGAGAAGAGCGACCCCTCCGCCGATGATCACGACCCGGGGATTCACCAGCGAGATCACGTTGCACAGCGCGGTGGCGAAGGTCTCAATGACGTCCTCCATCAGCCGCGTGGCGGTGGGGTCTTCATCCAGCCACGCCCGAGCCACGGCGGCGGCGTCGGGGGGGCCGACGGTCCCGTCACTGGGGTCGGGAGTGGCCGTCCAGCGACCGGCTTCCGCCAGTTCGGCGGCACGCCGCTGGATGGCCCACCCGGAGCAGAGATCCTCGACGCGGCCCGAGCGAGCCAGGAGACGCGAATAGGCCCAGGTATGGCCGATTTCCATGGCCCCGAAGGGCCCGGTGTAGAGCTTCCCGTTCGCGTAGAGCCCGCCGCCGATGCCACTGCCGATGTTCGTATAGAAGGCCGGGTCGTGGCCGGCCCCGGCGCCCACCCTCGCTTCGGCCAGCGTTGCGCAGTCGGTGTCATTGCCCAGGCGGCAGGGTCGGCCGCACGCCGCCTCCAGATCCGCGGCCAGCGGTGCGTCGTGCCAACCCTCGACCTGGTGGCTCATCACCACGCGGCCCGACGCTTCGTCCACCGGGCCCCCGAAGCCGATGCCCACGGACGCCACATCGTCATAGGTGTCGCAGAGGCGGCAGACCATCTCCGTGACCTGCGACTGGATGGCCGCCGCCCCGCCCTCGGCTGGTGCACGCAAGGCATCCAGCACACGTCCCTCTGCCGTGCCGCGTATGACCTGCAGTTTCGTAGCGCCGATTTCGACTCCGACATAGTGGTGTGCGTGTTTGTCCATGTGTTTGGGTCGAATCCTCGTGGACCGTTACGTGGATGGTAGCCAACCGTTGACGCCCTATCGAACGCGGCGACGGGTCGCCCCTGGCGGGTAAGCAGCGAGGTCCGAACCTTGCGCTCGCCAATCGGGATGCCTGTAACATGCCTGCATGTGTTCATCTGGCAAGCTTCAATGGGGCATCCTTGGTTGCGGCAATATTGCCCATGCCTTCGCCGAAGCGTTGCCGCATTCTCGCACCGGTTGCCTCGCAGCGGTGGCGAGCCGATCCGAAGAAAAGGCGGCAACGTTCGCGCAGCGGCACGGCGCGTCGCGTGGTCACGCAACGTACGAAAAACTTCTTGCGGATCCGGAAGTGGAGGCGGTCTACATCGCCACGCCGCATCCCATGCACGCCGAATGGATCGTACGCTGCGCCGAGGCGGGGAAGCATATTCTCTGCGAGAAACCGGTGACGCTGAACGCCTGGGAGTGCATGGCCGTCCTGGAACACGTGCGCCGGCACGACGTGTTCTTCATGGAGGCATTCATGTATCGCTGCAACCCATTGACAAGTCGTCTTGTCGAGTTGATTCGGAACGGTGCCATCGGCGATGTGCGGATGATCACGGCCACGTTCGGCTACAACGAGCCTTTCGATGCGGACAGCCGGGTCTACAACAACGATCTTGGCGGTGGTGGCATTCTGGATGTGGGGTGTTATCCGGTTTCGTTGAGCCGCCTGGTGGCCGGCACCGCGCTGGGGAAGGGGGTTGCAGAGCCGTGGAAGGTCATGGGGGGGGGGCGTCTTGCGGAGACGGGGGTGGACGCCACGGCGGCGGCAACACTGCTTTTTGAGGGTGGTATCACGGCGCAAGTGGCCACGGCGGTCGAGACGAACCTGGACAACGCGTTGACCGTTTTCGGCACGAAGGGATGTCTGAAGGTTCCTTTGCCCTGGTTCGGATGCGGGCGAGAAGGTGGCACCGCAAAGATTCAGATCACGCCGACAGGTGGTGAAATCGAGACCGTGGAAGTGACGACGGACCAATGGCTCTACGGCATCGAAGCCGACGTCGTGGCCGACCATCTCAAGGCCCGTCAGGCGACGCTGCCGGCGATGTCATGGGGCGACACGCTCGGCAATATGGTCGTGTTGGACCGGTGGCGGGCGGAACTCGGATTGCGATACAAATCGGAACAACCGGAACGTTTTCTGCCGGTGCGAGGCGGGACGCTGCGGCGTGATCCGGTCAGGCCCATGCCGACCGGTGTCTGGCCGGCCGTGGACGTGCCCGTCTCTCGCCTGGTGATGGGGGCGGATCACCAAGAGGATCTGCGACATGGATTCGTGATGTGGGATGCCTACTTCGAAGCAGGCGGCAACGCTTTCGACACCGCGAGGCTCTATGGACCGTTGGAGAAACATCTCGGGAACTGGATCCGTACCCGCGGCGTACGCGACCAGGTCGCCATCATCAGCAAGGGCGGTCACCCGCCTGACGACACCCCCGAATCGATTGCAAGCAACCTGGCCGAGAGTCTCGACGCACTGCGTGTCGATCGTATCGATCTCTACCTGCTGCACCGCGACAATCTCGATATCGACGTGGCCGCGTTCATCGACCTGCTCGACGAGGCCGTGCGTGACGGGAAACTCGGTGCCATCGGGGCGTCCAACTGGGCGCCGGCCCGGATCGACGAAGCCAACGCGTATGCCGCACGCAGCGGCAAGACCTGTTTTTCGACGGTGAGCAACAACCTCAGTCTTGCCCGCATGGTGGAGCCTGTCTGGCCGGGCTGCCATGCCTTGGCAACGGACGAACAACGCGATTGGTTTTACGACAGCGGGATGAATTGCCTGCCCTGGTCCAGCCAAGCCCGGGGGTTCTTTGTTCCGGATCGCGCGAACGGCCCCGACGACTTGCGAGACGGAGACCTTGTGCGTTGCTGGTACAGCGAGGAGAACTTTGCCCGTAAACGACGTGCCGGACAGCTCGCCTCCGAGCGTGGCGTGGCGACGATCAATATCGCCCTGGCGTATCTCCTTTGCCTACCGTCCCCGATTTTTCCCATTATCGGGCCTCGTACCCCACGGGAACTGACCAGTTGTCTCAGGTCACTGGACGTGACACTGACGCTGGATGAACTGGCCTGGCTGGATGGAGGGTAGGAAGTCCGAGATTGGATTTTCGGTTGTGCCTGTCGCCTTCGACACCTGTTGGCCACGGATCCAACGACCGATCAAAAGATAGCCTGGCGCTTCTCCCCGGCATTGCGGCGGGCGGTGGCGTATCAGCTTGTGGTGGCCGCGCTGTGCCAGGCTTCCGAGACGGCTGCTTCGCCCCCGCTGGCGTGGGCGACCTTGGCGGCATCCGTGATGGCTACGGCTTCGAGCATGACGTTGAGTTCGGGCAGGTTGCGTCGCGTCGTGACCATGCGCTTGACTTGGCGAAGGATCTCGGCGGCGCCAAAGGGAAAGATGTCATCGTTCAGCGGCTTGGACTGAATGGCCCCGCTGGGCCCGTAGGCTTCGGCGTAGAACGCACAGCGGTAGGGAGAGCCCACGCTACCGTTGATCGTGACCCCGGCGACCGGTCGGTCCGGGGCCTCGTCCCATGAAAGATGAATAATTTCCCGGGGGTCCGCCCCCATGCAGCGCACGCGACGGACGCCGCTACCGAAGATCGTCAGGGCAAGGACGACGGCGTGGATGGATCCGGCCATGGCGGTGCCGCCACCTTCGATCGTACCGAACTGCACGTCGCCCACTTCGGGAAGGCGACGGTGGAACCGAAGCGTGTCGGGCAGTGCTCCAAGGATCGACATCGAGTGTACGGGGGCCTGGTTCCGTGCGGCCAGGTTCAGGATGGTATCGACGTCGGCCCAATCCGCGGCCATGGGTTTGTCGATGAAGGTGGCCACGCCTTTTTCGAGTCCCGGGCGGGCCAGCTCCAGATGGTCGGAGCCGTCGTAGTTGCAGTCGGCGATGAACACCAGGTCCACGTCGTCACTGACCGCTTCGTAGGTGTCGCAGACCTGGGGCCGACCGTGGCAGATGTCGGACAGGACCTGGGCCGCGTTGCGGTGCTGGTCCCATACCTTGACCAGTTCAAATCCGTCGACCGTATCGGCGGTCATCTCCAGCGGGCTGGCGTAGTAGGTGTAGAAGTAGAAGTGGCTGCCCCCGGACATCCATGAGTAGTGGATCCGATCCGGCTCGGTCATGGGTACCGGTTGATCCAGCAGCACCGGATCATGGTCCGCCATCAGTGGCGCGTAGTAAGCGCCGTGTGTGTCGCAACGGATCAGCCCCACGCGGATGTTCGACGGCATCATGACACTCCAGGCGCCGCGGCCGAGCCATGCTCTGTCGGCGTGGTCATCTGCGGCGCATGAACATCGTACCACGACTATTCTTCAACGTGGTCCCTGCAAAACGGCAGCGCCGTACCCGATTGCAGCGAGAAACGAAATGCCCACGGTGTCCGCCTCTCCGGCTTTCTCCACGAACGGGCGTTGCTCGCGTGGCCTACGCCGATATTTTCGACGACGCCAAGCGAAAGATCCTGTATGAGAATGCGGCACAACTGCTCGGGAATCCCGGGGCATGACGGCGGCACGACGAGGGGGCCGCCCGCCGCGATCCGCGCCGCTTCGACGCGGTCAATCGAGATGGGAAACGTCTCCCCACGTGACCAACTTCCACCGACCATTTCCGACACGGAAGATGTTGAGGCTGGCGTTCTTGAGCACGAATGGCCTCGCGGCGTTCAGCGGCATCCCCATGCAGCGGCAGAAGACGGCGTTGAGATTGCCGCCGTGCGTGACGACGGCGACCCGTTTGCTGGGATGCTTCGCGGCAACCTCTTCGAGGCATCCCACGACGATCTCGTATCGTTCACGCAGGCTTTCGCCTTTGGGAAGGCGGTAATCGGGGTCTTTCGTTGACCAGGTCGCGTGGACTTCTGGGTAGCGGCGTTGGCGTTCGGCCAGGGTCAGGCCTTCGAAGATCCCGAAGTTCTGTTCGCGCAGGCGTGGATCGATCCTGGTGTCGAGCCCGATGTGCGTGCTGATGGCCTTCGCGGTGTCGACAGCCCGCCCGAGGTCGCTGGTGTAAAGAACATCGATCGACATCTCAGCCAGGCGATGTCCGACCAGGTCGGCCTGCCTTAGCCCTTCTTCCGTCAGGGGACTGTCCTCGTGTCCCTGCGATCGCTCCTCGAGGTTCCACCGTGTTTGTCCGTGACGGATGAGAATTATTTCGGCGTAGGGTTCGGTGGCGGTCATGATTGGATTCCCAGGGGCTTACAATATCGAGTTGACAATAGAACCTGTCATGCATGTCCGTCTCCGCATCGACGTGACGTGCCCTGCGGGAGGGGTGATTGCCGGGCCTCATGGCAGGTATTGATCGCGATGATGTGGTGTCGGAACACGGCACGTATCGTATCGTCTGAACCTGCGGCAGCGGCGTTCGGCGATCTAGCCGTACACGCGTCTTGCCGGGACCGCGGGGCCGCCGGGTCGCGCGGCCCCATGACACCGCCCGGGTGAAGTGCTGCTCGAGGTAGAGACCAAGGGCGATTCAAAAAAACGCGCACTGCCAGGGCGAGATGTGTTTTATCTTGGACAACGCAGTTCCATCGTCAGGGTGTCGGTGCGTCGCAGCGATTGCGGGTCATGGAAACATGCAGGCGTCTTTTCGGCGAGACGTTGGAGATCGCCCGCCCCGCAATCGTAGCAGCACCACGGGCTGAATCGCTCTATTATGCGATTGGCCGCACCGGGAGGCACCGTGCGGCATCACGAATGGAGACGGGCATGTTCGACCTGTTCAGACCGAAAGTTTTGTTGACCTGCTT
>Ga0310342_100002174_pt1 | contig 12529 bp, 13 predicted proteins | sample S15DNA20500_MG_FD_206155 | JGI IMG/M metagenome (GOLD analysis project Ga0310342, IMG submission 206155) | Marine microbial communities from station ALOHA, North Pacific Subtropical Gyre - S1503-DNA-20-500_MG | ecosystem: Environmental > Aquatic > Marine > Oceanic | place: Pacific Ocean: North... | reverse complement strand
CGGTCCTAAAGATGATCTTCTGTAAATGGCATGTAAAGTTAAGTTCTACATATTTAAGGAGTTAAAACATGGTTGCTAATAGTGCCTTTGGCGGTGGAGGTGGTGGCGGACTGGGGTTGTGGACTCCTTTTTACCATGGAATTGAATCATTTGGAAATACAATCCTAAGAAACAGGGCTGCGGAGATTCAAAAAGGGAAGGACGAGCAATCTGCCCTACTTGTTACTGAAAGAATATCGGAATCTATATACAATAGGAATAAACGCGCCAAAGAAGAATTTGAGAAGGAGGAGCTTAGGGCAAGGCTAACCGAGGCACAGGGAACCCCAGAATATATGAATTCGACTCCTGTGGTAAAGGCACAGATAGATGCTAGAACGTATAACGATTTTATGAGATTAAAAAAACCAGATGTTTACAGGAGAGACCTTAATAGTTTCATTAACTCTATATCTCAACTCCAAAATGCCGGTGCAGATCCGGGACTTGTGAAGCAAATGTTCAAAGGGGCTGGGTACCGAGTTGAAACCTATCCAGGTCTATTTAAAACCCGAAAGAAGGGAAGAGGATGGACTCAAGAGCATATTTTTAATGAAGATGGCATGAAGTATAAATATCAGATTAGATTTACTCCTGACTTACTTGAAAGGTGGGTAACGCTTTCACCTACCGATAGGAAAAAACTTTTGCGGGATCAAGGGACGCTTGTCTCAAGTGATCCAATTGAGCAACTCCCTGCTTTTAAGGTGAAAGAAGACGAGTTTTTCCTAAGGAAAGCGGCAGAAGATATTTTTTTTCCAGGATCACTAATGATTAAATTATATAATAATGGAGAGATTACGGATCAGGACATGAGAGAGCTTCTCCCATCATTTATCCCTGGTATGTTTGAAAGGTTCGCGAAAGATGGCGGGCCTATTTTTAAACTAGGGTCTGGTAGGTTTAGCCTTCAAAAGTGGAATGAACTAGCACGTAAAATATTGACCCCTGAAACTGGAGTAGGTAGCGTTACCCCAGGAATGAGAAGAATCTTTAACTCTGTTTCAGGTCGTGCGGCTGATCTTAGGACGGAGCACGCTATAAAAGTAAAGGCTATATCCCCGACGGCTCAAGCCGCTCACCACACGAGTATGATGAATAAAGAGCTTATAAGTCAGGGGGATATTTTCCCAAAAGCAGTAAATAAATCCATGGAATACGTAGTGACCAGCCAAGAAGCGAAGGATACCAACCTATTGCAGTCCCAGGCTTCCGCATCTGTAGCACTGGCACTGTTCGCGAGGAGTATGCAGGGTAAAGGTAAGTATCAGACCAAAGAAAAGAGAGATGAACTTACAAGTAGCGCATTACGAGTATTAAATAGTGATTCACTATCTGGGGAGCTTCATCTTAATACAAATTCAGAAGGAGAGAAATTCCTGACGGGAGAATACCACGTTAATCTTAGCCCTGGACAGGACTGGGAGAAAAATAAAGAAGACAGTTCTGGAAAGGTGTGGAAAACATTCAAGAAGAACGGGCAAAGCACTCTAAAGGGGGAAGTATTAAACATGGTGTCTGAAGGGGAAGGGTGGAGGCTCATCCTGGGAGGACCATCGACAAAAACGGGATATACTGCTTTTGACCAGGCTTTGGTGGTCGCTTTTATTAAAGCTCAGGACTTCCTGTCTGTTGTTAGAGAAAGCGAATTTGCAAGAACTTTCGCTATGCAATCACTGTGGAACAGGATGGTTGGTAAAGTAGAGCAGTGGGCTAAGGGCGGAGCCGGTTTAACCCCAGACGACAGAGATGCTTTACAGTTTGTTATCCATGCCAGTTTCTCGGCAGCTAATAGACGACTGGCTTCGACAGTGAAAGAGGGCCAAAACCGTATTAGGTCTGCGAGGGACGAGCTACAATCTAGGGTAGGACATTTGATGCCAAATAGCCCAGAAAACCATAGGGCATACATTATGGAAAGAGGGGACGGGGCTGAAGGGGACAAGTTGCAACCTTTTGATAGAGGAGAACTCGTATCATTTAAGTTTACAGACGAATCGGGGAACCCTCAGATAATTGAATATAGATCTACTAACTATAACGCGCACCCAGCATGGGGGCATTTATTTTTGCCTTATACGACTAGAAGTTTTTCCCCTGAAGCAATAGAAGAATGGTGGACTAAATACAGAAAGTCGATGTCGGGGGCTTATTCGCAAAGACCAGGTTCCCCTAAAGTGAGAAGTCGTCCAGATGATTACCTTATACCCTAGAATGTTGTAAATATACGTCTTTAAGATCATAAAAAAGGGGCGGGAATAAAAATGGCTATTACGAACAACCCATGGGCGGCAAAAGTCATTATAAGGAACAAGCCGGAGACTCCCCAGGAGAAGAGAGAGAGAGAGCTTAAGGAGGCAGCGGATCTTAGTTTCGAACAGAACCGCCCTGCTGTCCCTTCTGTGAACCTGGTAGATACCAGTAGAAAAAAAGAATCCGCCGGTCTTAGTCTGAGTCCTCTTATTACGAAAACTAAACTTCAATTAAAGAAAAAGAGGACAGCAAAAAAGGAGTCCCGTAAGGAAGTAGATAGTCCTTTCTATAAGGGGACAAGAGAGATTGAGCTACAGCCATGGATTGTTGTTGCAGTGCCGTCAAAAGATAAAAATAGCATTGGAGGAAGGGGTTGGGTAACGATAGCAGGAGACCCTTTTAATGAGGGGCAAACAAGTCCTATTTCTCACGATAGAAATAAAATGTATAACAATCGTGACAAAGGAAGGCTGCATTCTCAATCTGTGCCTTGGGGCTACACCTTTACCCTGGATGAGTGGAAAGATTTAATGAAACAAAAAGGAGCCATGACTGTACCAGATATAGGAGGAACGTATCTTAGGGAAATGCTATATCATCCAGAGGAGGGAGTGTATGGAGTACATGTGTATGGGTATGAGCTTAACGGCGAGGAAAGACCTATCTATGGGATATTAGACATTAGTAAGTCAAATATTGGTCCTGCCCCTGTAACAAGGAGGTTTAAGAACTTTTCTGTTTTAAGTGAAGACCAGCAGAATGAAGAGATTAATAAGCAAAGGAGAAAGCTGGCGGCTAGAGAAATAAATGAATTCAACTATTATGTCAAGAAGGCTAGACGGGCTCCCATAGATTCAGACACAGGTCTTCCCTATGTTACAGGAGAGGATGGAGACATAATCAAAGCTCTTCCCTGGATACCCACTATTCCTAGAGGATTCCCTGGGAGCAGACTTGACAACGCCGATAAATATAAAAGCCTATGGGATCGAGGAACAAAAGCACTCGGAGAGGCAGCACTAAGGTCTTTACCTGGAGTTGGACAGCAATTTTTAGCAACGCCAAGGGAGGGAGGAAAGATTAACGAGCCGTTCTATACAAAACCTGGAGAGAGCAGGAGGCCCGTTCACTGGACTGAATCAAAGAGGCCGTTTCCTGCTACAAGTAGAATGGCTATATCGATGGGTGCTGGCAGCGATCTGGCCGGATCAACTATTGAACCACAAGGAACCACTGAAGGAGAATTTAAGCCATTTAAGACTCCCACAAATGAATTTGGAAAACCCTTAGGTAATTTTTCAGATAGCTCAATTTTTAAAGATGCTGAGAATTTTATTTCAGGTGGATGGGATTCAATCACGGGAGTTATTGGTCTAGCAGGAGCGGCATATTCTGCTACTTTAGGGGACCAGGCATGGCTTGATGAGTATGTGCAGTCAGTAAAGGAATATGAGATCCCAGACAGCCCATGGCATAGAAACGTGGCTACTATCCCTACTGGGAAGGCTCTGTTGTTTACAGGGGGGAAATTATTTAACAATCTTGCCCTTTTAGGGGAGGAATGGGACAGGAGAGGAAATTCGGAACGAGATATATCTAGAAGGCAGGAGGAGATGGCGAGAGAGCTTACGGCTAGATTTTTAGGTGGATCGTTTGCACAAACGTCTCTAGCCTCGTCAGCTAGATTTATTGGAAGGGTCCAGCCTTTTAAGTCGGGGAGATCTTCAGGGCCATATGGAAAAGGTTCTGGCAAAAGAGAGTGGATGAAGATTAGCGATCAACTTAAAAGAGCTAGAGAATGGCACACAAAAAGTAACCTATTTGAGAAGACTATTTATGGGACATCTAGGGACGCATGGGTTCAAAAGGCGATTGTAGCGGAAGTATTCGATTTATACCATGGAGGGAAGAGCCAGAAATCCGTTACAGGGGAGAAAGAACAAGGAGAATGGAGGCCAGGGCATGACGACTTCTCTGAAAATTGGACGTGGGGTTCTCCGGCCTCCAACTCAGCCGCCCATAAGTACATGATGGAAATTGTAGATTCTATAACTAAGTCCTATGGAGGGGAACTTAAAATTGATAGCGACGGGCGACTTAACACCAAATCTTTAACCGAGCCCACCCTTAGAAAGATAATTGCCGACCTGACCACTGTTAAGCAATCCGGTGGAATGTTTGAATTCCTTAAGCAGCCGTTAGAAAAAGTATTACAGTCAAAATGGGAATCGACTATCAAGCTTATAGATCCAGAGGGGGTTATAGATTTATCCAATTCCGATTCTCTCCGCGCCCTAAACTTCCTCCCTGTTCCAGAAGATCCAAATGTTTTATCTGATAAACCAGGTCTCAGCAACGCAAACAGATTGTTTTTCAGAAACAGCGATTCTTTAATAGGGAACTCTCCTGGCCCAGAGGGGATGAAACCAGGATCAGAAATCGCCAAAGCAATCGAATCCGTTAATAAAAATAGAGTTCCAGCGGAAGAGCTTGACCCACGGGAACAGTTGAGGCTTATAGCGAAATACTATAGGTCAAGACTTGCTCTTGGAGTTCCATCAAGAATGAAGAATGGAGAAGGTTCTAAGACTTTATTACCTGCTGAACTGTCTGGAGTAGGGTACCGAGCCATGTCTGAAAAAGAGGCTATCGCATTGGCTCTACGATTAGGTATCAATGTGGACCCTGCCGACGAGGTGAGAGGAACGGCTCTTGAGGCCGCAAAGAGAAGTGGGAGAATTTACGATTGGGGACATGATCGCTCAGGTAAGCCAAGAACCATGACAAATAAAGAGGCACAAAACGAGATCTCTAGAATTTACAAAAACCCAAGAAGCGAATTCTACCTAACAAGGCCGCATCATGTACTTCAAGAGGACTCATTTAAATCTCCTGATAAAGCGGAAGCGTATCAAAACGATATGCAGCGCATACAGCACCTATTAGAAATCATGGGTAAGACAATTAAGGATCCTGGAAAAGAGGCTGTGTGGAGGGCTGAAAGAGCTAGGTGGGGAATTGTGAAGGAGCTTAGAGATAAAGTAGCAACGAATTTATTGGCTGCGGATAGGGCAGAAGCTACGAAATCTTTCGGGCAAGGTATGGAGGCTTTTTCATCATTGAGAGGGAGGGCTGGTGGAGGAGGTATGACAATGTATCTGAGCGGGCCAGGAATCTTAGACGCAGCCTCTAAGCTTATGGGTATCAATCAAGGAGACCCGAAGGGGACTGTTCTGGCTAAGAGCTTACTGGACTGGTTTCACAGGCTTTCTATGACTCCAGAACGAAGACCAGGGTATGTAGGAAGAATTAAAGGAGTCCCTCAGTTTATGAGGAGTCTGGGTCCAACTTCCCCAAATATTGGGGTAACGGGAGGGGCTATTGCTATCATGAAAAGAATACAAGAGGAGGAAATAAGAAAACGCTTCGAGATGATGGGGCAGGAGGACAGTAGGCTTAGACCTAAAAATGGATTTAATCGGTAGCCCAGGTTGTTTCTATGAAAAGCAATTACTTCCTCAATAAAAAAAGAATAGAAGAAGGCGTAGACGACGGATTAGATAACGCTATACCTAGCAACACTGCTGATTCAGTCAACGATATACTTTTAGATCAGATAAAGCCTCGTCTACCGGCATCGGGCACTATATCTACTCTAACAACGTCTGCTGTTAATGTCGAAGTCGACACTGCGTTAAATACCGAGATACCATCTTCTAATACCGCTGACTCAGTAAATGACATTCTTTTAGATAAACTTGAGCCTAGATTGCCTGGGTCTGGAACTCTGTCAGTATTATCTTCAGCTAATATTAATACTGAGGTTGACTCTGCATTAGATACTGTCATTCCCTCATCTAACGTGACGGATTCGGTGAATGATATCCTCCTAGATAAACTTGAACCCAGACTACCTGGGTCTGGAACTCTGTCTACGCTATCAACTTCCAATATCAGCGACCTACTTGATCTCTCGCTCGACACTGAGATACCCTCATCTAATACTGCTAATAGCGTAAATGACGTACTTCTCGACAAAATTGTACCGAGGCTACCGGCGTCTGGAACTCTGTCAGTCTTGTCGGCAGCTAACATTAATACTCAGGTTGATGACGCATTAAATACTGTAATTCCTGGATCAAATACAGCTAATTCGGTAAATGATATTCTTCTGGATAAATTGACTCCTCGATTGCCCTCATCGGGGACTATTGCTGTCGGAGAAACCTACATACCAGAGGTAAACGGATTAGGGTTCTCGACTACCTCCATCGCTCAGCACAACACGGTAAATCTGACCTCTACCGCCGGTCTCCTTTCTCATATATCCCTCGCCATTACAACTACGTTATCCGGTGGTTCGATAACGCTAGTATTAGAGATACAGGTAGACGGACTTACTCAATACGCCAACCATCTATGGTCTAGCGGCACGCCCCAACCACAGCTTCGAGGGGCCGTGCAAGCTCACAGTATCTCGGCCGTTGAGAATGGCTTTAACGCTGGGAACTGCTACCGACTGGGCCCGTGGAACACTAGATTTACAGATTCTCTGCGAGTTTCATTCGACGTACAGGCAACAAACAGCGTATCCGGATACATAATGTCTTCAGTTTCATATGCGAAGAGGGCATCACCATAGTGAGTAATTACATAAAAGTGACAGACGAAGGAGTGATTTTTGCTGAGCTTTCTGCTAGTGAAAATCCTGGAGGAGGCTGGATTCAAGTCGAGGACGGGAAGGCTGGGTTGGCAGGAAGGACTTATGACATATTAACCGGAGTCTTAGGTCCGGAGATCCCACCTAAAAAAACTGACTTCGAGTTAGACCTAGAGCAGAAACTTAAAGACTACTCAGTGTGGTCAGATATCCTAAAGACTTCGATTGCCAATTCTGCTCCAGATCAGTATATTTCTAAACTGACAGAAAAAGTAGATCAGATATGGTCTGATTATTTAATTGTCCTACAGGAGTGGTCTAATGCCGACTGATTCATCCGAGGGGACATTTTTCGGACTGAGTGGATCTTCAGGGGGCAATGGATCTAAGGGAAATGGACGAGCCAAGGCATCTATAACGCTAGGCATCCTCCTTGTGCTGGTGACGCAAATAGCCGGAGCCGCATGGTACTCGTCCAAAATCAGCACGATAGTAACCAGAACGGCCAAGGAAGTTGAGATTATGCGTGGTCAACTGTCTATCCTGAGCAAAGAACTGATCCGGTCAGACAATACTGAAACCGTTAAAGACCTTCGAAGTCGCGTACGCGAACTTGAACGCAACTATCGCAGACTGAATGGCCGGTGAGAGGTGTTATGCCCCCAGGAGGCTCCAGGATCGCCCTGGTGCGGCCTTATTGTTAGTCTAGTACGATGGGCCTAAGCATGTCGGGTAAATTGATTCTAGGCCCATTCTCGTGATCTTTTTTTAGTCGATTTTAGGGGAATTAGGTTTCCAGGATGGTTATGCCTTCGATGGCTTCGATTAGCTTTTTTTTCAGCTTGTACACCGACGTTTTAAATCCTTTACAGTCCTCCACCACAACTTTCCCATCTTTGTCTGTGTAGCTAAAATCTGCAACATAGGTACATACTAGCTTTTTCTGTATTCGAAGCGGATATCGAGGTTGGAGAACTAGCCCTCGGATCTCCCCTGACTGTAGGAGGAGTTTTAGTTCTCCATACCTCTTGGCCTCGCGGATCGACGGGAACCGATGCCCATCGACCACCTGAGGCTTGTTTTTGTATTTACTAAAAAACTTCATTTGACTGTACGTTGTTTTCCCCGTCCCTGGCTTCCGACTTCTTCCGGTCAATCCACTGGGCCATCTTCTTGGTCCGCTCTTGAACCTGATCCAGAGTAGGTCCGCCGGTGAGCCATTCCGATAGTTCGACTTGTTTGTCAAATGACAGATGGTTGGCTACCGCTTGTTCGAGTTGCCGGACGGCAGCCTTCCACTCATCCGTGTTAGTCGGATCGCCTAGCTCTTCGATACGAGGATCGTCATCCGGACCCCATTTTTTGCCGCATCCCTGCTTCTTCTTGAAACACAACCAGCCCCCTCCGAACTCTGGCTTCGAGGCTATGATAGCCTTTTCGCCACAGGAAGGACAGGGGAAGTCCCTGAGTGATGGCAGGTCATTATCGGTACGGGCTTTCTCTGGTGCCGGATCTATTGCCCTAACCGGATCAGGGACCGGTGTTTTCTTGACTGGGTTGGGCTTGACTGGGTTGGGCTCCACTGCCTCAGGATCTTGGGTAAATAGGCCCGATGATCGGGTAACGCTCAATGTCGCATCGACTAGCGATCTCTTTTTTGCCATCTTAGCGATGGTATTTTTTTTATCATAAGGGTTAGGGTCCGGAGTCTTCGCGCCATTTACCCATGACCAGTATTTGTTCTCACGGCTGTTGGCCTCACCTACGCCTTGTCCCATCTTCATACCATCGCTTCTCCTGGTCAGGGTGCAAGACGAAAAGTAAGATAGTATCGTAGGTGTCTCGGCTCGATCAACGTCGGGTATAATATTATACTGAGCCGACAGGCCGTAGACATCCAGTAACTTCTGAGCCCCTGATTGCCATAGGAACGGCTTGGGGATCCCTGGCACCCGACCGTAGTCTTCGCCTTGTACAAGGTATTCAGAAACAAACACTTGCAGCGTAGCCATGTTGTCCTTGGCTACAGCTATTGTAGTGGTCGTAGTCAGACCTCTCTCTTCCACCACTGGTACTAGGTCAGTTGTCTGCTCGGAATCTATATCTATGATATCTATCTGTTTATCTGGCATCTGTTGTCTCCTTTTGGGATTGATTTTTGGCTAGACCTTTGGATGCTGCAATTATTTCTTTTCCAATGTCCGAAGAAAAAAAAGTAGTCTTGCCGCCTGTACATTGGCATCGTTTCGGACAGTCGTCAGATGTGCAAGACCAGCAAGTGTAGCAAAACTCGCTCATGTAGGCGAACCACCCGATGCGGCCTATGCTGTCTAGGTTGCAGTCACACCGGCTCTTTCCAGGCGGATGTTTGACTTGGCAACAGGGGCACGGCCACATAACGTCAGTCCGGTCATCTACCGGTCTGTGGCACCTGGTAGCGATCTCAGAGATTGAGGGGAACCACTTACTCGTCTCTCTAAGATCATCCATCGCGGAGAGGACCAAGGCCATAGGGAACTTGGACAGGGCCGACCAATAGTGTATCAGTGCTGATTTATCTACGGTCTGATGCCCGTATGATTGGCTCAGTTCGATCAGTGAGCGATTAAAAGAAAATTTCTCATCGGCTTTCACTCGGCACCTCCTTCCTTCTCCTTGTCGGCCTTGGACTTTGCTTCTTTGGCTGCGCGGGCTCGTTCGATATTAAGGCGAGATGCCCTTATTTTGGCAGCAGAGGAGCTTCGACCGCCACGGCTCGATCTATTTTGATTTACTTTTTCCATGCCTCTGCCGCACCCGTTGACTACGGCTTGTGGTATCTGCATATTGGCAAGCATCTCTCCGGCCTCATCCGACTTGTATCTTGACAGGGTATCTAATGTAATCACAATCATCATCTCCACTTCTTTTGGCATGTCCATCTATCCTCCTCGGATTTTGTCGCTGAAAATTTGGATGAATTTTTCTCGGTCCAGGGCTGGGGGAGTGTCACTAGGGTACGTCTTGTTACGCCAATCTATCCCCTCCCGTATCGGGTCCGAGCTATCCGATGCGGCAGAATGGAGATCGGTCCAGACATCATCGTATAGGTCTCTCATCCTGCTGTTTAGCCGGTGCAACAGATCGGCAAAAACCCGCATAAGATGGGTAGCGTCCCAGGCATCCTGCCGCTTTACCGTTCGGCCCACTACGTCTATCCTGGCCGATATTATTCTGAGCCAAGCGAGGGACCATTGCTGGTGGGCTAGGACATCAGTAACAGACATAGATCGTATATGTCCCGTTATCTCAGTTATTTGACCCCAAAAGGCATTTAAGTTGTCCAAGTCCGCGACTTTACAATGGTGGTCTTTGCCGTTGCGCTGCGGAAATTCTCTGCCTGGGCCATCCGCCATTGATCTCTTCCAATCATCCGGTCTTTTCATCATTAGTTTAACCTCCCTGTTTTGATACACTTATGCTTGGCGCAATGGTCGCACACCATGGCGGTGTAACCGTCTGCGTCGCTGGTTACTGTGTCTATCCATATAAGTCTGTCTCGCGTCAGATCATACGACCGAAGGAGACCCTCGTCGTGTAGACGAAACGCGCTGTCTAGGTCTATTAACACCTCACCGCACGGGCACGGGTAAGTAAGTATCGTGTCGGCAATGTCAGCCAATATACTGTCTGTGTGTTCGTTGCTCATCTTGTAACCTCCTTGATCATCTTGTAACCTCCTTGTTATGCAAATAACTATAACATAGATCGAAGATGCTTGTTAGCGAAAAATGACCCCCCCCCTCTTATTTTTAAAGAAAATCAAGTAGTGAAGAGGGATCAAATTTTACCGGACTCTTAGGGTGGGGAAAAAGAAGGGTTGGCGGATCCGTAATTTCGGATTTCGAAGAAAATTCAAAATTTCAAAATTTCAAAATTTCAAAAATTCGTTAAAATTTATTAAATTACAAAATTTAGTAAAATTTAATAAACCGAGCCGAAACGGAACGAAACGGTTCGAAGCAAAACATAAGATCCGCCAAGGGCAAAGTCAAAGACCAATAACGAAAAATAAGTCTTGACTCAATTCTAGATATATGCATAATAAAGATGTACTAAGTAGCTTATAGCGATATCCACAAGGAAGGTAGAAAATGAATCCAACAACTAAAGCAATAAGTACAGTATTAGCAGTAACTGTAGTAGTACCAGCATTTTGCTTGCTTGTACAAGTCTACCAGTATGGGTTATCTCGATACGACGAGACGATTCTATCAAGGATGATTAATTTTTTTCTAAACAGTTAAAACGAAAGGACAAAAAGGACAAAATGAACAAAGTAGAAAAACTACATTTGACTTTCGATTTAGAAGACAAAGTTACATTGTTGTCCGACATCGTGCAATCGATCGCGTCGCGAGCTTATCGCGACGGCATCAAAGCACAACAGCACGGCAGGGTTGGCAATGATAAGTCAGTATCTGCTATTGATGAGTTCCGGGCCGTAAACCTTATCAAAGCAGACATTTCCAACGCGTTCAAGTTAGCAGACCTAACAGACTACCTATCTAATAGACACTGGAGAAAAAATGGAAATCTATAACGAAAAAATGGAATTTACCCTTCTTGACCATATGACCGAAAGTGAAATTGAGAAACTGTGGCGTTTGCTAGGATTACATAAAATCTACCCCGTATCTAGACAACGTCACCTACTGAAGATGGAGTGTAAAACAAAATGGAGAATCCAATGAAAAGTAAATCCGGTAAAACAGCAGAAAAATTTGTACCCTTGACCTGGTCCTACGATAGCGACGGAGTGTCAAAGTATGGTTCCAATGGCGGCTTGACGGCAAGAGCCAAGGATCAAGCTTCCGCGGATCTGGCACGCTTGCGCGCACGGGATATAGACCATTATGACTACAAACATGGCCGCGTATCTAGTCGGGTATCCCGTCGGGTGCCAATGGAAGATCAAATTGAGATCATCACCATTGGTAGAACGCATGGGCTAAAATCAGCAGCCTAAGAAACAATGAACACTAGGACCGGATTATTCCGGTCCTTTTTTTTTCTCTTAAAATCGGAGTCAAGATGATTACTCAAAGACAGATACCGGAATTTGTTTCTCGAAAAAAACCATTTCAGGGGTCGAACATCTACGGCCAGTTCGAAATGTCGCGATATGGGATAAGCGGAATGGAACTATTCGTCGTCTACTCATACGGCCAACACTGGCCGCTGTTGGTTTCGCCACTGTATACAGGACCGAGTGCGCCATACTGGGAAGCCCAGTGGATTGTGAACAAAGACAAGTATAGTTGCACTACAACGCGTCATTTAACAGTAGTCACCAACTGGTTATACGCTGCTGAACATAGCTATGTTGACTCGGTTTTAAAGTCTGGAGCATTCCCGAAGTTTACGGATAAACGTTGGTCACCAAGTATAGTAGAGCTTGCCAAGGTGGAACACGTACAAAGATGGGTTGCAGACTGGGAGTCAGAATACCGGAAATACGTCGAATGGAAAGCATCGGCCAATGCTGACTATATGGCCGGATAACTAATTTAATCAGTAACTAAGGGGATGAGCTTC
>Ga0310342_100002173_pt1 | contig 12531 bp, 5 predicted proteins | sample S15DNA20500_MG_FD_206155 | JGI IMG/M metagenome (GOLD analysis project Ga0310342, IMG submission 206155) | Marine microbial communities from station ALOHA, North Pacific Subtropical Gyre - S1503-DNA-20-500_MG | ecosystem: Environmental > Aquatic > Marine > Oceanic | place: Pacific Ocean: North... | reverse complement strand
AAAGATCCACCAGTAGATTTTCCGACAGATCAAAACCTTCGACGCCTGTCAAAGGCGCCAGCCCGGAGAGGTTTGTGATCAAGTTATCGGACAGCCCCACCCATACCAGATTTGTGAGGCCACTTAACACGCTGGTATCTTCGAGCGATGTTCCCCGCAGGTCCAATCCCTGCAACTGGGTCATCCCCCCGATCGGCGTACCATCCACGATGGGATTGTCCCGAAGGTCGAGCGTTACTACGTCGGAAACCTCATTCAGTCCGCTGACGGTCACCACCCCGGCATCACCCACCCTGAGCGCACGGAGACCTACAACATCCAGATCGTATACGTGGGACTCTGGCCCATACGAATTCAAACCGATCTGCTTGATCGCTGAGATCAGGTTCGTGTCGGTAAAACCCGACAAGACCCGGAGACCAATAAGAACCCGGAAAAATTCCGCCTCTCCAATTACAGGCAGCAAGGTGCTATTGGTAGGCACGGCTGTCGAGTGGTCGGCGAGAATCGCCCCTGAAGACAGGTCGTCAATACTCCCTGCGCTCTCGATAATCCATCGATTCGTCAGGACGTTCCAATCCACTTGCATTAAAGTCCCGGACTGAGCAACGCTCGTGATTCTTGGGCCTGGGCCGGAACCGTTGTTCAATGCCAGGGTTTGGGTCGCCCCGTTTTGTGAGAACTGGAAACGATTATTGAAGGCCCCATCGCTCGCTCCGTCAATGCGGAGCCTGCCGGCATCCCACAGTTCCCAAAACGTATTGACTGCACCATGCAAGTTGTCCGTGATCGTTCCGTCGGTAAGGATCAGGGTACCTGCCGAACCGCTGACGAAATTTATGTATCCCGCGGCGCCAAATTCCAACCCCGAGAAGGTCGCGATGCCGGAGCCCGGCCCGAACTCCAGAAATGGGCCGTTGTCATGGCCCGCTTTCCAATCGACTTTCAGAGTCCCGGAGGCCGTGACTGCACCTCCGGTTATCCGAAGAAGAGAATTCCCGCCGTAGATAATCAACGGCTGATCGAGCGCCGTGACGGAAAGAGTACCGTCGACGACATGAAAGAGTGATGGGTCAGAACTTCCGCCGCCGATTCGCAAACCGATGTTCGTTCGCCGAAACGTGCCTCCGAGAAGACACCAGGTGGTAGATCGAAGTTCCTGTTGACCGACGAGGCCGCTGGAAATTGTAATCGTTCCCCCTATCTGAAGTACATCAAAGTCCTGGATATCCGTATAAGCGGACCCGTCGACTGCGACCGTCCCGCGATTCGTTGACGAGGGGAGGCCATTGTCCCAATCCGCGGCGTCGGTTAGGGAACTCCCTAGAAAAATGGTGCCGGAATGAGCGCAAACACCGACGAACACAAGCGCGATCGCGGCGAACGCAATTCCAAATGAGTAGTAACGTCGAGTTTGCATATTCAGCATGCGTTGATAAGGGCGCGACAATCGCCGATGAACAGATCCGGTCCGTATTCAGCAAGTTCCATCCCCGCCTGAAATTGACTTGATGAGTAAACTCCTGCTCTTCTATATATTGTAGTGACCATATGCCCCGGTCGTCCACCGGGTCGAGTATAATCATCGATACTTCGAATGCTGACATTGTCTCCCGCCGAACTGCCACCCGCAACATTTGTGCCGAGGTCACCACCGAGATTGAGTTGGTCGCCGGATGCGGCGCGAACGCATATTTCCTCATCATCGACGAGTGAATAGAAGGTGACGGACAATCCCGCCCTTGCATCAGGAAGCTGGTTGGTAGCAGCAACACTGAAGTACCAGTAGTCCTGCATGCAATCATTCTCTCCAAGTAGTGCGCTCGATCCCGCGTTAGTCACAGTATGCACGTCCGCTAGTGCAGTGACGTGACCATTTACTTGCACATTTCCCGTGACATGCAAAACCTCACCTGGAGAACTGTTGCCAATACCAACGCGACCAGATTCATCCATGGAAACGGACTTCGTGCCCACTCCATCGTCGTGGTAGTTGATCGAATTCCCAAACACAATGTTTCCGCTCACCCTGGCTCCAGCCACTCCACCGCCGATCTGGATTCCATAGTCCTGGTTGTCGAGCGTATCGACGCAAGTATTGTTCAGGACTACCGCATCCAACGTCTCTGTTGCACCTTCCTCAACACTTGCTGCTTGTAGTGCATACGCAGTCGAGACGACTTGAAAACGCGGAGATACTACAGTTGATTCGATCGTGAATTCGAGAAAAACTGACTCGTTTGTTAGTACAGATGAAATTGTACCGGGCGCACCATGGGTTCCAATGTCGGCCGCGTACATTCCATCCACCAAGAATACAGTCTGCGTCTCGCTGTATTGCGGCACGCTCCCAACCGGCGTGTTATAGATGTTAAATACAATGGTCGTACTTCCATTCACGAGTTGCCCGTCAGCCAGAATTCGACCCTGAAGATTGATCAGTTCAGGCACCTCTGCAACTGATTGAACAGGCTGCAGGAACAGGAATGACGCGAAAGCGAAGACATGCATTAAAACGCGGGATAGGAATTCGCGGTCCAAGACCAAAGAATTTACGGATTTAAACATGCGCTAGATCTCCTACGGCTGAAACCCAACTTTGACGCGAATGAACTGGTTCGAAGGCCCAGTCGGCTGGACATCTGTTTCTACGGTGACTTGCTCAAATCCGAGCAGTGTCGTGTGCGGCACTGAATCGGTTTCGATCACGGTAAGAGTCCCCCAATCAGCCAAGTTTCCGGCAGCTTCACCCGAATACAGCAAATCGTGAGTGCCGGCGATCCGACGATTGTAGGTGGCGGCGGGGTTGCCAGTACTTTGATTCAGGAAAGGTCGGAGTCCCAATGCTCCGATTTCTGGAATTCGCGGGTTTCCACCGAATGCGTACTCACCAAGCCTCAGAAGTTGATCGTTATCCAGATCCAAAGCCCACTGCACCGGATCAGGACCGAAATAGCGACGATGCCAGGCAAGAGATGCCAAGTGAATGGAGGCAAAGTCATCGAGAATCTCGGCAGCTGACAGCGAACGATTGTAGATTCGAATCTCATCGATGATTCCACCGAAAAAGCGGTTAGCGCCGGCGGTTCCGATCTGCACCGGAGTTAGATCCGTGGCAACCAGTTGCGATACTGAACCGCCGATTGTTTCGACCATTCCATCAACATAGAGAATGCAATCAATGACATCCGGAGATCCATCGTTCCCGAACGTAACCGCGACGTGATGCCATTGGTCATCACGCAAATCCTGCGTCCCACGCAAATGCCCGCCCTGCACTTCAATGCGCAGCACACCGTCATCCACACCGCTATCTCCCAAACGCCAATACCATTTCCTTGTATCGAATTCATTCCCCCATGCCGCGATTGAGCCCGAATCTGTAGCCTTGATCCACGCGGTCATCGATCTGTCAACAGATCCAGAAGGGGGTTCATAAGAAGGATCGAGCAAGATCGACGAGGTGGCACCATTGAACAATACAGCTTTGCCGAACCGTCCTTCCACCCAATGTGAGGTGGAATCCGGGAATCCGGTCAATGTGCCAAGTGGACGCCCGCCCGCTTCATGCGCGATGTATCCTTCAACTTCATTCAATGAAATCCACAAATCATCCGGGCTTTCATAGAAGATGAATATATGAACTTCGCCCGTGGCTGTGGAGGATCCGTCCGTTATTCCGTACTCGAAGTGGTCCGCGCCCAGGAAATCGCTGTCTGGAGTGTATTGAAGTCGCCCGTGAATATTCGAGACAGCGCCACCAAATGGAGATCCGATAGCGTGTATGCTCAAATTTTCCAGTCCCCCATCGTCGTAATCATTAGCCATGACATCAATTAATACAGGGCTATTCTGGAACGTATTGGCTGCATCATCGTTCGCAACGGGATTCGGGCCGAAAGGTCCGATTCGGAACAATACGGAAGCCGGCACAGGCTGTCGGGTCAAAGACGCGCCTGAGTACTCGAACTCCAGCACGTGACTACCGATCGTATGACGGTAATATAATGTGATCGGATGTAGACCGGCCCCCAGATTAATCGTTGCATTGACTTCTGTTGCTTCGTAGCCGAAATCATTATCGATCAGGTTTGAATCATGGATCCACAGACTCGCCGCCGTGTCGGCCATCAAGTAGAAGGTATACGGTCCATCTGCTGGAATATCTATATAGCCGAGAAACGCGATTCCGATATCGTCGTCTCGTGTCCGAACGGACAGGTCGATATTCGCAACCGTGCCGGTAGAGACCGGAGACAACAAATCGAATTCCGGCAGCCACGCCCATAACCCCTCGTACACGGCATAAGAAAGGCCGGGCAAAACCGGCGCTCCAATTGGAGGAATGTTTTCCGAATCATAAGGGCGGACGATGTCTTCGGCGGGCCGGCGGGCCTGCATGGTGAGATTCTGCATCGTCCGCTGGAGTGAATCGAAAAAGGGTGCGGTTCCGGAAAGGTTGGTGATTTGCTTCGGGTCGACGACAACATTGTAGATCTCGAGCGGATCCTTAAAACTGGTGACACTGGTACGAACACCGCTAAAATCACCGATTCTAATCGCCTGCATTTCTCCACGAACGCGCCCTCTGCGAGAAGGCTCGAACTCAATAAAATCAGGGGTCGCTCCCTGATGTTTAAATTCGAAATAGAGATAACCCTGATCACGTTGTTCGCCTGTTTGCGTAAGTGTTGGGATCAGTGACACCCCGTCGCACCGTGCGGGCGGCGGCACTGCAGCAAGATCCGCAAAGGTGGGCATCCAGTCCCAGTTGCCGGACGGAAAAGCGCTTTCTGTCCCGGCGACAACATTGCTCGGCCACCACGCAATGGTAGGCACGCGGATGCCCGCTTCCCACAGGTCGCGTTTGATTCCGTCCATCTTCCCGTACGACTCGAAGAAACGTGGATTGTGACTTTCAAAATGCGGCCCATTATCCGAGCTGAAGACCACCAGCGTGTTGTCATCAATTTCAAGATCGATTAGTGTTTGCAGCAAGTCCCCCACACCTTCATCTATTCTACGGATCATCGCAGCATGGCGAGTGTTGTTGTTCGGCCATCCTTTCGACGCGAAATCCGGATGGATCCAGGAATCGATACTGGCGACATCGTTAGACGCAGTATTGCAATATGCGGGACCACCCACCCACTGAAGACCGCCCGAAATGCCTCTGCCGGCAGGATACTCGACAGGCGGGTACTGCATCGCCTGGTGCGGGGCATCGTAACCCAAGTATAAGAAGAATGGACGATCGGGATGAGTGGCTGTTTCCTCCATAATTAGCTGCTTCGCGCGTGCAGTCCAGAGATCGGTCGTGTAGACATCCAAATACGCATTCGTAATTTTCTGATCGTTTTCGTACACGAAGGCATTCTTCCCCGTTCCGCCGTTTTGCGGATAGTGTTCGTGTCCGTGGATGTGAAAAAGATATCCCAAGAAATAGTCGAATCCCCTCAAATTCGGGTGACCAGGAAGCGTAGGATCCGACTTCAGTCCGGCCAATCCATATTTTCCCAGATGAGCCGTAAAATATCCCGCACTTTGCAACATTCGAGCCATCGTATGGTTGTCTTCAAGCGCCTTGTCAAATTGAGTGTCCCGAACATTCGCGTGCCCCTGATGCCGTCCAGACAGGAAAGAAGCGCGGGACGGCGCACACACCGGTGAGGAAACGTAATGGTGCGTGAGCTTCATTCCCTGTGCCGCCATCAAGTCGATTTCAGGGGTATCGAATTTGTTGCCTGATTTGGCATCTTGGTGAAAGCAGCCAAGATCGCCGTATCCCAGATCGTCCGCAAGAATGAAGATGATATTCGGCCGATCCAATCTACTCAGCGGATCGTTAGGATCTAGTCCCTTGCTGATTTCCAAACCGTCCGGCGTCCCGTCATCATCGCTGTCGAAATCAGTGGGACTAGAGCCCGTATTCATGTCGGAAACAAAAACCCCTGATCCGGTCTCATAGGCATCGAGAAGCATGTCCCCGTCCGTGTCGGGCGTCGCCTGAATGGTTCCGGCGAAACAATCCGTGCCGGGCCCGATGCTGACTTTGATCCCAAGACAGACCGCTAGACACGTGATCATCGTATGGACCAAGAACCAGTTCGTAGATCTCATCTTGAAACATTAGCTCCGATGAAAGTCTCCCGCACGGATTCCAGTTATCGGAATCATTTTAAAGACGCACAGCCATTTAATATACTCTCTTTCCGCAAAAACACAAGGGGAATAATGGTCAAACAGCCAATCATCTAAATCACCCAGTTGCGGATCCATAAACTGGGGGCGTGAGCGTTCAAACCCGGACAGTGATGCAAATACCCGAATCAGGATTTAGGTTGTTTTGATTAGACCGGGGTGTCAGTCTCTGAGCTAAAAAAGATCTGGTGACCCTATAACAAGATGACCCCCTGCATTTCGATGTCGCCATGTCGCACGAATCGTGTCGTTCTTATCGTCGCGGTGTTGGCGTGTACGACGCGAACCGTCTGCGCCGCGAATGCACTGCTTCCGAACCCGCCACTCGCTTCTCCGGCGCCGAATAATCACGACGACAGGAGTGAACTCACACTGGCCGGCCAGCCGCCCCCCGGACCGGGAATCGCAAACACGGGTCATTCCACCGGCGTGCTGTTTCAAGCCATTTCCCGAATTAACGAGAGCAATGGCGTACCTCCCCAGCTTCCAGGATTAAGCAGATTCGGCACGGGCGCAGGCACGATGCACAATGGATACTTCATGACGATTTTCGCGCGCGACGTCGGCGCCAGACGCGGAGGATTTCTATTTTATGACATCTTCGATCCCTACAATCCCGTGCTCGTCAACCAGGTGTACGAACCTGACGGACGAACCAAAGATTTTCGGGAGGCGCACACCTTTGGCTTCTGCCATAAAAACGGTCAGAAAGTTGTCGCGATCCATACGGCTAAAGGCGTTGAATTCTGGGACCTTTCCAACGTCCTCAATCCACAACAGTTGAGTGTGTTCGTGTTGCCAAATGTAAATTCCGGCGACTATGTGGGAGTTGTTTGGCAACTCTACTGGCAAGCGCCATACGTGTATGTCGCGGCCTCCAACCAGGGTATCTTTATTGTCGACGCCTCTGACCCATCCGCGCCTCAGCTTGTCGATCGAGGCCCGGGAAATACCAACCCGATCTCCCCCGCCTTTCTGGGTGGGTTTCGAGTGGGGCCGATCTTCGCCTTCGGAAACATAATGGTAGTTTCGAGTATGGGCAGGAGCTTCGCGGGATTCTCCGTTCTCGATATCAGCAACCCCATTCATCCTAGCGTAGTTTCCACAGTTCCTGCCGTTCCCCATCAGTACTACTCCACCTGCTTCAACGGGACCCACCTTACCTTCTCCGCACGTATGCGTGACGGTAAGATGTTCATGTACAACATCCAGGATCCGGCACTACCATTCTTGGAAAACATTGGCCCCCTGATCCCGGAACAACTGTATTGTACCTACCAAGATGATTTCCTTTTCCAGGGCTGCCAGGACGAAATTGTCAAAGTTGACATCACGGATCCCGGTGTGGTCCAAATTGTAGGGCGCGGCTCCCTGAGTGTCGCCGATCCGGATCATGGGCAGGTCACTGCGATCGGAAATATTCTCTACGTCGGCAATGACCACGGGACCGACAGTGGATTCTTTGTACACCAGCTGGCGCCGGATCTAGCGGCGCCGAGAGTTCGCGCGGTAAATCCTGCTGCGGGTTCCACCGGTGAGTCGCTGTGCTCGCGGGTTGGCGTCGCATTTTCGGACAACATCCAAGTCGCCTCCGTCGGCCAAAACACATTCATTGTCCGCCCCATGGGTGGCGGTCCGGTGCCGGGAACATACAGTGTCGCGTTGGGTATCGCGAACTTTGCGGCGAATCAACCACTTGACCCCAATCAGACCTATGAGGTAGTTATTCCCTCAGGCGGGATCAAGGATTGGGCTGGGAATCCGACGGACACGGAATTCATATCGTCCTTTACTACGGGTACAGCCTGTCCCAGTCCACTGGTTTCTCCGCCGGGTGGGCTCGTTTCCCAGTGGCTGCTGGACGACAACGCCAACGACAACGTAGGAATCAACCACGGGGCCGTGTCCGGCGCCGTATTCAATCACGGCACGTTGGTGTTCGACGGAACGAACGATTCCATGATCGTCACGGAGCCCCTTCACACATATTTGGGCGGCACGGCTTCTCTCCTGTTCTGGCTTCGCACGACCCAGACCGGGAATGCAGATTTCCGGGCCGCACCGGGCATTGCGGGCGTTGTCTCAGGATTACTCAAAGATCATATTGTCTGGGGCTGGCTGGACGCGACCGGCCGAATCGGCTTCCAGGCGCAAGACGGCCCCGGCGCGCAAAGCAACTTGCCCGTCAATGACGGCAATTGGCATCACATCACAATAACGCGAGATGCGGTGAGTGGAGTAGCGGCGATGTACGTCAACGGCGTTCTACATGACCAGGTTGTTGCGCACACTGGAAACAACTCGATTCCGTTCGATTCGTTCGGAGTGGTCGAGGATCATTCTGGCAATGCAGACTATTTCGCAGGTGCGTTGGATGACATTCGCATCTACAACCGGGCGCTATCCGACAACGAAGTCACCGACATCATGAACTGGATCAGCATTTCCGTAACGTCCCATCCGCCTCGCGAAGTGGGGCAGACAGTGGATCTTACAGCCACAGGGAGCGGGTCGGGATCCTTCTACTACTCTTGGGATTTCGGCGATGGAAGCCCCGCTACTGACTGGTCAACTAATCCAACTGCGGCCCAAGTTTACAGCGCGCCTGGCCACTACCCGGTCATACTTTCGATATCGAACGCGTCGCGGACGATTTCTGCTTCGTTTCTTCAGACAATTCACAGACCGCTCACTGCCGGGTTGCCGACGGCATCCTCGACGATCGTGCACGATGGGAACGAAGTCTTCTGCGTTAACGAAGACAACGACACGGTGACCGCTATTGACACGACAACACTCACCCGGCTCTGGGAGCAACCCACTGGCGCAAGGCCCCGCACTCTCGCCATTGGACCCAATAACACGCTCTGGATCGCAAACCAGGACGACGCAACGATCTCGCTCCATCAACGCGCGGACGGCAGCCTCCAGGAAACGATTCAGCTTCGCCACGGGGCGGCCCCATATGGAATCGTTCTCTCTCCAGACCGAACCCGCGTTTTTGTAACGCTCGAGGGCACAGGCGAAGTGATCCGATTGTCTACCAACGGTGTCGAAGAAGCCACCACCTGGCTGGGGCCTACCCCGCGGGGCATTGCGGTCAGTGGGGACGGGACGCGCATCCTGGTCACCCGCCTCGTTTCGCCGGACCACCAGGGTGAAGTGTGGGAAGTCGGTGCGGACACAATGAACGTCATCCGCACCATCCCGTTGCCTATCGATCAAACAACCGCCGATTCGAGTGCCGGTGCCAGGGGACTTCCCAATTATCTCCGCTCGGTATCGATTTCGCCGGACGGGACGGAAGCGTGGGTCACGGCGAAAAAAGACAACATCGAGCGCGGTGAGTTTCGCGACACCCAACCCCTGACCTTCGAAACAACCGTCCGCTCCCTCTCCTCAAAGATTGACCTTGCCGGAAACACGGAGTTGGTTATGGATCGCATCGACCACGATGATCGGGGACAGCCCTCTGCCTCGGCATATACGAAGTATGGCGACTATTCGTTCGTGGCATTGGAAGGGTCCAACGAGATTGAGATTCGCGACGCGTACAATCGGACGGCGGTCGGGGGAATCGTGCTGGACGGCCTGGCGCCGCGCGGGCTCTCCGCAAATGTGGAGGGCTCCCTGCTTTTCGTCCACTGTTTCATGTCCCGCAGCGTGGAGGTGTACGACATTACCGGTATTACCAGTGCGACCAAATTTTCTCCTCATAAAATTGGAGAAATCCAAGTTGTCGAAAATGAACGGCTTGCGCCGAGTATTTTGCTGGGCAAAAAGACTTTTTACAACAGCGCGGACGACAGGATGAGCCGTGACGACTATTTGAGTTGTGCGTCCTGCCATCTAGATGGTGGATCGGACGGACGAACCTGGGACTTCACGGACCGCGGCGAGGGGTTGAGGAATACCACCACGTTACTTGGACGGGGAGGGCTTTCCCACGGTCCTGTGCACTGGTCGGGAAATTTCGATGAAATCCAGGACTTTGAGCACGATATTCGCAACGCTTTCGGCGGCGTCGGTTTTCTTTCGGATACCGCGTTCAACTCCGGTACACGGAACCAGCCGCTGGGGGATTTGAAGTCTGGATTGAGCGTGGAACTTGATGCGCTTTCCGCGTTTCTTGGCTCGCTGACTAACTCGTCCGCGAGTCCCTATCGCAACGCGGACGGCAGCATGACCGCTGACGGGGGAATCGGCCGGGAAATTTTTATTCATCTTGATTGCGTGCAATGCCACACACTTCCCGAATTCACCGACAGCGCGATTGGGTTGCTCCACAACGTCGGCACATTGTCTACCTCATCGGGAAGTCGTCTCGGTCTCCCCCTGGCAGGAATCGATACGCCGGGACTGGCCGGCGTGTGGTCGACGCCTCCTTATTTCCACGACGGATCGGCCGCCTCTATCGAGGATGTGCTTGACCCCGTAAATTCGAACCAGGTTCACGGTAGCTTCAGCGCAATCACGACGCACCAAGTTCAGCAACTCGTGGAATTTGTAAAACAGATCGAAAGTTCTCGCGATCTTCGCCCGTTCGATCTCTGGCGTCACGGATACATGTCGCTTGCGGAATTACTTGACCCACAGGTTCGCGACGATTTTGCAGATCCGGATCTGGATGGCGCCGAAAACATGATGGAGTACGCACTCGCGCGCAACCCGGTGCTGCCGGACTGGATCTCGCCGCTGCGGCTGGACCTCACAAACGCCGTCGTGGCCCTGAAACGAAGCGCGACCGCGTCACGTGTCAGACTCCGCCTGGAAAAGTCCCGTGGATTGCCTAATCCTCAGAAGTGGCACGACGCCGGCTATCCACTCCTTTTCACGCTGCCCGGCGGCGATACGGAAACCGACATCCTAGGTATAACGCAAGAGGACATTCTCAGCGACGCTCTTCACTACAGGCTGCGGCTGGAGTGGGAGTAGTGCACGAGTTCATCCAAAAGGTAGCGGAAGCCGAGAAACTACACGCGTGCTCAGCAACATTTTGTTTACGCCCTACTTTTGTGTAAATGGCAAGACTTATGGGATTACTTGTGCACGAACACGGAAACTTGCATAGGGAATGTTCAGAGTGTCCACGATGACGTTATTCAGCGGCGGCGTAGCGGCCAGTCCATTCGTAATTACCACGTACGCATCGCCCGTAGAGGCGGTAGCCCAATCTAATGTATACGTTGGCCCTTCTTCGCTCGTCCATCGCACGACAACAGTATGCTGGGTTGGGCCGGCGGAGACCCGCGTCATCGTAGGTGCGGAATCGCCAATCATGCGGGACGGTCCGAAATGGATTTCGTACACGTTGATGAAGAAACTGAGGTCTTCCCGGCTCAATTCGACGCGTGAAACGGTATTGCTCTCGGTCACGACCCCCAAGAAAGAAGGATTCGCAGCCGATCCGATATTCACGATCGAGGTGCAGAGCAGCCCGGTTGGACTGTAAATATCGACGACAATATTGGCTGTGCCAAAGAACCCGTATAAATCAAGTCCGCATGCAGTGGCAGCTAACTCGTCGAAGTCGAACTGAAGCGTGGCAGAGTGATTATTGTTACCGATCGTATTCGCTAGACGTCCACCCGCCGGAGGCACACCTAGAAATAAATTTTTCCCAAACGCGGGATCCGTATCCACTGAGAGACCTTCGACAATATTTCCAGGATTGATCTCTGCATTGCCGGTCGATGCGTCTAGGGGACCGAAAAAGGATATCGAATTGGTAGGCCCGGAGAAATTTTCAGTTGCCAGCCGCGTGTTTTGCTCGAAAAACAGATCGCGATCCGTAAACAATGACGCCGCAGGGGACGAATTCAAGGCAGCCGAGGCGAGTACCATCGTAAGAAAATGTGAACGAAGCATCATCTGCTTCTCATTCGTGCCGAAGCGCGACAATCGGGTCGAGGTTCGCGGCTCGCGCCGCGGGATAAAGGCCGAAGACAATCCCGACCGTCATGCTGATTCCCACCGCGAGGACCAGACTGGAAAGCGTAATGATGGTGGGCATACCGGCCACGTGAGTGATCAGCGCAGGAATCAATAGGCCCACGACAATGCCGACGGCACCGCCGACCGTCGAAAGGACCAGGGTTTCAATTAGAAATTGGACGATGATCTGACTCCGTCGCGCGCCGATGGCGCGCCGTATTCCGATCTCCCTCGTTCTCTCCGTTACAGAAGCCAGCATGATATTCATAATCCCGATGCCGCCGACAAGAAGACTGATTCCGGCAATGGAGCCCAGCACGATGTTGAAAGTCCGCTTGGTCGCTTCCGCCTGCCGAAGCAGGGCGAGGGGCACGCTGACCCGGTAATCGCCTTTTT
>Ga0310342_100002172_pt1 | contig 12532 bp, 10 predicted proteins | sample S15DNA20500_MG_FD_206155 | JGI IMG/M metagenome (GOLD analysis project Ga0310342, IMG submission 206155) | Marine microbial communities from station ALOHA, North Pacific Subtropical Gyre - S1503-DNA-20-500_MG | ecosystem: Environmental > Aquatic > Marine > Oceanic | place: Pacific Ocean: North... | reverse complement strand
CCCGGCGGCCGCGTGAGCGACGTTTTGACACGCTTGATTGCGTGATGGAGCGTCGACGCGTGTCCGTCGGAGGCCCTCGCGTCTCCCCGCTTGCAGGACTACGCTGGGCGCCGCATTCCCGTCAGGTAGCGAAAACGCATCAAACGCAACACAGAGGCGACACCCATGGACAGGCTCTCACGTCGCGGTTTCCTCTTCGCGTCGACCGGCGCGGCCGCAGGTAGTTTCGTTGTCACCGGTCTCCCCGAAGCCGACGAGCGTCTTGAACCGGCGAAGAGCGGCCTGATCACCGGCCGACCCAAACCCCTGCGCTACGCGTCCATCCCCGGCTTCCTCAGCGCCGAACAGATCGCGCCGCATCACACCGCTCATTACGGCGGCGCCCTGCGCGGCTACGGCGCCGCAGACGCGAAGCTGCAAGGGAGCATCGTCGAAGGCAGCGCAATCGACTCCAGCGCCTACGGGGCGATTCAGCGGGCCAGAGCGACCAAGGGCAACAGCGTGCTCCTGCATGAGCTGTACTTCGACGCGATGGTCCCCAAGACGGTCGCTCCGACCGCTGAACTGCGCAGCGCCATCGAGAAGCGCTTCGGGTCCCTCGACAAATGGGCCGCCGACTTTCAGACCAGCGCCAAGGCCGCCGCCGGATGGGCCATGCTCGCGTTCCACCCGGTCAACGGCAAGCTCTACAACGTGGTCAGCGATGCACACGCCATGGGCCCGCTCTGGATGGCCACGCCCCTTCTCGTCATCGACGTCTACGAACACGCGTTCTATGTCGACTACAAGAACCGCAAGGCGCAGTACGTCGAGAAGTTCATGGATCACATCGACTGGAAGGAAGTGAACCGCAGGTACAAAGACGCCAGCTGACAAGGCGTTGGGCGCCGACGTCGCTTACCGGGCCTTGCGGTCCCAGGGCTGGGCCGGCAGGGGGTCGTACCGGGGGTGGGCGTCTCGAGCGGGGAAGGTGGAGGCGGCGGCCACGAGGCGATCGCGGGCCTTCACCGCGTCCGGACGTTCGGAGGCCATGAGGTTGTGCTGCTCCTCCGGGTCGACGCGCAGATCGTGAAGGCGGGTCGGGCTGCCGTCGGTGACCCAGAGCTTGAAGCGGGCGTCGCGCAAGACGCGGTCGGCGCGGGGTCGGGCGGGGACGACCCGTCCGTCCTGCTGCCGCGCCACGCCGCCACCCATGGCCATGATCCAGTCGCGGCGTCCCTTGTTGCCGAAGCCGAGCAAGGGGTCGACCAGAGAATGCCCGTCGACGTGATGGCCCTTCGGCGCCGACGCGCCCGCCAGCTCCAAAAGGGTCGGGTACAGGTCGGTGAAGTCGGTGAGCGCCGGGACCACACGCCCCGCCGGGACCTGCCCGGGCCAGCGGGCGAAGAACGGCGCCCTGCAGCCTGCCTCGCGCATGCGACCCTTGCCGCCCTTGACGTCGCGGTCGCCGAGACGACCCGTGATGCCACCGGCGGTCCCGTTGTCCGTGGTGAAGACGACCAGGGTCCGGCGTGCCAGTCCCAGGTCGTCGATCGCACCGAGCAGCCGACCTACCAGGTGATCGGTGTAGCGCACCATGGCCCGGTGCCGTGGCATCTTGCCCTTCGCTTCCGGGTCCAGGGGCGTCGGTATCAACGGCCCGTGGGTCAGGGCCATCGGGTAATAGAGCAGCATGGGCTCGTCCTTGTGCTGCTTCATGAACGAGATGAGGAAGTCGGTGTAGAGGTCCGGTCCGAACGCGCCCTTGTGTAGCTTGCTGCCGCCCTTCGTGTGGACGTAGGGGTCCTGGTAGCGGGCGTTGCTCTTCGGGTTACCGCCCTCTCCACCCGTCCACATGCACCAGTCCTCGAAGCCGTGGGCGGCGAGGACGTCCGGTTGCACCCGGAAGTCGTTGATCTGCCACTTGCCGGCGATCGCCGTGCGGTAGCCCGCCGCGCGCAGCGCCTGGGCGAAGGTGGGGTTGTGCTTGGGGTCGAAGTGGCAGCCCGCGCCCCACCGCGGGACGTCCCAGTGATTCACCCAGCCGTGCCGGAACGGGTACTGGCCGGTGAGCAGCGTCACCCGGGTCGGCGTGCACTTGGGCATGGAGTACGCGTTGGTGAACCGCGCGCCATCGCGCGCGATGCTGTCGATGTTCGGTGTCTCGAAGCCACCGCCGCACGCCGAGATCCACTCGGGTCCCAGGTCGTCCACCATCATCAGCAGCAGGTTGGGCTTGGGCGCCTCCTGCTTCTTGAAGTACTTCTCGCGGATCCACTCGGGCTGGTGGCGGTCGGGCTTGCGCTTGCGACCGGTGAGGTCGATCTCCATGGAGCGGGGCCGCTTCACCTTCAAGGGGTGCGGATCAGCCATCCGCTGATGCCAGTCGCCGAGCAGCTTGGAGAGCTGCGCGCGGCGCTCCTTGTGCTCGGGGCGCGTGGCCAGGTTGACGAGCTCGTCCGGATCCTCCTGCAGGTCGAACAGCTGCTCGTGGTCGATCAGCGGGTAGCGGATCAGCTTGTAGCGGTCGTCCCGCACCGCGCGCATCTTGTTCTCATAGGTCAGGTAGACGCTGTCGCGCACGCGCTCCGATGTGCCGGTCCATACCGGTCGTAGGTTCTTGCCCTCGACGCCGTCCGGGGCCTTCACGCCGGCGACGTCGAGCAGGGTCGGCATGAGGTCGTAGAGGTAGGTGAACGCCCGGGAGCTGCCCTGCGGGACGCCCGGCCCGGCGATGACCAGCGGGCAGCCCATGGAGTGTTCGTAGACGCTCTGCTTGCCGAGCAGCCCGTGGCTGCCCACCGCCAACCCGTGGTCGGCGGCGAACACCACGATGGTGTCCTTGGCGCGCCCCGTACGCTCGAGCGCCTGCAGCAGACGCCCGATCTGGTCGTCCATGTGGGTGATGAGCCCGTAGTACTCGCAGAGTTGATCGCTGACGACGCTCCTGGTGCGCGGCCACGCCGCCAGGCTCTCATCACGCCCGGTCATCCAGCCGTTGTGAAACGGGTGCTGGGGCATGAAGTTCTTCGGCAGGGGAGGGCGCGCCTCGTAGTACATCTTGCGGTAGGGCTCGGGGGGCTGGCGCGGGTCGTGGGGAGCGGTGAAGGCGACGTATGCGAAGAACGGGTCCTCCGCGTCGCCGCGCCCCTCCAGGAACGCGATCGTCTCGTCGACGAACAGCGCGCTGGAGAACTTCTTGGCCGTACGGCGCTTGGTGAACGTGCCGTCCGCCTTGACGTCCTGGATCGGTACCTTGGTGTGGTCGGACATGCCGCCGAGCATGACCGCCCTGCCCTTGCGGAACGTCTTGAGGAACGATGGCCCGCCGTTGTGCCACTTGCCCGTCCCGAACGTGTCGTATCCCGATTGCCCCAACACCTGGCCCAGCGTCGGGATGCCCTGCAACTTCATGTTGACCCGGTAGAGCGATCGCCCGCTCATGAGCATGGCACGGGATGGCTGACACACCGCGCCGTGGATCGAGCCCATGCAGTAATTGCGCTCGAAGCGGAAGCCCCGCTTCACCAGCGTGTCGATGTGAGGGGTCTTGATATGCGGATTGCCGAACGATCCGATGGCGTCCGGTCGCAGGTCATCCGCGAACAGGAAGAGGACGTTCGGTCGCTGCGCTTCCTGGGCGGAGAGCGTCGCGGCGCAGAGCGAAATCCAGAGGGTGTATATGGCGCGCATGATCGCGCCAGCGTAGGAGAAGCGCCGATGTCACGCAAAGCCCGTACTCCGTCGCGAAGGGTGGCGCCGTCCTCCCGTTCATCGGTTCGTTTTCCCGGGCGGCGGGTTCAGCTCCGCGTCGTCCGTCTTCGCTCCCAGGCTCATGAACAGCCGCGCCCGACAGCGTCGGTCAGCGAGGAGCAGGGTTCCGGGCATCGCGATCTTCATGTGCACGGGGTGCTGATCGCGGGAAATGCCCGCATCGGCTGAGCGGAGCAGCCTCGGGAGGCCGGCGCATGGCCGGACTCGGCCCCGCTTGCTCGGGTACGCCGCAGCCGGGATTCCCGCTTCGAGCCGGTTATTCCTCGATTTATGGGCGGGACGGCGGAGGCCGTGTGCCGTATTGCCACACCCTCAGTGGGGGGGGGAGGTTTTTTCGGTGTCGCGATAGAGGCAGAGGGGGCACAATGGAGCCTCTAACCCCAGTGTCCCCCCCCGATGGAGGTCGTTTGCCATGCGCCGTTTCGCCGTCGCCATGCTGCTTTGTGCTGCCAGTGTCAGCGCCCAACCGCTCCTGCCGATCCCGGGCGGTTCGCTCGTTTTCACCGAGTCGAACCCGCCTGCGGTGAATCTGTTTGACCCGCTCACGCTGAGCGTCACGCCCCTGACGACGCCGACCTCAGCCGCGTCGCTGGTGGTGCCGTCAGGCATCTGTGTCAGCACCAACCGAGATATCATCTTCGGTGACTTCACTGGGGTCTCGATTTATCGCATCGACGCCCTCGGCACGCTGACGACCCTCAGCACCGGCCTGCTCAACAACGTTGTCCGGCTCATCGAGGATTACAACGGGGACGTCATCTTCACCGGCAACGCGCTCATTTACGCGCCGAGCTCCGTGATGCGTCTGGATACTCTCGGTCTCGTGACGACCGTCGCCGTCCTCGTAGGCAACCCCTTCGCGATTGTCCTCGAGCCGACCGGCAATTTCCCCACGGGCGATTACGTCATAACCTTGCCTTTGCAGGGTGAACTGCAGCGCGTTGATCCCGCGGGCGGTATCACGACCCTGGCCACCGGCATGTCGTTCCCGACCGGCGTTGCCCATTTCCCCAATGGCGATTACGCGGTGGCCGCGGCGGGGACTGACGACCTGCTTCGTGTCCCGGCCGGTGGTGGAACACCGACCGTGTGGGTCCCGGGCAGCAGCTTCGGCAACATCAAGGATGTGGTCGCCGACGGCCAGGGCGGCTTCTACGTGTCCGAGGCGGGTGGGCTCACGGGCAACCGCCTGCAGCACGTCGACGCGGGCGGCAACGTGAGTTTGCTCGCCGGCAACGGTGCGTTCTCGGGCTTGTACCTGCAGTGCGCGAACGTCGCCGCCTCGGTGATCGCCCCGGCCGTCGCCGGTACCGGTCTCAACGGGCTGTGGGGCCTCACGCTGGACTTCCCGGGCAACTCCGGCGGCCAGTATCAGACCTTCATGTCCGGTACGGTCTATCCCGGCATCAGCTTCGGCGCCGATCCGCGCGGCACCCCGCTCAACTTTAACGACCCCCTGTTCCAGCAGAGCTTCGGTGTCGGTTTCCCGGGGATCACCGCCGGATGGATCGGCGGTCTCAGTGGCTCCGGCAGCGGCGCCGTCACCATGAACCTGACGCCTTTCCCGAGCAACTCGTTCGCCGGCATTCGGTTGCATTTCCAGGTGGCGATCCTCGACCCGATGGCCCAAAGCAGCCTGGCCCGTATCAGCAACCTCTGCACGCTCGTGTTCCAGTAAACACCGGGCCCAACGCCTGGATTCTCGCGGGGCCGCGCGGCGCATGCGGCCCCGCCGACTCCTCTTTGACCGCATTGGTCGGGGGGAGCAGAATGGTGGCGATCCTTCTTCACCGCCTTCGGAGGCAAGCTCATGTGTCGCATCGCTCTTGTCGTTCTTCTTGCCGCCGCCGTGGTCAGCGCCCAGCCGCTGTTGCCGATCCCCGGTGGCAGCGTCGTCTTGACCGACTCGTCGCCCCCGTCCGTGAGTCTCTACGACCCGATCACCGGGTCCACCGCGGTGCTGACGGCCGACCCGACGCTCGTCATTCCTGCCGGCTGTATCGTCACGGATCAGCGTGATGTGGTCTTCACGGATTGGATCGGGATCTCGATCTATCGCGTGGACGCTCTCGGGACTCTGACGACCCTGGCCACAGGGCTGCTCAACCAGCCCACCCGCATCACGCAGGACCATAACGGCGAGTTCGTCTACACGGGCAACGCCTGGGGCTACGCGCCGGCCTCTCTCATGCGGTTGGATTCACTCGGCATCATCACGACCATCGCGGTCCTGGCAGGCAACCCGTTCGACGTGAAGGTTGAGCGGACGGGGGCACTGCCGAGCGGTGATTTCCTCGTGACGCTCCCGTTGCTCGGCCACTTGATCCGGGTCGACGGCGCGGGCGGCGTGACGACGCTGGCGACCGGGCTCGCGGGCCCCATCGGCGTCGATACGTTCCCCAACGGCGACTACGCGGTGGCGCTGTCGGCCACCGACGATATCGTGCGCATCCCCCGCGGCGGTGGGCCAGCGACGGTCTGGGTGCCGTCATCACAGCTCGGCAACATCAAGGATCTGGTGGCCGACGGCGAGGGTGGGTTCTTCGTTACCGAGGCGGGCGGCGCAACCGGGTCTCGCCTCATGAAGGTGGACGCGGGAGGCAATGTGAGCCAGGTCCTCGGCAACGCGGCGCTGGGGTTCTTCCAGGGCGCGGCCCACTCCCCGCATCTGAACGCGCCCATCGCGCCGGGCACGGCTCTTAACGGGCTGTTTGGCCTGGCCATCGATTTCCCGGCCAACCCCAACATGCCGTACACCACCGTGGTTTCAGGCAGCCTGTTCCCGGGTATCCCCTTCGGCGGTGGGGATCCGCGTGGCACGCCTCTGAATCCCGACTCGCTGTTCGTGCAGAGCTTCGGGGTGGGCTTCCCTGGAATCACCGCGGGGTGGGTGGGTACGCTCGATGGCTCCGGCCAGGGCGTGGTCACCTTGAACCTGACACCGTTCCCGGCGGGGGCGTTCGCGGGAGTCCGGGTTCACATGCAGGTGGGAGTAATCGATGCCACGGCCCCGACCTCCATCGGTGCCATGAGTGACGCCGAAACGCTCCTGTTTCAGTAGAGAAACCAGAAATCCCGAAAGGTCCCGGTGTGTTAGAAGTAGGTGCAGCGGGCGCCCTGGGAAGGGCGTCTGATAGGCTTGGGACTGTTGTTGTGATTGGGGGCCGCGCCCCCGCCTTGGAGAGAACCATGCGATTTTTGCTTGCGGGGCTGTCCTTGAGCCTTCTCGTTGCCGGGATGGCAGCGGGTCAGCAGGACACTCCGAAGAAGTCCGAGATGGTCTGGACTGCGACCATCCTCGGCGTTGGCGGCTGAGGCGCCGCGGCGAAAGCTGCCCAGGCCCGTGTGGCTCTGGAATCGATGGATGGCGTTAGCTCGGCGATCGTTGATACGACCGCCCGTGCGGTGATCCGCACTGACAACCCCAAGACGAAGCTGACTCAAAAGGCGCTCGACGCCGCGCTGGCCAAGGTCAAGCTGCGCGCGCGCAAGATCGGTCGGCAGAAGCTCCCCACCCGGCGCTCGGAGTTCACCCTCCGTATGGAAGGGTTTGGCTGAGCGTCGACGTGCATGGTCGTCCGGCGGGCGATCGAAAAGTTACCTGGCGTCATCGCGGCCTATCCCTTTGGCGACACCAAGACCGTGAAGGTCCTTACCTCGACGAAGAAGCCGATTACGGAGAAGAAGGTCAATTTCTTGTTCCGTAAGCACAAGGGCTTCAAGCTGGTCTCCATCCAGAAGCTCGAGGCCGAAAAGGACGTGACGGAACAGAACAACTGAGGTTTTCCTTCACGTCGTCCCCCGGTGCTGGCTGACGGCCGCGCACCCGGGAAAACGAGCCGGAGTCGCCGATGGCGCTCCGGCTCGTCTGCATTGGCGGGCCGCGTCGAACAGACTGACGGTTGAGTTGGTGACCGGTTCGGTACCATCCGGAGCGATGAAGAGCCCCTACCACGTCCCGTGTCCGCTCGGCCTCCAGGAGGTGCTGGCGGAAGAGCTGCGCGATCTCGGCGCCAAGGACGTCAGCGTCCGCCCTGGCGCGGTCGACTTCTCCGGGTCACGGGAGGTGGCCTATCGAGCGTGCCTCTGGGTGCGGTCTGGTATCCGTGTCCAGGAGGGCCTCCTGAAGGGGGAGGTGGCGCGCCAGGAGGACCTCTATCGTCTGGTCCGGGGGTTTCCATGGGAGCGTTTGATCAGCGTCGATCAGACCCTGAGCGTCCGCGCCACGGGTCAGCACTCCGCGTTCAACGATCTCCGGTATCCGGCGCTGGTGGTCAAGGACGCCGTCGTCGATCGGTTTCGGGAGCTCGAGCGGCGTCGTCCGTCCGTAGATCGGCGAGTGCCTGATCTGCCGCTGCGCGTGCATCTCGGTGAGCGCACGACCAGGATCTACCGCGACCTCGCCGGGAGCAGCCTCCACAAGCGCGGCTGGCGGCCCGTTCAGGTGAAGAGCCCGTTGAACGAGGCCTTGGCAGCTGGACTGCTGCTCCTGTCGGGTTGGGATCGGGCGAGCACCTTGCTGGACCCGATGTGCGGCTCGGGGACGTTCGTCGTCGAGGCCGCGATGATCGCGTCCGAGCGGGCGCCCGGCCTCGGACGCGGTTTCGCGTGCGAACGGTGGCGAGATTACGATCGCGGGCTCATGGAACGCCTTCGCTCCGAGGCGCGCGCGCGGGCGAAGCCGACGTTGCCGTTCACGCTGTATGGATCAGATCGGCATTCCGGCGCGCTGCAGCTGGCGGCGGATGGTGCGCGTGCGGCGCGGGTGCACAAGTTCGTGCACTTCGACAGGGCGGACGTACGCGCCTTCGAACCCGCGGAGCCCCCCTCCGTCGTCATGGTCAATCCGCCTTACGGTCAGCGCCTTGGCGAGGGTGAAGATCTCATCGAATCGTGGCGAGAATTGGGGAGGCTGTTGCGCGAACGCTGCCCCGGCGCCACGGCCTACGTCCTCTCGGGGGAGCCCGAACTCACCCGACATCTCGGGATGAAGGCATCACGTAGATACCCGGTGATGAACGGCCCCATCTCGTGTCGCTTGTTGCGCTACGAGATCAATGAGCCGTAGTCGTTGCGGCTCAGCGCTTGGGTGAGGGGAGCCGCCGCCCCGGCGGCGCCTTCGGGAACTTGGCGGGGTCGGGGATGGGCGGCGGCGCACGATACAGCCCGAACACCAGGGGGGCGGGCTTCGGCGGTGAGGCGGTCGCCGTGAGGTTATAGGTCCCTGTCTCAGGCACCGTGAATTCCCGCGTCCGGGACACGGGTAACGGGCCGGACAGGTGCTCCGGTTGCTCCATCAGGACCGGGGTCGCCCCGGACTTGTCGGAGCGGACCTCGAATAGCTTGATTGATCCGTACAGGGCTCCGAGGAGGATGCGATCGCCGGCCTCCGCTTCGAATCGCCATGAAGCTCGCGCCGGCGGCCCGCCTCGCTTGGCGACGAGCTTGGTGCGCACCGTCTGTCCTACTCCGATGAGGGGTGGGGAGGGCACCGGGGGGGGCATGGCGTCTCCCGCCAGCGGGATCAGGTGCCCCCGCACGCGGATGCGCTTGTTGAGCTCGATGTCGATACGCCCCACCAGATCCGCGTGACGCGTGGCGGTGACACGCACCTCATGGGGACCGACGGGCAGGCGCACGAGGAGCTGGGTGCCCGCCCTGCCGGTCTCGCCGACGAAGCGTGCATCAATGAAGATCTGGACGTCGTCCACATCCGCCGAGAGCTGCAGTTCGCCTCGGGGACCGGCGGCCCAGGGGGTTATGGACGTTGCGGGCGCGGTGTCGGCCTTCGTGGCTGGTTGCGGGTCGGCGGTCCTCGACCCGACGAAGGCCAGGGTCGCTGAGGCGCTGACGAGCAGCGCGATGAGGGGGACGGTTCGTCGCATGTTACCGGGGGTAAAAGCCCGCATTGATGTGTTCGCCGTGCGAGCCGACACTCCTGAGCAGGTTTAGTGAGCAGCCCAGGTAGCGATAAGTGACGGAGCGATGGTCATCCCTGGTCGGGTTGCTGAGGACGATGGGATCGGAGCCCACGTTGACATCACTGAGCTTCACGTTGATGTTCGTGGTCAGCATCCTGGCTCCCCCCTGCGCCAGCAGCGTGATGAGTTTGCGGGTGCCGTTGACGTCCAGGTAATCGTCCGAGTACCGACCAATGTGGAACGCCCGCACCTGCGCGCCGGTGCCTGGGAGGTGGAAGTTGAAGTTCATCCCTAGCTGGTGGGTGCGGTGGTCCGCGAGGCCGTTGTCGTTGTAGTCGCCGTACCCGCCGTTCTCGGCAGAGATGTCTCCGATGACCAGCGGCGGCCCGTCCGGTCGGAAGGCGAGCCAGCGGCGTATGGTCCAGGCGGCCAGGCGGAAACAATCCACGTCGCCCCAGTTGTTGGTGTCCGTCTTGCCCTGCTTCGCGTGCTTCTTCTTCAGGGCGAAGTTCCGAGTTCCCGGGACCGTGGGCAGCATGCTCGCGTAAACGAAGCCGGCGCCCTCATGGCGGAGCTGGAGATACCCGGCCCAGGACACGACGGGCAAACCCATTGCATCCGTGCGGTAAATGGGGACGTGGGGCATCACCACGGTGGGGAGCTGGGTCCCCTGAGGCTGGTTGACGTCCTCGATCCCGAGGACCTCAAACCCCGGGATCTTTTGGGCGTGAGCGCCCGTCATCGCCAGGAGAAGGGCGCAGAGTGTGGTGGAGATCCTCATCGGTAGGCAGCGCTGTACGACGCACGGAAATCTACCACGCCGCGGGTGGCCGAGACGTCAAAGCAAACACCCCTTCACAGCTAGATTTGAACTGCTATCTACAGATGAGCGTCACCTTCCCTACGATGGGGAGACGATAGGCAAGAGACGGGTGCGGCCGACAGCGGGCCGGCGGGAAGAACATGTCGAGGAGTCGAACGTCATATCGTTTGCGCGCTGCCTTCGTGGCTGGGGTTCTGGCCCCCCTCGCGGTCAGCCTGTGCGATGCGGTGGTGGGCCTGTCCTTGCCCGGCACGTCCGTCTCCGGCATCGGCGAGCAGGGGACCTATTTTTTCGCCATCCTCGGCCCCGCGGTCTTCACCGGGCTGCTCTTCGCCGTGGCCTTGTCGGCGATCGTCGCGCTGAACGCCTTGGGCGCGGTCCGCGTTCGCGGCGTTGAGGCTGGTTACGGGGTCGTCTTGGCGGCCCTCGGGCTGATCGTGTTCCTGGAATGGGCGAACCTGACGCTGTTCTCTGGCGGGTCCATGAGCAGCAAGTGGTATCGCCCCATAGCCGAGTGGATCCTGCGCCTCGCCATCCCGGTTGGCGTGGTCCTTGGAGTCCGGGTCGGTATGGGGGGCATCGCCTCGATCATCGGTGGGCAGGCGACCCTGCGTCACCGGCTGTTGGGCCTCGTCTGCCTTGGTGGCTCGGCGGTGCTCTGCTTCACCAACGCGAAACTGTATTCGAATCTCTACGACTTCCTCCATCTGCAACAAGTCGCCATCGCGATCATCGCGGCGGCGGTCGGCCTGTTCCTGTTGAGCGCTGGATCGATGTTCGACGGCGCACGCTCTGGGTGGCGTTCGGCGGTCGTCGCCGTGCTCGCGGCGTGCGTCTTCACCGGCGCCATCGTGACGCGCGACACCGACGGGTATCGCCGGGCGCGCAGCGCCGCGCTGAGCCGCGCCAAGGCGCTGCCGTACCACGCGACCTGGGGCCTGGCCCTGCTCGACAAGATCAGCCCCCCGGCGCAGCTGGAGACCATCGACGTCTCGGACATCGTGTCGGGCTTGCGCGGCGCGACGTCGGAGGAGCTGCGTGCGCGCCTCGACCAGATCCTGCCCGATCGTCGCAAGATGAACGTGCTCTGGCTGTCGGTCGACACGCTGCGAGGCGACCGCTGTGGTTTCAACGGGTACGGCGGGGGTACGACCCCGCGCATGGACAAGCTGGCGGCGGAGTCTTTCGTCTTCACGCGGGCCCAGGCGACGTATCCGACGAGCAACTACTCGTACAGTTCGATCCTGACGTCGCTCTATCCGCGCATCACGCCGACGTACAAGGCCGTGCGCGGCCTCGACAACACGTACGCGCCGACGACCAGCTTGTCCGGGCTGCTCAGCAAGCATGGCTGGCATTCGGTGGGGGTGACCGCGTTCAACGAAGAGACGATGGCGAAACGGAAGTGGTTCGGCACCTTCGTGGATGGCTTCGACGTCTTCAATCCGGACCAACTGGAGGAGTCCGCCAAGGCTGCGGAGACCAACGCGTCAGCGTTGCGCGCCATCCAGAATCGCCCCGAAAAGAAGCCCTATTTCCTCTGGGCCCACTATCTCGAACCCCACGCTCCCTATCTGGATCAACCCGGCTTCGAGCGCGGCGGCAGCCCCAGTGAGCTCTATGACAGCGAGATCGCGTTCTGTGACGCCCAGGTCGGCGAGTTCCTGGACGCCCTCGAGGCGAGTGGGCACCTGAAGAACACGATCATCGTGTTCTTCAGCGATCACGGGGAAGCCTTCGGCGAACACGGAGTCCAGTTCCACAACTCGAGCGTGTTCCAGACGCAGATCCACGTCCCCCTGTTCATCCGTATCCCCGGCATTTCGGGGCGCCGGATTGATCAGGCGGTGGGCCTCATCGACGTGCTCCCGACCCTCGTCGAGCTGCTCGAAGTGGAGGACGATCAGCGTCGTTTCGGCCGGTCGCTCCTCCCCATGATGTTTGAGACCGACCAGGACATGACGGGCTTTAGCTACTCTGAGGTCTTCGGTTGGATGTCCGGGGAGCATGCCCGTGACCAGCGGGCTTTGATCCA
>Ga0310342_100002171_pt1 | contig 12535 bp, 7 predicted proteins | sample S15DNA20500_MG_FD_206155 | JGI IMG/M metagenome (GOLD analysis project Ga0310342, IMG submission 206155) | Marine microbial communities from station ALOHA, North Pacific Subtropical Gyre - S1503-DNA-20-500_MG | ecosystem: Environmental > Aquatic > Marine > Oceanic | place: Pacific Ocean: North... | reverse complement strand
ACCGGGTTTACCGCCGAACCGGGACCGGCGAGGCCGGGTTCGAGGTGATCGGTACCGCCGTCCGGCCCGAGGTCGTTAGCGACGAAGAAGAATTCTACGCCGGCACCAGTACCCAACCGGGAGCGGTTGCACGTGTGCTTGATTTCACGTGTGACGAGGTGCACTACTCCAAGGTGGCCCGAAGCCAGTCCTACCTGGAGTCGAACTCCGTGCTGCGGGTCGGCGCCTCGCAGGGCACCTATGAGGATGGCGGCATCTGGGACGTCGGCACCCTGGCGTCCGGCGCTTCGGCAACCCTCGTCATCACGGCCCGCGTGGAAACCGTCGCATCGGCCATCACCAACCGGGCGGAGATCATCGGGTCCGATGCAATCGATTCGAACCCCAACAACGACTCAGACAGTGCCGTGATCGGCGGTCCGCCGCCGCTTCCTGATACCGACGGCGACGGCATCCCGGACTTCTGGGAACTGCTGCACTTCGGCGGCATCACCAATGCCGTGGCGGACGAGGACACCGATATGGACATGGCGGACAACCTGGCGGAGTACACTGCGGATACCATCCCGACCAATGCGGCCTCCGTATTTGTCATTACGGACCTCACCGTCTCCAATCCGGCAGTCATCTCCTTCGACTCGTCGGCCGGCCGGGTCTACACGCTCCAGTCGGCCACCGACCTGGTGACCGGGAACTGGAGCAACGAACCGGGCCAGGTTGATCGTACGGGCGTAGGCGGACCGGATTCGTTCACCGACGATACCGACAAGGTGGAGAAGGAGTACCGGATCGGGGTGAGGGTGCCGTAAACGGAATTTCCGATTTCGGATTTCCGATTTCCGATTTCGGATTTTAGCCCAAGGTATTGCCACATAGCTGGTTGAAAGGGGTTCGACCGCCGACACGGAGTCTATAATCTGAGTCCCCACTCTTAGTTGCGTACACTTAGTCAAAGCTCTTCGTCGACTAAGTTCTCTCGGGATGTATTATCACAAGAGTAATGCAGATCGTCTCGCCTCTTCGTGCACCGTCTTCGTCTAGCGATTCGGGACACGAAGAGGGGGCACGAAGGCGGGGCACGATATGGATTGTATATGGATGCAGACTTAGTCTCAGACTCATCACAATTTCCAATGCTGTTGGCGTGTTGACTCCACAAATCAAAAAATCAAAAATCAAGAATGCCCCCGCCCCCCAACATTCTCTGGATCACCGACGACCAGCATCATGCGGACTGCTTCAGTCATGCCGCGCGCACCCAGGTGCAGACCCCTCATTTGGACGCAATGGTCCACGATGGGGTCTATTTTCCGCGCAGTTACTCCGTCGCTTCGGAGTGCGTGCCCTCGCGCATGTCGATGCTCACCGGGATGTACGTCCACAGCCACGGTCTCTACAACGGGATGCTGCCGGTGCCGGAACGCTTCCAGTCGGTTCCCCGCTGTCTGGCCGAACAGCTTGGGTACCGCACGGCTATCATCGGCAAGAAACATTATGGCAAGTGGGCGCAGGAGCCTTTCGAATCCGATACCGGCGAGGTCATCTACGGCTATACCCGCGGCTACCTGAAAGAACTCGGCCTGTTCGACACCTTCAAGGATGAATACGACGGCTACATTGCCGACTTCATGGCCTACACCAGCCGGGTCCCTCACGAGCACAGTCTTACGGAATGGGCCACCGACGAGACGATCAGCAAGATCGACGAGCTCGGTGATCAGCCCTTCTTCATCTGGGCCAATTACAGTCCGCCACATCCGCCCTATTGCAACTCGTTCGACAGCCCGCACCTCGTCGATCCCGACGAAGTGGATCTCGACGCGATTCCCCACCGCGACCCCGAGGACCTGCGGTCCTATGGCCTTCGCCGGGGCGCCGCCCGCGCGGGGGTGGAAAACGCCTGGCGGATGGAAGTCCTCGGGGAGCCGAAGTTCCGCGAGGCGCTTGCCCATTATTATGGTCAGTGCGCGGCGGTAGATGCGGGCGTAGGCCGCCTGGTTGAACACCTCGAGAAGCGCGGGATCCTGGAAGACACCATCATTGTTTTCAATTCCGACCACGGGGATTTCGCCGGGGAATACAATCAGCTCGGAAAGAACACCATGACCCAGATGGAATGCATCCAGCGTGTTCCTACAATCTGGTCCTGGAAGGGGCACTTCGGCGCAGAGCGGATCGATGCACTCATCGAGAACATCGACCTCTTCCCCACCTTCTGCGACCTGGTGGGTGCGGAGACGCCCTACCAGGTCCAGGGCGAAAGTTACGCCGATATTTTGCGCTACAGCGGTTCGGGCCCGGGCCCCGTGCCCCACGCCAAGGAGATCGCTTTTTTCGATAACAGTTCGGTGAAAGGCGTACGTACGCGCCGCTACCGCATGGCGTACTGTCACGGGACCGAAAACTGGGGCGAACTCTACGACTTGCAGATGGATCCGGAGGAGCGCTTCAACGTATTCGATCACCCGGACTACGGGCCGGTCCGGCAAGAACTGATCCGGGAGCTGCTCGATTGGATGATCCGCTGCGAACAGCCCATCGGGATGGATCCCGAACGGGGAAATCTGCCGCCCTCACGCTGGTATCGAGACCACCCCGACGCTCGCCTTCCCGAGCCGAATCGGGGCCGCGTGCGGGGATGATGGGGGCTTGCTGAGTCAAACTAAAAAACTTGTTGCAAGGGGGTTGCGCCATTTTTGATTGAGACGACCGCGTCGAGCGTCCTAATTCTGGCAACGGTACACTTCGCCTTGCGTTTCGCTGATTTTGGTTGTACGGTGTCGATTAGAAAGTGCAGGTCCCCATGCCTCTACGTCTAATCACTGCCTATTCAATCAAAAATCAAAAACCAAAAATTTTATCCCGCACCGCCTGCCGTGCACCGTGTCCCGCCCAAGCGGGACTCTGGTGCATGGTGCCGAGGAACGAGGCTCTGGTGCGGGGCAAAAATGCCTTCACCCTCATTGAGCTGCTGGTGGTGATTGCCATCATCGCCATCCTGGCTGCGCTCCTTATGCCGGCATTGAAAAATGCGCGCGAGTCGGCCGTCGAAGCGTATTGCAAGAGCAACCTGAAGGAACTTTCCCTGACGTTTCGACTCTACGCCAATGCCAACAACAACTTGCTGCCCTCGTTTGTGACCAGGCCCACTCGCGATTACGGGAGCAACTGGCACCGCAATATCTGGCCGTACCTTCGCGACGATGGCGATTATTGGAGTTGGGGGGACCGCTACTCGCAAATCCTCGACTCGAATGGCTATTGGATCTATGGCTGTCCCAGCAATCCGGACAGCCCGAAGTTCTCCTATGCGGTCAATTGGAATCTGCAATCCAAGGAAATGGATATGAACTCCGGGGTCATCCTGTTGCTTGACTGGCTCGGGAACGTCAACGCAACCGGATCGGCCGGAAATCTCGATTATCGTTTTCGCGGATGGCATCAGGGGCGAAACAACATCGCGTTCGAAGACGGCCACACAGAGGCTCGAACGCGCGAGGACCTTCCGGACCGGACGAGGGATCCCGATCTATGGGGCGTGAATCGGCCCGTGACGCGGGAACCGATCCGAAGCCGATAGCCCCTCGGTTGCGCGCGCCCCAGCTCTACCCGACCGACCGCGCTTTTTTTTCGAGTAAGATTGGCGAGTAAGATGTCGACGGCAGCGTGGGCCGGACATCGAATAATCAACGGCTCACTCAACAACCGGATGCATCTTGTGCCACTCGGTCGCCCGCTCGTATGTGTGACCGACCCGGCACAGCAAGGGTTCCGATAAGTGCTTTCCTGCGAATTGAAGGCCCAGTGGCAGCCCGTCGGTGTCCATCCCACACGGTACGGAGAGAGTGGGCGCGCCGTTGAAGTCGAACAGCGCCGTGAACCGGTGACGCTTCAGGTCATGGCGTTCTGGCATCGGGCCATAGAGCTCCTCCGGCGTGACCGGGTATGGTGGCCAGGGCATCGAAGGGCAGGCGAGCACATCGATCTGCTCAAACACACGCCGGAGATGGCCGGTGCAGGCGGCTCGCAAGTTGTTGGCTTTGGCGTATTCCGCGCCTGTAACTTTCGCGCCCATGTCGAGCCAGCCCCGAAACCAGGGACCATAGTCGTCGCGTTGGGATGGGTAGGTCGCCTCGTGGGAGGCCACCGCGTCAGCCGGACACAAAACACGCCACGCGGCTACGTACGGATCCATGTCAGGCAGTTGCACCTCGACGATTTCAGCGCCAAGATTTTCCAGAAGCTTTACTCCCGTTGAAACTGCCTCGGCGAGCTCAGGGTGAATGTCTTTCGTGGCATATTGCTCATCGAAACCGATACGAATGCCCGTGATGTCCGTGTCTAACCCTGCGAGCATGTCTGGCACGAGGGCCGGCAGGGACGTGGGGTCGTTGGGGTCGAAACCTGAGACTGCCTGAAGCATGATGCCTGCATCGGCCGTGCTTCGAGTCAGTGGCCCAACATGGTCCAGCGATTCGGCCAGGGGCAACACACCATAGCGGCTGACCCTACCCCACGTGGGTTTAAGACCCACAGTGCCGCATGCGGCAGAAGGGAAGCGAATCGAACCGCCTGTATCGCTGCCAAGCGAACCGAAACACAGACCTGCCGCTGTGGCTACACCTGAGCCACTGGATGAAGTGCCCGTCCACCGCTCAGCGTTCCAAGGATTGATGGGAATGTCGAATTCGGGATGATAGCCGCCCACCGCTCCTTCGGTGAGGTTGAGCTTGCCCAGCAACACCGCTCCGGCCGATTCAAGCCTTGCCACTACGGTGGAATCGAAGTCAGGCACGTGATTTGCCAGTACCTTCGAACCTCCCATCGTGCGGACGCCCTTGGTAAAGCATAGGTCTTTCACGGCTACAGGAATTCCATGCAGCGGCCCTCGATACGTGCCGGATGTGATTTCTTCCTCAGCCCTCCCAGCAGCAGCCATGGCGTGGTCCGCCATGACGGTGGCGTAGCTTTTCAACCGGCGATCCAGTTGGTCTATACGCTCCAGTAGAATTGTCGTGACCTCCACAGGCGATAGCTGTTTCGATTTTATGAGTTCAGCGACCTCGGTGATTGTATTGAAGTAAAGCGGTGTTTGGTTCATTTTCTGCTCCCCATCTTCTTTCGGGTCAGTGCTGCCTTGTTTCCCCCGACCAAAGGTGAAACGATGCCCGACACGTTTCATCGACTCGGTCCAGAAGTATCCGGACAATATCTCGAAATGACCATAAACGATACCTTCCAATTTGATGCCCAGGGGTTCGTCGTTCTGCGGGGGGCGCTCGATCCGGAGCAGTGCCGGCGATACCTCGCCGAGCTCGATCGTCTGTTCGAGCAGACCTACGACGACCCGTGGCTGAACGTGGACGGCGTGCGTGGACAGACCACCATCCAGATATCCGACGGAATGCGCCGGATCAACGGCCTGCCGCTGTGGACGGATGTCTTCGACGAAATGATCAGCTTTGAGCCGGTGCTCGACCGGCTGCGGCAGTGGATGAACCACCCGCAGCTCGTCAATAACTGGGCTATTGAGAAATCGCACGGTGCGCCGTGGGGCGCCTGGCATCGCGGCCTGGATCCGGACGACTACAGCGTCCGCGGCGGCAGGATCCCCGCACCCGGATGCTGAACTGCGTGTACATGCTCACCGAGAACCGGCCCGATGACGGCTGCCTGGTTGTCGTCCCGGGCGCGCACAAATCCGAAATCGACCTGCCGATGGCAGAGTACTGCGACCGGGAACTGCCGGGGACCCTGCGGGTGACCGGCAAACCGGGTGATGTCTTGATGTTTTCGGAAACGCTGCTGCACACCGGCGCGCCGAAAACAACGGACGGCAGTCGGACAAACCTCTACTTTAACTACATCGACGCTACTTATAACGTGGCCATGCGTGAACTGCTCGCCGGGGACGAAGGCAACATCAACCACTACGTCTTCCCACCGGAGGTGCGTGCCCGCTTTGACGACACGCAGCGGGAGCTCACACAGTGGATGGAGTGGCAGCGCCTGACCCCGGCACGCAGCAGTCCGTGAAGACTGTGCGCGGGAGAAATGCAACTTTCCGCGTGTATCTGAAACCTTGTTTGAGAGTACAGGTTTCAGGAGGGAGTTAGATCCTTGATTGGGAGTACACAAAGACTCAGACTGGTGAAAAATCTGAGCCCGGCTCAGAGGCCGCCCTTGTTTGAGACTAGGCCCCCAACGGGCTTGCTTGCACCGCCGTAGCTTGCGGAGGCGTGTCCCGTTGGAGCCAAAGTTCAGAAGCTACCAAACCCCAGCACCTCATCCCTGGAGCCCGGGAGGAGCGAGAATTGAGCAGTGCCCCGACTTCGCTCCTGCCGGGCTCCGCGAGGGGGACCATGACTTGTCGCGTTGAAACTTTCGCTCCCACGGGACAAGCCGACAAGCCCGTGGGGGGCGTAGTTTAGTATCGACTCTCACTGCTCAAAAAATCTGGCTCAGCCAGAGGCCCCGCTGACACCTGAAACCAAAATCGACTCTCAGAGTTTGAAAAATCTGGCTCAGCCAGAGGCCGACCTGAAACCCGAAACCTCATAACGGAAACCGGTTTGCGTCCTCCGGGGCGCGCCATTGTTCTCGATTTGGGGGGCTCACCGCCTGGTACCACGCGCGCAACAGGGAGTGGTGCTTTTCCCGTTGCGCCAGGACGGCCTCCATACGAGGTGGATCCCAATCGGAGCGGACCAGGCGGTGGAGTTTTTCCCTGATTGTTGCATGTGAATCCGATTGCCCGAGGTCGGTCAGTTCCCCGGGATCCTGCTCCAGATCGAACAGCATGGGCGCATGCCCCTCGTAGTGAATCAGCTTCCATTTCCCGTCCCGGACCATGCGAGCCGGCGCAATGCCTCCATAGGCATACAGTTCGCTGAAGGCCGGCCGCGGGGTGTGGGACGGTATGTCGTCCAACAACGGGAGCAGGCTGGCGCCGGCTGAGGCGGGGAGGGGACCCGTCCCAGCCAACTCGAGCAGGGTCGGACCGATATCCACCAGGCTGACCACCTCCTGCCGCGTACGGCCGGATGGAAAGCGTGCCGGGCAAGAGACGATGAGCGGGACACCGACCGATCCCTCGAAAAAACTGCTCTTCCACCACATGCCGTGCTCGCCTGCCATCTCGCCGTGGTCGGAGAGGTAGATCACCACCGTGTTCTCCTCGAGGCCGGCTTCCGCCAACGCCCGTGTCACCACGCCCACCTGGCGGTCCAGATGGGTGACGATTCCGTAGTAGCCGGTGCGGGCCCGGCGAATCTCTTCGTCGGTGAGGTCCTCGACCTCGCGGCCTTTCCGCCAACATTTGATGACCGGGTGCAGATTGTCGAAGTAGCCTTCCGGCAGCGTCGGCAACTCGACGCGATCAAAGTAGTAGTCCCAGTCCTCCTTCGGGCAGACGAAAGGACAGTGAGGAAGGACGAAGCCGGCCACGATGCAGAACGGTCGGCTTTTCGCGCGGGAATTCGCCCTGAGCAATTCCGCCGTGGTTTGGGCTACGGTTTCGTCGTAAACCTGGTAGGCGGTCTTGCCGGGGCCGGCGGTGGCGACGGAGGAGCGCTTTTGCCCTGTCGCCCGCATCAGGACCGGGGGCAAGCCCAGCCCCCCGCCGAAGGGATGGACGGGGGTGAGGCTCCCCACCAGGCGATGTTCGAAGCCATGCCACTGGTCGGCGCCCACGAAATGCATGCGGCCCACCAACGTGGTTTCGTAGCCCGCCGCGCCCAACCCGTGGGCGAAGGTGGTGATGTCCGACGGCAGCGTACAACTGTTCGTCCACACCTCGATTTCCGACGGCTGCTGCGAGGTGAGAAAACTCATCCGCGAAGGCACGCAGAGCGGCGACTGGCAATAGGCGCTTTCGAACCGGACGCCCCGGTCCGCCAGGGCGTCGATGTGCGGGGTTTTCACGACCGGGTCGCCGTAGCACCCCGCGACGTGGGGACTATGTTGGTCGGAAAGCAGGATTAGAAAATTGGGTCGGTCAGACATGGCAGGCTGCTTTATCGGCGATGAAGAGGCGGCAAGCAACAAAACGCCGAGAGTGTGCCATGGGAGGCGGGAAACACGGATTCACACGGACGCGCTCGCTCCCCCCGGGCTCTGTCCGTTTCAGTCCGTGTTTTTCCGTGTTTTTCATTACAGCAGGAGGAAATCCTTTGCGGGGATCGTCCTGCCTTCGACGTCACAGGCGTGCTCCGCGTAATTCACAATAGTGCGCTGACCGTTTGCGTATACAGTCTCGAACACCTGTGCGTCCAGTTGCCGGTTCGCCACCATGAACTCGAGTTGCAGATGGCCCAACCGTTCGCAAAGAATCTCATACTGGCGTCGCTCCCCGGCGATTCTATCCGCGGGTCGATTATTGTACCACGTGTCGCGGGGCAGGGCGCCATACTCTACCGAGGGAAGAACGGCGAGTGCGCCAAGGGGCTCTTCGGCCAGGCTTCCCGAGAGGCAGTAGAGCATCAGGCCGTGATAGACCATGGCCTGAAGCGGAATCCCTTCGTGGGCGATGCCCTTTTGATAAAACGCCGCATGTTTGATCCAGTTGGGCTTGGCCCACTTGTAGGCGGGCAAATGCATGACGTGGTCGACGGTCCCGATCAGATCGGCCTGGGCCACTTCCGTGTGCACCGCTCCGAATAGCTTCGCTGCGTACTCGAGGTGCTCCTTCACGGCCTGCACATATTGACGGCGGCTGAGAGGATGACTTGGATCGTAGCAGGGTTGCGCCATCCCGAGGATCCCGTCGAAGTAGAGCATGCCGTCCATGCCCATTTGCTTGAGCCGCGGCAGGTCCCGCTTCAGGAACCGCTCGAGGACCGGGACCGGACAGCTCGGGTAAACCGTTCCGCCCCCATACATTCCCTGCTTTACCAGACGCCCGTGGCTGTCCTTGAGAACATAGGCCGGATCCCAGTCGGGCGAACGGCGATAGGTATCGCGATAGTTGATGTGAACCGTGATTCGGTATCCGAGCTTCTTGGCTTCTTCAATCAGGTCCTGGAATTCCTGCTCGGTGCCGAATGTTGTCTCGATGGGGAACAGCGTAGGATAGAGGCCGTCGTGACCTTCCCGGTTCCAGCCCGTCAGATCGATGTTGGCCTTTATCACCCCGGCGCGCTTCCAGGCGCCGAGCAGTTCGCGTGCTTCCCGGTAGGTGAGGTAGGTCTGCAGTTCGGCATCGCCGGTGGGGCTGGTCGGCTTGCGGCCGAAGTAGATCTTCAAGTAGTAGCAGTCCCGGACATAGTCGAGAAGGCGGTTTTCACGGAGTCGCTCCCGAATCGGCAGGCATCCCTTCTCGTTTAGTAAGTGCTGGCGGTAGACGTCCGCCATCGCCGCATAGTTCGCGCGCTCATGGGCGAGGAAATGATAGCGAACGGTGCGATCCACCGGGTCGATGTCATCTATTTCGTCATTCCGGAAATGAAAGATCGGCGCGACCGAGTTCAGCCTCTCCGGTCCCTGGTCGATCTTCACCCGGATTTCGGTATCGAACTCTCCGCTAGTCACCACAGCCAGGTAGCCGGAGTTTTGATGCACCGCGCCGAATAGCGGAAGGGCCACCATGTCCTCCCAATGCCCCTGGTGGCCGTACATCATGCTGCCGTGTTCCCGGGGGCCCGCAGGGTCGCTGCCGAAGAGGGCGGACACGGCGAACTCGGTTTGAGGATCCGCGGCAAGTGCTTCGGCGTCCGGCGGGGCCTCCCGGTCAAAATGATGCAAGATCCCGCCGTACTGGGGCAGGACCGCATAACCCTGCTCCCCGCGTGGGATCCCGCCGAATTGCGGAAACAACTCGACACTTCGGAGGTGAAACTGATCGGGCTTTGATTCTTTCAGGGATTCGATGGGGAGATCGACCTCGAGGCAGTCATCCCGGAGCGTATAGATCAGACGAAGGCTGATCCCCAGCTCCTCCTGGTGATAATCGACCGTGAGCTGCTGATCGTCGGACCGAACCCGCCGCATCGTCGCGGCGGGATCAAAGCCGGCGGCCCGGGGACAGTTTCGCTGCGACATGCTGTCCCAGACGTTTACGACGAACGCGGTGCGGGCCGGTCTCCAGGTCTTCCCGGTCCGCTTGTCCAGAATTCCGGTGAGCCCCAGCGTCTTCTCATCGAAGTGGACGTCCAGGAGATGGTTTTCCAGATTCATGGTCTTTTTGTTAGGTTTCAAGCGTCTTCGTGCCCCGCCTTCGTGTACCGTCTTCGTGTACCGATTCTTCAGCCGAATCGCGAGACGAAGAGGGTGCACGAAGACGCGAGACGAACCACTTGCCAATCACAATCGCTCGTGCCCCGTCTTCATACCCCGCCTTCGTGTACCGATTCTTCAGCCGATTCGCAGGACGAAGTGGGTGCACGATTACGCGAGACGATCCTTATTTCATTACCGCCGTCTTGCCGCGCGCCGCACCAGAACATCCACGTTCGCGTCGGCGGTTGGGCCCTTGTTGAAATGGAGTTCGAAGCCTTCCCGGGTCTTGCGGGTTACCCAGAAATGTCCCGCGTTGAACCCCGGCGTGATGAAAACCTGGTAGTGCGCATCGGGTTGGATGTACGTGCCGTCGAATCGCACCGGCAACGATTTCACGCCGCCGGGGACAGAAAGATTGAGGGTCTGCAGCGGCAGCATTTCATGTATGTGTGCACCGGAGTCTGCGGTCTGTGGGAGCTGTGTGAACCCGCCTTTGTCTTGCGGGAAGAACCGCACGCCCATGTTGTAGACGATCACCTGTCCCAGCAGGGCGAGGTCGCCTTCGTAGGTTCCCCCGACGAGAAAGAGGGGACCGCGACCGTGGTATTCGATCGCGTTGCGCCGCTTTGGATCGGTGGTTGAAACGTTCACATCCACAAGGACATCGTTGAACCGGCCGGAAATGCCTGAATAGGATCGGCGGAAGAACCCGCCGGCGGTTTCTACCTGGGCGCCGTAGACGCGGACGGCGGCGAAATTCGAGTCGATCATCCACGCTTCCGGGTGATCGCTTCCGCCGATGAGGGCGTGGATGGTGACGTCCGGTGCGCCGCCGCCGGCCACGTGGCCGTAGTCCGGATGGGGCCACACCATGCGTTTGCGGGCGTAGGCGGGGATGTCGTTGAGAAAAATTTCGTGGCGCTGATCCGGATCCATCAGTACCTGCACGTTCTCCGCCACGGGATCCTCTGCTGTGACGCGAATCTGCCGCCCGCCGAAGCCGATGAGGTGAAAACCGGCCTGCCGGTAGCTGGTCAACTCGATATGTCGAAACACCATCCCGGTCACGTTCATGGCCATGACCCGGACGCCGATCCCCATGTTTGCGATGGAAATGCGGTGGAAGTGGCCGCTTACCAGATCGGGCCCCATGGGATCGCCGACTTCAATCCCGACGTGGAGATTGACCAGCTTCAGATTCTCGAACTGATTGTTTTTCCCGCTGTTGGCTTCCCGTTCGTAGCCGCCCCGGTAACGAATACCGATCACCCCGGCCGTATTGTTTCCGTCGAGGGCGAGGTTCCTGACCTGGCAACCCCAGGGGGAAGGCAGATCGATCATGGGCACCCATTCGGGACCCTGCCAGACCAGCCGGGTGGAGCCCGCTCCCCCGGTCCCGGTGAGCACGACACCCCGCGGCCCGCCCTTACTACGGGATCCCCCCAGGTTGAGCGTGGCATGGATGTGAAATTCGCCCGGCGGCAACTGGATGGTGCCGCCGCTGCCCGAGAGCAGGTCCAACGCGCTCACAATCTGCTCGCCCACGTCATGACCGTCAGGCGCGTCGATGTAGATTACAAATGGTTGGCCCTGCTGGGTGGAGATTACTTTCAGTCCTGCGTCTTGATCTTCCTGCACGGGGACCGGATAATGGGGTGGCGAAGCTGCTTGGCCTGAAAAGGTCGGCAGGATTACGCACAGGAGCGCAATGAACATCATGCGTACGCATTTCGGATTGGATTTCAGATTCAAATCATCACCTTCCTGTATGGCACACGTACGAATACCCAATACCTACAACCGCCCATCTATTTCTTCTTCGGCAACTTCCGGACTCGGAACGGCGTGCGCTGAATGAGCAGGTCCGCCTCGGCGCGGGCCGGAGCGGCGTTTTTGAAGTGGATACCGAAACCGTCCCTTTTCTTCTCTGAAATCCAGAAGCCCCCGGTGTCGAAATTTGGTGTCACGAACACCTGGTACGCGCCGGGTTGACTCTCCATCCCGCTCAGTTCCACCCGGTTGGATTGTTTCCCTTCGGGGACCTTGACCGTCTTGACCAGGGTAGGGGACATTTCGTGGATCTGCGCGCCGGACGTGCCGGGTAGTTGCTTGAAGCCGATGTCTTCAGGATAGTCAAAGGCGACGAGGTCATACATCCCGCGCCGGCCCGGCCACAACTTGGTCTCGCCGGTGCGTGTGGCCTCAATACCTTCTGGAATCTGGTAATCAGGGTGGATAGCGCCGCCGGCATGGGTGCGGCGCTCAAAGAACTTCGCCCCCATGGAATAGACAATGGTGTCTTGCCCCAGGGAAATGTTGG
>Ga0310342_100002170_pt1 | contig 12542 bp, 14 predicted proteins | sample S15DNA20500_MG_FD_206155 | JGI IMG/M metagenome (GOLD analysis project Ga0310342, IMG submission 206155) | Marine microbial communities from station ALOHA, North Pacific Subtropical Gyre - S1503-DNA-20-500_MG | ecosystem: Environmental > Aquatic > Marine > Oceanic | place: Pacific Ocean: North... | reverse complement strand
ACGATCTCTCCCAGGGCATCCCTGTCCCCGCCCCCGCCCCCAACACTCGTCGGACGAATCATCTCACCCCTCAGGAGGGCCTGGAACCCGAAGACGACAGCGTCAGGTTCGTTCTTGAGAATCTCCAGCTGAGCCCGCCTCAGGAAGTCCGCCGGCTCCTCGGACACGGGACCGTTTACCAGTCCCATGAGCATGTCCCGGTACTCATCGGATTCGTTCTTACTCAGGATCCCAGCCCTCAGAATGGCGTCCTCCTTCCTCCCATCCAAGATGAAGTTCCTCAAGGACGCAAAGTCCTTCAACACTGACAGCTTCATCTCGGCTCTTGCATTAGCGTCCTGTATCTCTATCTCCTTAATAAGACCTTGGCGTCGCTGCTCCGTGAACGCAGCCTGAGCATCCCAGAGACCCTGCTGAGAAGCCCCTGTCTTTATGTCATGTTCGAGCCGGTCCTTCGCTAGACCGAACCTCTTCATTCTGGCTTCAAAATCCTTCTTCGAGACACTCTTATCATGATCAAGCCGTTTTCTCGTGAGATCCCGATCCAATTTCCTCTGCTTGACTTCCGCATCGATCCGAGTCTGGGCCCTCTCCGTGGCTGCAGCTCGATCCGCTTCAGCCTGCTCAGCATCCTGCTGACTCCTCTGATGCTGGAGCAGGAGTCCAAACATCTGGTTCGCCATTCCAATTCCTGGATTTCCGACTTCGGCCATCGTGAGGGCCTCCTATTTTCCGAAGAATGATCCGAGTCCACCACCGACTCCAGTGCCCATCATCGCACCTATACCAGCACCCAAGAGGGGATTCCCCATACTAGATCCAATTAAAGCCCCAGCTCCAGCTCCAGCTCCAAGCCCAAGTCCGGAGCCGAGGGCTCCGCCCGTGAACCGATTCTCATACGCCATCGGCTGCTGTGAACCGAAGAACTGCATTGCCCTCGCCAGGAACGGGTCGTTCTCCGGCAGGAGCCTCTGGAACTCCGAGAAGGTATGATCCAGTTCCGCCTGCTCCTGGGCCTGGAACGGAGCCGCGGCCCTGAGGAGGGCCGACCCCTCCGCGAGGGGCTGAAGGCGTTGGGCGTTCGCCATCGGGATAGCCTGCATACTCCGGGTCGCAGCCCGCTCGAGTAGCTCTGCCTCGATCCTCTGGTTCTGCATCTGCTCCTTCGCAAGATTCGCCGCAAGGCCCGTCTGGAGACCCTGGAGAGCATCGCCCTCCTGTTGAGTCCGGGCCGTGGAGAACAGAGCCCCCTGACTTGCGGCTGCGTCTTTGAGTCGAGGAGCGATCTCCCGATCGAACGTGCGGAACATTGGAGCCGCGACCGCGTCCTGGAAGAAGCTCTCGGTCGCACGCTCGCTGAGGTCCGCAGCCGGCTTACCGCTGAGAGCCCTCTCGATCGCACCCCCAGTCTCCGCCTGGAACTGCGTGGGGTCGAACATTCCAAGCAGCTCTCGAGCGAGAACAGCCTCTTGAGGGAGCCCTGCGATCCGTTCGCCCTCGAACGGCGTGGCACCCTGCCCGATTCGGCTAGTCTCTACCGAGGGGTCCAGCCCCTGCAGGAAGTTCCTGATCTCCCGGCCGATCTGGATCTGCGGTCCGCTCAGTTGTGTGCCGCTGCTCCGGCTTCCGCCGCTGCTCATTGTTCGGCTCCATTAAAGGCTGGTCCAGCCACTCCACAAGACGATCTTCATAGTCATCGGGGATTGTGAACCTCACGATGACACTGTGCTCTTCGAACTTCCACTTCCTCATGATAGCGGACCCTCGTTGGGTTTCCGCTCGAATATATACCCTCCCGGCGTCATGGGTCCACGCGATGAGACGACGGAAGATCCGAGACCCTATGGTAGGGTCCAGCCCAGGCTCCGACCAGGCCTGCTGGAGGAACGAGTGGTCCCGTCCGTCCGGCATCGTTGCAAGACAAAACGCCTGGAGGTCATTCCCATCAAAGATCATCAGCAAGAGGATCTTGCTCTCCTCGCCAGCCGCCACTCCTTCCCGGTTCTTCTCGAGTATGGAGCTCAAGTGCTGCATCTCGAGGTCAGGGTCCACGTCATCCATCAGCTGGAGCTTCCCTTCCAGAAACGCCACGGCTTCAGGTGATGTTGCATTGATGATCTTCATATGACATTCCTCTTTGTTCGAGTCTAGAAGATTCCAGGGAGACCAAAAAACGAGTCCCCCGTCGTCGAGTACACTCCATTCCTGCCGTTCCCAGATCTATCAGGCTCTCCCTCCCCTGACTCTAAAGCGTCCATCCCATAGTGAGCCCAAGCAGGGTCAAAGTATGTAGGATGGATGACATCCCGAATCATTCTCCTGTAACTCCTGGGACAAGAACGTCCTGCGGCGTGATAGTCCGCAGGAATCGTCGCAGGGAAGGACCCTCCGCTCCATATAGTGACCTCATCCAGCCACAACACACAGGTGTCCGTCGGGGTCCCATCCACATTCCTCTGCCCGATATAGATATCCAGGGATTGGTTCCATGCATCCGCAGTATATCCGACGGTCGAAGGAGTCGATGTAGTAACGGTCTTGGAAACCCCATCAATGAAGATCTCGATCCCCACGGTTGTGTCAACCTGCATCTCAACCCACACGGAATGCCAGTCACCGTCGTTAGGAGTCGTAGCGGTGGAGTTCTGACCTCGCTTCCTCGTCGAAGCATTATACAGAGAATCAATCCTCACATACCAATCCGAGCCCCCTCCATCCACGATCTCGACCTGGAGCCCTCCCTTCTGACCAGAGGTCTCCGTGTCCTCCCACCCAAAAATAGTAGAGGCATAGGAGGATCCGCCGATCTCGTTTTCCTTCCTCACCCAGAACATAAGAGTGATGCGGTTCAAGCTTCCAGCCCCGATAGATGCCGCGAGGTCCCCACACTTGCCGATGTTGAGATAGTTCCCAGTGACATCTCCCTGAAACCAAGATCCCGAGTCCACACCCTGTTCCGTTACAGAACGGAGATTCTGCTCCGTAAAAAGACCTGCGATGCGATTAAGATAGACATACATGTCTCGACGCCACCGCTCGACCTCGGGATCCTGCTCATTGGGGGGCAGAAGAGGGAGGCGTTCCGAGGACAGGACCCTCGAGAGACTGTCTGGGCTTCCGATCCGAGTCATCTCACACCCCCTGGACCCACCCAGGCCTTGATCCACCGCACGTGGAACCAGTCACTGCTCGCGAAGTCCTGCTTGTCCGAGATCCGAAACTTCATCCCACGTCCCGAGAGATCTATAGGAATCTGATACGTGGTAAAGTCCGAAGACAAGGAAACAGCAGAGGAACGAAAGTGCAAGCCTTCACTGGACACGGCTTCTACTTCGAGATTCGTTCCCTTCGCCTCGAACTCTAGCATAGTCCATCGGCCATACCTCGAATTCCATTCCTGTGGAACCACGAACTCACGAGTCTCAAACATGGACTGGACTGATACCCCGTTGTCCCAGTTGAGAGTCCCGTCCTCAATGAACACGCGACCGTTTTCGTCTCCAAGAGCTAGGACCGGGAAGCCCTGAGAGAGCCCCTCGTCCTCCCACTTGAACCCAAGCGAGTCCCAGGACAGTCCACTGAGGTCATTCCACGTGAGCCCCGCGTCCCTCGTAAAGATCCCCATCGCGTGGACGAGGGAACGGTAGCTCGCACGGCCTACGACAGAGTTCCTAGGACGACTTAGGTCATACTCGTGGATGAGAGTCGTCACGAGGGACGCACCCTGGGGCCAGCTCCAATAGATTCTCCTCCGTGGGAAGTCATGGAAGGCCCACCCTAGCTGAGCGTTGTCATGGTCCAGGGTGCCCTTCAAATAATCCTTGAGCTGATCCATTGCAGGAAGGACTTGGCGTGTCCCGTCAAAGATAAAGACGTTCTCGACATCCGCATAATACAGGAACGGCCCAACACTCACTACCATCCTAGGCGAAACAAGATTAATGTCCTCAACGAGGGTGTCAAACGAGAAGATGAGATCACCCCCGACATGGATAACAGTCGAAATCGAGTGCTTCGAGAAGACCGCCAACCTGTCACTGTGAACAATAAGCCGCTCAATTGCCCCCTTCGAATCGGCAATAATTGCACTCCCGGAGTTCGTCGTGCTCGTGAAGTCGTTGAAATCTCCGGTGTTACTCCACGAGACGGCATGCTCGTCCCTGTTCGCTGTCAGAACATTCCCGAGCACAAGATACGAGTTAAGAACCTCCACGGTCTTGCAGGTCACGAAACTACTGAGTCCCGTGAACGACAGATCCACGAACTGGCTGGAGCCGGTCCAATAGCGAGGCTTGTCGACGTTGTTCGTGACAACGAGAAGCCGCCCGAGTGCCGTGTCCACTCCCACCGTCCAGTCCGGGAAGTTCGCTGAGGTCCCACTCCACTCAACATCCATCGCAATGGCACCTGCGACGGTGGCAGAGGGAGGAGTTTGGTCCACGGTGATCTCGGTGTCCCCACTCCCATCCAGAGCCGCTACACCGTCCATGGTGTACATTCCCTTGTTGGCTCCGCTGTTAACCCACACGACGGCCCCGTCGACATTAAAGTCTCCTGTCCGATTTCCTGCGACGGTGAACTTCTTATTCCCTGTGTTGACAGCTGTAATCGCGACGGCCGTGGCCTTCTTCGTCGTCACGTCATCCCACTTACCATCCGTCGTGTTGTAATGGAGCTGGTGCTTATCCGTGATAGCAACGAACTTCCGGTCAGCTCCACTCGTTTCAAAGTCAATGAGGGCTCGGATCGGATTCCCGATAAGAGTCCCATCCGCATAGGACGGTGCCGTCCCCAGAGTCCCGTGCCCATTCCGGGACTCCAGGATTCCATTCTCCAACTTCATATTGTGTACGAGACTCAGGGCACTAGAGTTGAGCCGGTTATCGGGAGTAACGGAACTCCACCCGATGAACGGATAAGTACCTTGCTCCGGGATGGCTTGACGTTGTTGCCGAGGCAATCACACGACCTTCCAGAATTCACAGAACGTGTAGATCTCGACGCTCCCGTCCCCTACAGCTTCGCCTCCTCCAATGGCGTCTGTGGTCGTGGCATAGTGTTCGACGGCGAGAACCTTACTCGCAACCAACACAAGCCGGCCGCTAACGAAGCAAGGATTCGTCGCGTTCTGCCCGTTGAGGGAATTCGCAACGGGACCGGTAACTTCAACGTCCTCATCTGTCACGTTATACAAACGAAGTCGATGCTCATCGATGTCAAACCCCATCGAAGAGATTTTGAACTCATAGGTCCCCGGAGGGAGAGTGATACGATTCGATCCAACCGACACACCTGAAATGCTATCGTGATTCGTTACATTAGAAAGCTCTCGCTCGTTCCATTCGCCTCCTGTGAGTGCCATAGCATCGACCGTCGTCTCCTTCTGCTCCCAACACGTGATGTAGGGCCGGTATTCGGCAGAGAGCTTCGCCGTGGTGACCCCACCGTCCTTAACCTGGAGTTCATCCGTGTCGATCTCGATCGTCGAGTCATCGACAGTGACACTCAGAGCCGTCCCTCCTCCTCCTGCAAGCCCATTCCCTGCGACCGCCGTCGCGATCTTCGCCGCAGTTACCGCGTTGTCCTGGATCTTCGCCGTGGCAACGCTGTCGTCCGTGGGCGTCGTGGAGCAGGCCTCGAACGCACTGGAGTCATAGACCCAAATAGAGTTGTTGTTACTGTCAATCCAGATCCGACCATCCGCGAACGTCGAGCCACTGAGTAGCTGAGCGTTCGGAAGGGCTGTGGGAGCCCCAGTTTGGAAGTACGCCCTTGCTGAACCGGCCAGATGCTCCCCTCCTCCATCTGCTCCAGTGTTGTTCGCAGAGACTTTGGTCTCGAGAGCATCGTGCTCCTTGGAGACCCGATGGTTCAGGGCCTTCCTGAGATCTCGAATCTCATCGTCACCCCCCGCGGCGTCCTCGCTTCCCGTAGGAAGAGTCTCGTCCCAAGTTGTTCCGTTTCCTGTATGAGGCATTACTCAGATCCTAGGGATATTGCTCCACGCTCCGGACGAAGGGATCAAGCCACGGAGTGCCGCTGATCAGTCCATCCGGTGTCCTGTGAGGATCAGGCTTGACGACCTCCGCGATCATCCGGGTGTCGTTCCGCCGGGCCACGATAAAGGCCTTCTCGAACTGTTCATCCCACGAGGCTGCACTCTCGAACTGCTCCAGTGCCCGGAACGTGAACGCGGTCGCGAAGCACGTCAGAGCGTGGTCCCCCATGATGATGGGGTTCGTATCGGTGTCGTCATCCATCGTGACGAGCATGTCCCCCGTCACTCGAATCGTATAGGTGCTATCGGAGCCAGGTGCAAAGTGGAAGGTCTGCCCATCCTGATACCCGATCGCCGGCTTGGAGTCTCCGGTAATAGATGCGATGTTGGGGACCTCACGCAGGAACTTCTCCTTCATCAGGACTCGGATGGCCCACCCGCTCGTGGTGCCATCAATCCCACGGGCCTCTCGAATCCGTATCGTAGTCGCGGTGAGGGTAAGACTCGTATCCCCGATGGAGAGCACACTGTCGTTCGTGACCTGAACAGTGGCGAGATTCCTCCAACTGTAACGTTGGAGCATCTCCTCAATCGCGAATTGCAGAGCGTTGTTGATGAGATCCGACTTGTCCGTACGACCAGTCGTATCCTCAACAAGAGAGCGAAGTTGTGCTCGAGTCTTGGCCACGAGATACTCCTATCGAGCAAGTCGCTTGAGTTTCCCCGCCTGGGATGAGGAGCCTCCTTTAGTCTACGATCTTGGTCCAGGTGCACGTCCCACTGTTGGGGTCTCCACCCGTCGCCATGTAGACGTCCGTAAGGACACCCGCGTTCGTGATGTGGACGCAGAGGTCCCCCAGGGAGAGCGGTAGCTCCGCGGCGGCGTCCGTCACAGGCAGGGTCCCATCCACGGTCGTGCAGATGCGGCCCCTCAGTCCCCGGCCGAAGAATCCACGCTGGCCAATCGAGGGCTTGCCCTGACGTGTCCCGGCCCCGAACATCGTCGTCGCCCACTTCTTTTTGAGCAGGCGTGCGAGTCCATGGCCCTTGTATGTGATGTTGCTTCCGACTGCCATCTGAGTGGCTCCCGTCAAAGTGTGCTAAGCACAGTTTCAAAGCTCCCCTTTGAGCCCCGGCCGGATGGCTCACCCACCTTCCGACCGGGGCCCAAAGAGAAAGCGTCCCACGATCCACCGCCCGTCATCGCCAGCATTGGATGAAGCAGTCCGTCTTGACGACCGCCGACGTCGTGCCGGTGACCGTCAGGAGCTCGATGTACCGGATGTTCTTGGGAGCGGTGTTCATCGCCACCGCACCGACCGTCGTCACGTAGAGCTGGGCTGTGACGCCGTTGAGCGTCGCACCAGCAACCGGAGCCGACGAGCCGGGTTCCAGGACGTCGACTCCGTCGTGCGGACCGTGGATCTGGATCCAGCAGAATCCATCCACGGCCACGTCCTCGCCGGCCATGACGACACCCGCCATGTATCCCAGGTCCGCCGTGAGACCATCCCGGACGTACTTCTCCGCGTCCAGGAGATCACTGTAGGTGTGGAACACGACGTCGCCGGCATCCAGGACCGCCGAGTGCTTGTTCTGCACCCACCGATAGACCTTGCCGTCCGCGTCGACCCTGATGCGACCCACTCCTTCGAGGTCGCCCGCTTGGCGATCGGTCGACTTGCCAACATCCGTCAGCTCGGTCTCCCATGCCAGTTTGAGTCCCGTGATCATGATTCTGAGTCCTGTCTTGAGGTTTGGGTCCGTTCGAGATCAAATGTTGGCGTAGTGGAGCCGACCGAGGCGTCGCAGCTGCCCACAGACGGTGTTCATCACGAGCAGGATGTGAGCGATCCGCTCCGCCTGGAAGGGGATCGGCTTGAACTCGGTCATCTCGAACCACAGCTGCGGATCGTAGACAACCTCGATACTCGGCGTGTGGAGCAGGAGGGCGTGATTCGCGGTCATGTCCTCGCTCCACGCCATCCGGGCCCCCTTGAACCGCAGGATGTCGAAGCCCAGGTCCGCGATGCGGGTGTCAGCCTCCTTGATGATCTGCGATACGTCGACCGCAATCGCTTCGTAGGCCTCGAAGAGATTCTGATCACACAGGATCAGGTCCGGGGACTGCTTCTGACGTCCCACCGAGTTGAAGAACGTCCGGAGGTCGTCGACGAAGTTGGCCTCGTATGGGTCGTTCCCTCGGAAGTACCTCGCTCCCCACCACGTGTTCCCGGTGGAGGGCTGTGAGAGCCCTGCGGTGGAGCCCGAGACGTCGTAGGCCGTAGGACGGTTGATGGTCCCGTAGGTGTTCAGGATGCGATCGGCCGCGGTCGTGGGGACCATATCGTTCAGGCTCTGGATGAGCTTGCCGCTCTCGTCCGTGACCTGAGCCGCCAGGAATCGTTCCTCGATGTCCTGCTCGAGGCCATCTCGCATGTCCTGGAGCCGCTTCGCGACGTAGGACTTGATCATGAACCGACCGTTGTTCTTCTGGTCATCGAAGATCGAACGCTGAACATGCCCAGCGATGTACCGCCAGTCCCACCGTGCCGCGGTCTCGAGCTTGGGCTCGCCGGACGGCAGAACGTCTCCCTTGTCCACGGCCGTTCCCCGCTGGTTCCCGTACTTGACAGTGCGTGTGATGTCCTGGCCACCGACCTGAGTCACGAAGGAACCCATGTCCCTCAACAGAGCCGTAGTCACTGTGGCATCCAGGATGTTGTCGATGGCGTCCTCACGGATCTCGTACCACGTCTCCGTGAACGCGTCATCGACGGCTTTAGTAAATTGTGGAAGCGTCGTTGCCATGTCAAAAAGTGTCCTTGTGAGTTATTCAAAACCCTCGAGCGAGACGTCGACACTCTCCAGGAGATCCTCAAACCCCCGACGCCCACTTCGAGTCGGAGCGTCCTCGTCCTTCTCCTTCCGCCGAGCGTGACGGGAAGGAGATGGAGTCGGGGTCTCGGTTTCCAGAGAAGAGTTCGGCTTCACAGGAGAACCTGCTTCGAGCTTCGCAAGCAGGTACACCCGCTCCGGAGGAATGGATCCTCCAGCCTGTCGATCGATCCCGATCATCTGATCCCGGAACTTATCGAAGTCCGGGTACTTCGCTCGAAGAGTCGCGATGGTGGAGTTAGCCTCCTGCTCTTGACTCGCCTGATGACGTTCCTCGAGCTTCCGCTGACCCTCTTTCAGTGGGGCGAGGGTGTCCCCTAGGACCTTTTCGACGGTCCCGACAAGTCCTCGTTCCACGAGCTTCATGAGCTCAGCGTTCGAGAGCGAGTCGACATCGTCCGTCGATTCCGCGAGCGACGAGAGGGAGGGACGTTCCTGTCCGTCCTCCGCCGGCTTACTGCGAGCTTGATCCACGACGCCACCGCCCTCTGAGACGGTGACCTTCTTTCCAGCGTTCTTGAGCTTCACGACCGACTGTATGTCAGGGTCAGCCAGAAGCCTTCCAGCAATGGAGTCCTTCTTCGCTTGCTCAGCGACGGCCTCCAGACGCTTCGAAAGCTCATCCTCCTGAGCTTTCTTCTGAGCGTTGTCGGTCTGGTCGGATTTCTCTTTGTCGGTCTTACCCATTGATCTTCAGCTCCTGTCGTTTGATGGCTCGAATCTTGATCGTGAGCTGCTTGAGAACAACCCAGGCAGCGTAGAGAACGCGTCGTCTCAGGTGCTGCACGTCCTTCATGGTGATGTTATCCTGTCCCTTGTCGAACGTGACGACCCAACCGTTGCAGGTGTGCGACAGCACGATGCGTTTTGTGACGTCGGCGTCGTCCGGCAGCTCCCGTGAAAGCGGCAGCCTCGTACCGGCCCACATCCTCTCGATCTGCTCGTGCTTCCACGCATCCGACCCCACCACAGCAGGATCGTCGTCTGGAGGAGGCTCTGGCGTGTCAAAAAGGTTCTCCTCAAGAGCCGCCTCGACCTTCTTGTCCCGGTCCTCCGAAGTCTTCTTCACGATGGATGCCCAATCGATCGAGAGCCCGACTTCCAGTTTCTCTTTGTCTGCTATCGTCACAGGAGTGCTCCTACAGCGAGGCCCTCGCTCTTCGCCCACTTCGAGAGCTCGCCCTTGGTCTTGAATGTCTTGCCTTGTGGGCCGGCATGTTCCAGGTGAAGCCCATCCGTGGGCCAGGATTGACACTGTTCCGGCTTGAACCGGGGGTTCTCTGCATCATAATCACGCACCGCCGGGGAGCTGCATCGAGGGCACTTGAGCGCCCCCTCCTCCAGCCCCTGGCTGTACTCCTCCATTCGCAGGAGCTCTTCCCAACCCTCCTTGCAACTGGGACATGACATCTGGTAGAATGGCACCTTTAAGAGCCTCCTCTTTGAAGATGCTCGAGAACCCAGGGTCATTGAATGCCCGAGCAATATAGCGTCGAAGTCCAACCTGATCCACAGCCGGGTCCTCCCTCATGATCATGTAGGTTTGGAGGGCTTCCTGCCTCCGAGCCCCGAGGCTCACCGGGGGCTCATCCGAGAACCCGACTTCCAGTGAGTACTCCCCTGCGATACCCTGCCCCGTGAAGGTCGCCCAATCTTCTAGGCCATCCTGTCCAATGACCTGGATCTGCCGCGGCGTCCTCCAGTAGGCAAACGCGAGAGCGTTGATCTTCTCGAAAGCACGATTGTAGGCACGAGCGACACGGACCTGACGTCGGTTGGCCCTTTGGCCAGCGTGGCGATCGACGATAAGGGCTTCCGATGCAGTTCGCCTCCCACGGGACTCGAACTCCCCTTGCTGGTTGCGAGAAAAGCCCACCACCGAGCGAGAGTCTCGCCGCACGGCGTCCTTCTCGTAATGGAGTTCAGGAGCAGTGCCGGTCTGCAAGATCTTGACAGCTTTGTCAACGTCGAAGCCTCCATTCACCATGATACCCGCGAGGACATCGGCCGTACTCATCTTGTCGATCTGCAGAGGGTCGATCGCGTCCTGCTGATACAGGAACTTCACGACCATCGCCCGGCGGATCTTCTGACTCTGCAACGCGATGTCAGTGAGTTCGGCCTGGTGGGTGAGGAGATAGTACGCATCGCTCGTCGTCCAGAAGGTCTTGGCCCTTGGAGTGAAGGCCAGATTCACGAACGGAAGCCCTCCGCCCACCTGCATGAGGTCGACCTCATTCCGCAGGAACTTGTCATGGCCTGTTGCGATGACCATCACACGACCGGTCTTTTGATCGTGGATCTCCCATCCCTCCACGAACTCCGTCTCCCCATCCCGAGTGAAACGCTCCCTCCCAGACATGAGGACATCCCCAGTCCGATAGGGCTTCAGGACGCTGTTGTAGCTCTCCATCCAATCCTTCGCCGTCATGACAGGTTTGAGCTTGCTCGTGTTCTCGTACTTGTCATCGGCTTTGATGTCGTCGATGTGACGGACGAACCGCTGGCACGCCCACTGGGCACGGTCGAGGTTCGGCCCCGTCCCCCACGGCACCAGGAAGTCCCGATTGTCTACGAGCCTCATCCAAGGCATCCCCGGCCGAGTCCCGCCATACTCGATGGCCCTCCCCTTCCGATCGAGCATTGTGAGAGTCATGCCCGCATCAGGCTGGACATCGAACTTCGGATTATATCCAAACTCACTGTCGAACCCGATCTTCATGATCCCCACCCCCATCAGGAACGCGTTGAGGATGGCCATCTCGAACTCGTCGGGAATATCGAGCTCCCACAGGAGAGTGTTATCCACCCTCTCGACCGTCGGAGCCTGCTGTACGAAATCCCTACGTCTAGGTGTCACCGTGATGTAGGGATAGGGGACGCTCATCGCACTGAGGATGGCGTCTCCTGTTTCCATGATGATGTTGGGTGCAGAGTGATTCTGCGAGGGATGTACGCTGTACATCAGCCCCTCCAGCTCGTGCCACTTGTCCTCGAGTCCGTACTTGCGACGGTACTCCAGGGCTCGGTCGAGCTCCGTGAACCACTGGTCAACTTTGAGGGGCTTGAAGGGCATACGTCGTTACTCCGCTGCGAGACGCTCCTTAGCCTCCGCCACGATCTGCTCGATCTTCTTGTTTTTCGCTTCCAGGTCGTTCTTGATGGCCTCTCGTTTCTCTGGCGGAACGGCCTCGCTCGCTTCGACGAGACCTTGAACCGCCTTCGTCAAGGTGCCTGCGATCTCGATGAGTGCAATGACTTCGGTACCTGTCATTGTGTTGGGTCCTTTCCGGTGGCAAGGAAGTAAAGGCGTTTCACTCGTCCAATGGTTTCATTGAATGATGAAAGCTTGTCCTGGGCAAGGGCAGGATTCGAGTCCACGAAGCTCTCAGCTTGTACAAGCAGGGTCTTCGCCAAGATCAGAGCCTCCCCAATCTTGACCTTGGACTCGTCGTCCAGGATCGATCCCTCACCCTCACTGACGGCAATGAAGGCTTCCTGAGCCGCACGAAGAGCCACAGCTGAGTTGTACCAGTCCTGAGATGGATGCGATGTAAGGCACCCGACCAACAGGAGTGGGAGGATGATGAAAGACGGTGTTGCTCGTCTCAATCGCCACCTCCCTCCGCCCTAGCCTCCTCACTGG
>Ga0310342_100002168_pt1 | contig 12543 bp, 7 predicted proteins | sample S15DNA20500_MG_FD_206155 | JGI IMG/M metagenome (GOLD analysis project Ga0310342, IMG submission 206155) | Marine microbial communities from station ALOHA, North Pacific Subtropical Gyre - S1503-DNA-20-500_MG | ecosystem: Environmental > Aquatic > Marine > Oceanic | place: Pacific Ocean: North... | reverse complement strand
CTGGTGCAAAATCGTGGCATGCACATCGGTCACGTAGTGCCGATTCTCGACGGCGTGGAAACCGATCTCGTCGGTCGCCCCATGCACGACCCCCCGCTTCAAGCCACCACCTGCCATCCAGACGCTAAAGCCAAAGATGTGGTGATCCCGTCCGTTACTGCTCTGCGACCCGGGCGTGCGGCCAAACTCGCTGGCAAAGATCACTAGCGTCTCATCCAGCAGGCCACGGCGATCCAGATCCTCCAGCAATCCACCAATCGGTTGATCGACGGCCATCGCATTCTTGCTATGGTTCGCCTTGAGTGCGCTGTGCGCATCCCACGAACCCGCGCCCCCGGCACCATGCTGAATCTGTACAAAGCGAACGCCCCGCTCGACTAGCCGCCGAGCCGCCAGGCACTGTTGGCCAAAGGCACGCGTCGGTGCCTTGTCGATTCCATAGAGCCGGTTCGTTTCGGCCGTTTCGCGGGAAAAATTCATCACCTCCGGTACTGATCGCTGCATGCGAAAGGCCAGCTCGTAGGAAGCAATCCGAGCCGCCATGGCTGGATCATCCGGGTACTCGACCCCGCGCAGCGTATTGAGCTGACCAATCAGCTGCTGACCAATCTTACGAGCGTCGGCCTGGACCGGTCGCCCCGGCTGGCCAAACACGAGCGGATTCTTGGGATCAACCCGCAGCGGAACCGCATCGTGGGCCGGACCAAGGTAGTGGCCATCTCGCTTGTTCCAGTACTCCCGGTTACCAATGGAAATAAACTGGGGCAGGTTATGGTTGAGCGATCCCAGGCCGTAATGGACCCAGGCCCCAAGCGTGGGAAAGTTTCCATCATTGCGATGCCGACCCGAGTGAAACTGAGTCTGGGCACCATGGTTACTGTCGGTCGTCCACATCGAACGGACCACGGCCAGCTTGTCCACGTTGCGGGCCAGGTGCGGAAACCAGTTGCTGATCTCAATCCCACTCTCACCATACTTTTCATATCCAACCTGCAGCGGATAGAGCGTGTTGCGCTGGTTCCCATTGGCATCGGGAACCACCAAGCGTTCAAGCGCCAGCTTCTTCGGATCCTGCGTATCGGCAAAGGGCGTATCGGCAATCGTCTTGCCGGCGTACTTGTTGAGCATTGGCTTGGGATCAAAACTCTCCATCTGGCTGACGCCACCATTCATGAAGAGCCAAATCACGCTCTTGGCCCGGGGGGCAAAATGGGGCTGACCGGTCGGCTTTCCATGCAACTCGGCTCCCTGCCCTTCCTGGTGCAACATGGCTCCCAGTGCCAGGCCGGTGAACCCTTGCCCTACGTCTGCGAGAAACGTCCGGCGATTTTGATGGTTTCTGTTCATGCGGTCGTCTTTATCCCCTGCCACTTGCTTAGCGCAGTGTCACGAAATCATTGTGATTAATCAATGTCCAAATCAAATGGGCCCGCGCCTGTTCGTCAGAGCCCCCGGGCAATTGCCGCCAGGCCTGCAGTGCCCGGCTGCTGGCTGCTACTTCATCTTCCCCCGGCTTCATGCCAAGTAAAACGGCAAAGGCTCGGTCGATAAAGACCCCTTCATCCGGGGCTTCGCTCGCCAGCCGCTGGGAAATCTGTTTTGTCGCATCGAGTACCAGCGTACTGTTGGTCAAGGCGAGCGCCTGCTGCGGAACAATACTCTCTTCCCGGCGGTAACAATCGGTCACCACCGCTTCATCAAAGGTGGTCAAAAAAAGGTTACGGGCGTTGTTCGAGTGGAAGAAATAAAGGCTGCGGCGGCGCGAATTGGCTTGCGCAGCGGCCAGCACCGGTGGTCCCCCCATCGTCAGGTCGAGGGTTCCAGCCAGCGACAGGATCGAATCTCGCATTACCTGCGACTGCAACCGAATCGGCTCGCGCCGCCACCAGTAGCGATTCTCCGGATCTTTTGCCACGTTGGTCTCGGCGCCAACAACTGACGAACTCATCCGGTAAGCAGCCGAGGTGACGATCAGGCGATGCACGTGTTTCATGCTCCAGCCATTCTCCATCAATTCAACCGCCAGCCAGTCAAGCAACTGGGGATGGTCCGGCCGGCTTCCCTTACGACCAAAGTCAAAGACGGTGGAAACCAGCGGTCGCCCCATGTGCCGCATCCAAATCTGGTTAATCGCCACACGGGCTGCCAGCGGGTTGTCTCGATCGGTAATCCAGTTGGCCAGTGCCGTACGGCGTCCCGTACTTTGAGGCGGAAACGCGATCGTCGGATCATCCGTTCTCGATTCCAGGAAACGCGTCGCCGACCATTTTGCTCCCACGAAGGACGTAATCGTCTCCTTGGGATCAACGGGAGCAGCAATTTTTTTCTCCGCCGCCTCGACTCCCTGACGAGCCGTGGCAACTTCTTTTTCAATGCCAGCTTTCTTGTTGGCCGCTGCCGAAGTTAAACGCATTTCTGCATCGGCAACCGTTCGCTTCGCTTTCAAAAGCGCCAGCTGCTGCTGAGATCGAATGGCGGTCTCTTTCGTTTGCTGCTGGAGATCTTCGCCCTGGACCTTCCAGGTGGCCTGCAGTGCGGCTGCCCGTTTCTGCAGACTCTCTTTCGCTGCCTGGGCAATCTGCAAATCCATTTCGGCCAGCTGGAGAGCACCTTCAGCCTTTTCGACCGCTGCCTGAGCCGTCTTTGCCGTTAACGGTTGTTGGCTCGGCTTTGTTGCGGCCTCGGTCATTTTCACGGATGGATCGAGCGCTTTGAGCGAGAACTCCCGGAAGATGGGTAGCACGTCAAAGGTCGTGACTTGAAACTGGCCGTCGCGACGGGCTAGTGGCGTATGCCAGGCAACAACCAGCTGGTCATTGAGAAAAGCATTGATCAGGGTCCCCCGGACCTGGATTCGCAGCGTGTACTCCTTGCCCAACTCCACCGGCACGGCCCGCATACCGCCGGCGGGATAAGTCCATTTGCCCGTCTTATTATAGGAGGCATGCACCTTGGAGCCGCCAGCCACGGCGCTGGCATAGACTTGTTGCTCACTGTCGGCGGCCGTAAACGGCTGTGTCGGATCTGGCTGGGTCACGTCAAACCCGAGTCCCACGCTCCGCCATTTACTTCCTCCCCGAATGGTAAAGCGGACGGCTGCTTCAAAGTCCCGTGGTGGGGTCACTTGCAATCGCAAGGCTGCCCGCTGGGCACCATCACGATTTTGTTCAACGTGTCCCGGCTTGTGGACCCACTCTCCGCCAAACAGTTTCCAGCGTTTCTTGTCGAGTGTTTGAAACGTGTCGTGAACCAGGAACTGATCTGCCTTAGTCGCTTCCTCTTTTACCGGCATCGGCTGCGGATCCTTGGCCAGCTTGGCCAGCGTTTTCCTGGCCGCCAGCAGTTGACCCTCTGCTTTCTTTCGTGCCCCCTGGCTTGTTTCGATCTTCTTGGCAGCCGCTGCCAGGTGGGCTTCCCGCACCCAAGGCTGACGCTCCGGTTGCCAGGCCTTGGCGGGCAACGTAACCGGTTTGATCTGTATCGGTTTGAAAGACAACATCTCTGGCACACCAGGCTTCATGATGAGAGACTTGTCCGGGTTCTTTTCGTTACCCCGCACGAACAGGTAGGTCGGGGTGTCCAGTTCCCCGTCAAAGGCCCGCGGAATGCCGTCGCGGATGACATCTGGCTCACCGGGCAAGACATCGGTCCGCACGTGGTACGGTTCGAAAAACGCCCGCATCCGGTAAAAATCCTGCTGCGCAATCGGATCGAACTTGTGATCGTGGCACTTCGCACAATTGAACGTGAGGCCAAGAAATGCCTTTCCCACGTGTTCCACCGTTTCTTCCATCCACTGGTGACGATTAAACAGGAACCAGTTCCTGGCCAGGTAGCCGGTGCCTCGCAACTTGTCGAGATCCCCCGGATGCAATTCGTCACCCGCCAGCATCAGCCGTACCATCTGGTCGTAAGGCATGTCCTCGTTGAGCGATTCAACGATCCAGTCACGCCAGTGCCAGATATGTTTCTGGCTATTACGCAGTTGTTGACCCAGTCCCCACCAGTCGCTGTATCGCCAGACATCCATCCAGTGGCGTCCCCACCGCTCGCCGTAGCGCGGATCATCAAGCAGCCGTGTCACCACGCGCTGGTACCACTGCGGCGACTTATCATTTTCAAAGGCCGCGATCTCTGCTGTGGTCGGCGGAATGCCGATCAGGTCGATGTATAACCGCCTGAGCAGAATCAGCCGCGATCCTGTCGGTTGAGGGGTGAGACCCTGTTGCTTGTATTTCACCGCCAGCAAAGCGTCAATTGGATTATCGAGGTCACTGGCCGGCAGCGCTGGCCGTTCGATTCGCTGAAAGGCCCAGTGGTCTTGCGGAGTAATTTCAGCCACCTCATCCTGGGGAACAGCGGCACCGGTTGCAATCCACTTGCGGATGCTGGCGATCTGCTCTGCTTCCAGTGGTTCTCCTTCTGGTGGCATGCGATGGTCGAGGTCGTCCGAGGTCACACGTGCCAGCAGCTTACCACTCTTGAGAATGCCAGCGTCGTGCATCTGCTGGGCCGTATCGAGCCGCATGTCCGACTCCTGTTTCAAGACGCCGTGACAGGCATAGCAGCGCGCCCGGAGAAGCGGCTTGATCTCTTCCAGGTAGAGCTGACCCTCCTCGGCTCGCAGCGGACCTGCGGATGCCAAGAGGACCGACAGCAAAAGGAAACAACGGACACGATTCATGAAAGGCTACTTTTTATGTGGTGAAACACCGTTCAAACACCTCTCTATGGTACCAAAAGATCCGGTAAATTGTCTCGCTGTTTCAGTGCTGTAAGGCCGCTCTGAAATCACCTTTTCCCCTGCCCTTCCTCTGATATTTCCCCTGCTTAGCCTCTGGGGGCGGATGGGCAACGGCTAAAAATTGGTTAAAACCAACAGATCAGCCAATCGTGTTGTTTCCAGAAATGACAAACAAGGAACTCGCCATGCACGCTATCAAGCTTCACACCCTACTCATCACTGGCAGTCTTTTTCTCGCGACGAGTCTCGCCAGCGGTGCCGAAGCCAACACGCAGGCGAGGGCGAAAAAGCAGAGTTTTGTTTTGATCGTGGTTGACGACCTGGGTTACATGGACGTGGGTGCCTACAATCCGAAAACATTTTACGAGACCCCCAACATTGATGCCTTGGCCCGCTCGGGCATGAAATTTACCGACGGATATGCAGCCAACCCGGTTTGTTCACCAACACGCTTTGGCATCCAAACAGGACGTTACCCATCTCGCAAAGATGCCACCAACTTTTTTAGTGGTCGCCGTGGCGGACTGTTTGCCTCGGCCCCGCTTCACGATCGCATGGACCTGGAAGAAGTGACCATGGCCGAGGCGCTGAAGCAACAGGGTTACGCAACGTTCTTTGCCGGCAAGTGGCACCTGGGCCCCGAAAGCCACTGGCCCGAAAAGCAGGGATACGATGTTAACCAGGGGGGCATTACCCGCGGTGGGCCCTACGGCGGCAAGCGATACTTTTCACCCTACGGCAACCCCCGTCTAACCGATGGCCCGGAAGGAGAACACCTGCCTGATCGCCTGGCCACAGAAACCTGCAAGTTCATCGAGCAGAACAAGGACCAGCCCTTCCTGGCCGTGCTGGCCTTTTATTCGGTCCACACGCCTCTCATGGGACGTCCCGATCTGGTCGCCAAGTACAAGAAAAAGGCGGCTAACATCAAAGGTCCGGAATTCGGTGAAGAGGAAATGGTCTTTCCCAAGAGCAAGGGCCCCCGCAAGGTCCGCATCCTGCAAAAACATGCCGTCTATGCCGCCATGGTGGAAGCGATGGACCTGGCAGTTGGTAAAGTCCTCGGTAAACTCGATGAACTGGGCCTCGAGGACGAGGTGGTCGTCTGTTTTACCTCCGACAACGGTGGACTCTCCACTTCCGAAGGCTCTCCCACCTCCAACCTGCCGCTGCGGGGAGGTAAGGGCTGGCTTTACGAAGGGGGCATCCGCGAGAATTTTATTGTCCGCTGGCCCGGTGTCACGAAGGCAGGTTCCGTTTCATCGCACCCGGTCATGAGCACCGACTTTTTCCCGACCTTTTTAAGCTCCGCCGGGGCCAAGATAGCGGGCGCCGGCACGATCGACGGGGTGAACTTGATGCCGCTGCTCAAGGGAGATAAATCCCTCGATCGCAAGAATCTCTACTGGCACTACCCGCACTACAGCAACCAGGGTGGTTTTCCAGGTGCTGCCATCCGGACGGGCAACTGGAAGCTGATCGAACGCTTTGAAGACGGCCGCGTTCACCTTTTCGACCTCTCCCAGGATATTGGCGAGCGACATGACCTGGCTGCCAAGAATCCCGACCGCGTGAATGCCATGCGTAAAGACCTGCACACCTGGTACCGGGAGGTGGATGCCAAGTTCTTACGACCAAAATCTGCCGACGGCCCCAAACCCTGGCAGCCGTCGACAGATTAAGTCATCCTTGTTGGCAGCCCCGCTGCGGCTAGTTCAGGATCGCGCTGCCGTGAATCAACTGACCTTCGTAAGCCAGCGCGCTGGCCATGAAAGAATCATGCACCAGCGGTGGCGGTGAGGAACTCATTGCCGGAATCATCTCCGCAGCACTCCAATCGCCCATGCCTTCACTCCACACTCGCGTCGACGAGTCAATCATGCCCTGGGCCATTAATCCTTGCAAACCCTCGAGACCTATCGGTCCGACCGGTTGACCAGCACGTTCATAGTACCATGAACCACCGCTCTCTTGAGCAGGCTGACCTGCAACCCTGTATTCCTCACCAGCGGCAACCGCTGGAACTTGCTGCCAGGAGGCAAAGCGAAACCGGCCTACCGCCTCTTCGATATCCACATCCGACAACTCTCCCTGTTGCTGCTTGAATTCCACGGCATCGAGTGAAAAACCACGTATAACTCGATCCCAAATCTGCTCACAGATATCCTCGGAGTCAAACAGATCGAGGGCGACCACTCGATTCCCAATGCCAACCAGGAATCCGTTGGCACCCGGAGTGTACTTAATCCTCGACTGATACTTCTTGAGTTCTTCGTCCACGTGACAATAGGTATCAGACATGGCCATGGTCTCGCTACAAGCATTCATCGCCACTTGTTTACGGGATATTTCACCCCACACGGCACCCTGATCGGAGGCCTGCGTGCCAGACTCCCGAATCGAATCCATCGTTGATACCGCCAGGATTTTCCGGATGCTCGGCGGTGCAGCCTCAGGACTCGCTCCAAATTGAGCCGACTTGTAATTCCAACGCCCCTGCTCCACGCAACTGACGGGAATAATCGACGCACTCTGAGGCGCTAACAACACGTTCGTGTTGGAAACACGATTCTGCTTGGCACCAATCAACTGATCGCCATCGATAAAGAGCACAAACGACGTTGAATCGTTCTTAACACGCAAATTGGGTACACTCCCTTGCTGGCTGACCTCCTCTACATGGACCAGGCCCTTGCCGATCGCCTCACCACCGAGAAGATAATTCACTTGAGAGTTGAATTGAGCCTTCAACGGAACAACTGTCATGGCCCCATATTGTTGACGAGGCATCAATTCAATCGCAGGTATCTTTAACATTAGCAATACTCCTTCAAATCCAATAAAAACTGGCGGCAACTCGCCATTCGTTGCCCACTACCAGATAAGAGAGAAAGCGGGCAGAACATCCGGATCTTTTTTGAGACTTTTCTCAGAATCTCAAAGCGCTGAGCATGATTAGAATCATTTACTGCGCCGCTGGGACATCAACCCCTCTAATGGATTGAACCTTCTCTTCACACTCTAGGATTTCCATACCCATTTCTATATCTCGAGTATGTAGATTGATAACAAAGTCATAATCGTCTCTCCTATAGCCACCAAACAGTGAGGCTACAACTGGCACGTTATGTCCTTCGTTACGTTTTCGTCGAATAAAGCTATAAAACATGTTGCTACATTCAAGCCAGTGTTCAGTACCCACACAACCGCCCAAGTCATCATCCCGATGACTGTCTGCACCGTGGCACCACACAACGTAGTCAATCCCTGCATCAATCTGATGTTCTAGTGTTTCAAGACCGTCTGCTAATTCTTCCAGGTAAAGTTCATCATGCATCGCTGGATTCAAGTTTAGTGTGATAGCTGCGTCTACATCAGGACAAAATATTCTGCTGTCTCCAATGCTGTTTCCATAATGGGCGTCTAAATCCAAGTATGCACCAACCGCCCCAGTTTCTCGGTATCTCTTTACGGAAGCGATAACCTGGCCACTAAAGGTACAAAACGCCCCTCCACGTAAAGGTGTTGCGTGATGAAACCCGCTAGTAGGACTAAGCACAAACGAGTTCGTGTTTTCGGTTGCGTACTTAATGGAATAATACAGACTACCATTTGTATACTTAACCGATTCTGCCAACTCCTCGCTCCACGGGAGTCCGTTACTACGACACCCTTCACCACCTGTCAAAAAAGCATCAACGTAGTTTTTATCGTGTGCAATTTCAAAATCTTTCCTGGTAAGGGGTTCAAAATCGTGTACCGTAATATTGTTTCTATGCTCACCTGACAATAGTTTTTTAACTACTAATTTTGGTTTAATGGGACTCTTAGAACAACTGTTCACCATGTTCTCACTGCTGGTTGCCTGTTTAGGGGTGTAAAAAATGTTCATAGCTATCCTCAATATCTCCTCAGTTTGAGTGGTTGAGATTCCTAGACCAACTCGTCGATTCGACCTGATCAAAACGTAACCGGCAGCCACGTGCCTGTTACGGGGCAAGAGGGTCAGGGGAGAGAATATCCGGACCATTCCCACAAAAAAGAAGAAAAAATTGGCTTGCCGATTCACAACTACCAGCCAACGTTGACTTTAAGGGTCCGGACCAGTTACCTCCGTAGTAGCCTCCAGAGGGCTACCCCCGCAAACACCTATTCCATAGCGTTTCTGAGAAATTCGATCGCACTCTTCCAGCGGTCATGAGCGGTGGAACTGCCAATCTGCAATTCCCGGCCGATCTCCTCGAAAGTCATGTCGAGGTAGATTCGCATCTCCACAACCTGGCGCAACGACTCATCCAGGCTCCCGAGTGCTTCCAGGGCGCGCTCTAAAGTCTCTGCTTTAACTACCAGTTCACCTGGTGATTTGTCATCCCGGCCAGGAAAAGAAAAGGAAAGATGCTGGTGTAGCGCCCGTTTGCGGCGCACCGTATCGAGTAACAGCCAATTGAAATACTGACAGGCTGTTCCTATGAAGTGCTGTCGATTGGCAATCTTACGGGCCGCCAACCGGTTCATGAGTTGCACGTAGACCATGTTAATCAGGTCATCGGCTTCCAGGCCGATCGCATTTTGATAGCGCCGCAGTATGCCATCAGCCTTATCTCGCAGTTGTTGGATTACCACATCAAACAACTGTTCTTTGGCTTCTTGATCACCCTCTCCAATCCGTTCGATGATACGAGTCACGGACCCGCGGGCTTTCTGAGGGGTCTCAAGCCCAGCTCTGCTTATGGAATCAAATAGCTGTTCGATCATCACAGTAGCCTGTCAATCGCAGGTCCCAGTTCGTCACAAATACCTGGCAGGACAACGATCCTGGCTTCCTGCAGAGGTGTAATCCCTTCTTCTAGTTCCCGGACCAGGTACTCGACCATGGTCTCTAAGCAGCGCTGAGCATCCATGCCGGCGATCCCGGTACCCAGCAGTGGGAAGATAATCGACTTTATCTGGGAAGACTCAACATGGTAGCAACATGAATCCAGGATATTCCGGATCAAGTCCGTCGTGGGAATGTAGTTGCCTTCCATTTGCGATATGGGTAGCGCCAGCGTAATGGCATGAAAGATCATTCGTTGTGGCAGGTTACCGGCCGACGTGACGATCACCCGTCCCGCTTGCACCGGGACAAATCGCTGGGCTTCCTCTGGCACCAGGGAACCAGCCGCTTGCTTGATGCGTTTAGAAACCCCGGCATTCATTCTGAGCAAACCGTCATCGGAGCTGACAATCACTTCGCAGGCCTGCCCCTGTTCGACAATATCACCAACAACGATCTGCAGTTCCTTGCCATTGGCGAATCGACGCCGGGCTACGGGAATTTCAGGGCCAGGTCCAAATTCTGGTGTCATGGGCGCCTCCGAGAGCATGCGACTTTCGACTTGATAACGTTGGTATCTCCGAATTTCCTGGTCCGCCAGCCGAACTTGCCCAGCGTCTCGCGCATCACGTTCAGCAGAGGGCGGTAACTCCTCAGGACAATCCAACGCAAGCATATTTGCCGCGGCCAGAGAATCGCTTGAGGCAAGGATAATTTCAAGTTGCGACTTCAGTTCTTCGAACGTCTGGAACCGATCGCGAGCTTTCTTGGCCAAGGCTGTTTCCAAGACAAGGACCAGGTTCGGAGGGATACTTGGATTATGTGTAACCGGTGATGTCAGGGGTTCGTGTCGAACCTTGTAGAGAGTCTCCAACCAGTCTTCACCAACATGGGGAGCAGTCCCCGTACAGACATGGTAAAAGGTAGCACCAAAACCATAGATATCGTTCCTGACGTCAGCAGCCTTTGAATCACGAACTTGCTCGGGCGACATGTAAGAAGCGGTTCCGAGCACCGTTCCTGCCTTTGTCATGTCAGCTCTTGAACTCGCGATGCCCTCGTCGGAATTCCGGTCAGTGGCCAGGCCAAAGTCGGCCAGCAAGGCAACATTATCTGATTCACGAATCAGGATATTCGAGGGCTTGATATCACGATGGGTGATACTTTCACGACTGACATCGATCATTGCCTGGGCAATTCCGCACATCCATATCACCACTTCAGTAAACTCCGCTTCCTCTTCACGTCGGCGGATCATCTTCCCGAGGTCCTTCCCCTCGACATAATCCATCACGATCGCCGCCCCCTGGGAATCGGCATTCGATGATTCGATCAACTCGTGAACCTTGACGATATGCGAGGAGTTAATTTCCTGCAGCAGCGACGCTTCCTGGCGAAACCTGCCAAGATGCTGGCCGTCATGGATCACTTTCAGCGCAACGTTGTTCCCGGAATCGTTATCGCGGACAAGAAAGACATCTGCCATGCCACCGCGGCCAACTCGATTAACCAGCGAAAATCGGTCTTCGAGCCACTCCGGCAGCGCGGAGGCTACTGGTTTCGGCTGCCGCTTGATACGATCATGGGCCCGCTCTAAATCCTGCCTGGCATGTTCATGATCTTTCTCAGAGAAAATCTTCAGCAGCGACTGATAGTCACCATCCCACTGGTCATCAAGGATCAAACCATGAAGATACTCGACTGCCGAGTCCAGTTGAGCGTCGTATTCCGGTTCAGGCGGCATCTTCGACTGTATTCTCCTCGAACATCGTCTAGCAACCACAGTTCGCCGGAAAAAACTCCTCGCACCGACGGCTCCACAAGCAGCGATTCTTAATTCTTGTAGATCTTGTGTTGCGGGCGGCCCGAGAGAATCTCCCTACCCCAAGTTACCACGCTGCGAAATGCATCGCTTTGGTAAAAGTCCGTGAAAGCCTGTTCCTCTGACCATTCGCTGGTAATCAGGTAGGAAGCTCCATCGCTGACATCTTTCCAGAGGGTCGAGCTGGTATGTCCCTCGGCAGCATTGAGCGCGTCGATGACGCCTGCAAACTTATCTTCAAAATCCTGTTCTCTGCCTTCCACCACGTGATAGTTCATGCCAACGGTAATCATTTCAACTCAACTCCAATTCTCGCTAAGAACACTAGGATTGCCAAATCTCTTGTGAGTTGCGGAAATGTCCGCAACCGGTAAGACCCATTATAAGGGAGCAGCCAGCGACAGAACAACGGTGCGGCCGGGAAACAATTCTCTGAGGAAAGCTGTCAGACCCGCCTAGGCCAGGATATCTTTGACTACCTTGCCATGTACATCGGTAAGCCGGAAATCACGCCCCTGGTGACGGAACGTCAACTGCTCGTGATTAATTCCCAGGCAATGCAAGATGGTCGCGTTAAGATCATGAATATGAACCGGGTTCTCGGTCACGTTGTAGCTAAAATCATCGGTTTCGCCATAAACGATACCCGGTTTGGCACCTCCGCCCGCCATCCACTTGGTGTAACAGCGGGGATGGTGATCACGTCCATAGTTCTTCTTCGTCAAACCACCCTGGCAATAAATCGTCCGCCCAAATTCGCCACCCCAAATCACGAGCGTGTCGTCCAGCATACCGCGCTGCTTAAGGTCATTAATTAGGGCAGCACAAGGCTGATCGACAATTCCACACTGGCGGCGGATATCCCTGGGCAGGTTGCCGTGCTGATCCCATTGCCGGATGAAGACCTGCGTAAAACGCACTCCGCGCTCAGCCAGTCGGCGGGCCAGCAGGCAGTTCGCAGCAAAGGTTCCCGGCTTCTTGACATCCGGTCCGTACATGTCCAGGGTATGTTTTGATTCACCGGAAATGTCCGTCAGTTCTGGAACCGAGGTTTGCATTCGGTAAGCCATCTCGTACTGGGAGATGCGAGACTGGATTTCCGGATCGCCCACTTCGCTGTAATGCTCACGATTGAGCTTGGCCAGTTCGTCCAGCATGCGC
>Ga0310342_100002167_pt1 | contig 12544 bp, 11 predicted proteins | sample S15DNA20500_MG_FD_206155 | JGI IMG/M metagenome (GOLD analysis project Ga0310342, IMG submission 206155) | Marine microbial communities from station ALOHA, North Pacific Subtropical Gyre - S1503-DNA-20-500_MG | ecosystem: Environmental > Aquatic > Marine > Oceanic | place: Pacific Ocean: North... | reverse complement strand
CTGACCGCTGCGCTCGAAGCTGCAGACGATCACTCCCTGGCCGCGCCAGCCCGCAGTCTCGGCCGTCAGATCCTGGATGACTGGGAGCGGTGGGATGGACAGCTCGATCTGCCCGAGCGGGTCTGCCACGGAGATCTCAAGGTCTCCAACATCCGCATGGATGACTCGTCAGCGCACGCCCGCTGCCTGCTGGATCTCGACACCCTGGGGCGGCTTTCCTACAGCGTGGAGCTCGGCGATGCCTGGCGCAGCTGGTGCAACCCTGCAGGTGAGGATGATCCTCAGGCCGTGCGCTTCGACGTGGACATCTTTGCAGCCACGGCCGAAGCCTGGCTGACCCATGCCCCACCGCTGACTGATCAAGAGCGGGACAGTCTAGTGCCAGGTATCGAGCGAATCTGCCTCGAGTTGGCGGCACGGTTCTGCACCGACGCAGTGCAGAACAGCTACTTCCGCGAAGACACCCATCGGTATCCGGAGCCAGGCCGCCACAACCTGGTGCGCGCCACCAGTCAACTCGCGTTGGCCCATGCCGCCAATACGCATCGGTCCGCTTGCGAGGGTCTGGTCAGATCCTGCTCCCGCTGAGTCACCCCACCGGGTTATCTTGAGCCGGCCTTCTACCCGGTTCTTCTGTGTCAATCTCGAAGCCTCAGGGCGTCCCCGGACATCACTTCGCCACCTTTGGTGTCAGCAGCGAACTCCTGCGCAAGGTCATGGCGGCAGCACTGCGCACCGGCGGAGATGACTGCGATCTGTACTTTGAGCACAATGGATCCACATCTGTGGCGCTCTCCGATGGCAAGGTCAGCCAGGCCGCCACCCACGTAGATCTGGGCATGGGGGTGCGGGTCAGAAACGGAGATCAGATCGGCTACGCCTACTCGGAGGATCTCTCCGCTGATGCGCTGGTTACCGCGGCCAGCACTGCGGCCGGCATCGCGATGGGCACCACCCCAGGCCGTGCTGTCGCGCCCGTCGCCACCTCAATCCCCAACCACTACCCGGTGATTCGTCCCTGGACCGAGGTCGACATCGCCAGCCGCGTGGCGATGGTCCGTTCCTGGGAGAAGGCCGCCTTTGCCCAGGACCCCAGAATCCAACGTGTGGAGTGTTCGCTCTCCGATGCAGCCAAGGTGGTGATGATCGTTCGTCCAGACGGACGGCTGTTCGAAGACTGGCGGCCGATGTCCCGCGGCATGGTGAGATGTACCGCAGAAGGGACAGGACCCGATGGTGAGACCATCCGCGAGTCCAACAGCTACAACGTGGCGGGACGGGCTGGGCTCGAGTATTTCGATGAAGACCGCCAGGATCGCCTGGTCAAGATCGCTGTCGAGAGAACGCTCTTTCTGCTGGACGCCACCAGTCCGAGTCCCGGAGAGATGCCGGTCGTGCTGTCTGCGGGACCCTCCGCCATCCTGCTTCACGAGGCGATCGGCCACGGTATGGAGGCCGACTTCAATCGGAAGCGAATCAGCATCTACGCCTCCCGCATGGACGAGCGGATCGCCTCGGACCAGGTCACGATTGTCGACGACGGTACCGTGCCGGGCGCCCGAGGCTCGATCAACATCGACGACGAGGGCAATGCTACCGAGCGTACGGTCCTGGTCGAGAACGGGATGCTCCGGAGCTACCTGCACGATGAACTCAGTGCGACGCACTATGACCTGCCCTCGACCGGCTCTGGTCGACGCCAGAGCTTTCGGCACGCACCGATCCCGAGGATGAGAACCACCTCGATGGAGAATGGTCCCCACGACCCGCAAGAGATCATCGAGAGCGTAGAGAAGGGCCTGTACTGTGTCAGCTTCTCCAATGGATCCGTGCACATCGGCGGAGGCGACTTCGCCTTCTACATGAAGCATGGGTTCCTCATCGAGAATGGAAAGCTGACCCAGCCGGTCAAGGACGTGAACATCATCGGAAATGGTCCCGAGGCCCTCGAGCGCATCGACATGGTGGGGAACGACACTGTCCTGGATGAGGGTGGCTGGACCTGTGGCAAGGACGGCCAGAGCGTGCCGGTCAGCCAGGGCATGCCCACCGTCCGGGTGGGTCAACTCGTGGTCGGGGGTGCCGGATAGTGACGGATTCACTCCCACAGCTCGCCGAGTTCGTGATCAAGACTGCCATGGAGCAGGGTGCAGACGAGGTGAAGGCCACCATCTCCCAGGGCACTTCAACCGAAGTGAGCCAACGGGACGGCCGCATCGAGAAGTGGCAAGACTCCCGCTCGCGATCGATAGCCGCGGCGCTATTGGTCAACGATCGCTGGAGCGTCCACTCCACCTCGGACCTCCGGCCGGACGCCGTGGGTGCCTTCCTGGGACGTGCGGTCCAGGCCACCCAGATGCTCGAGCCGGACGTCGATAGACGACTGGCCGACTTCGACCAGATGGGCCTGGCGGACCCTGAAGCGCTCGACCTCAATGACGGAGGAACACCGAGCGACCTTCGGTCCTGGGTCAGCGAATTGGAGCGGACCACGCTGGCCAATGCACCCGACAATCTCCGCAGTGCCTCGGCCTTTACTTGGCGTGGACACTCCGACCGCGTCACCATGACGTCGAATGGTTTTCAGGGTGGCTACGCCTCCACCGACTACGGACACGGTGCCACCATGAGCCTCGAAGATGTAGATGGCCGGCTACCGGAGGCCTACTACTGGGACCACGCGCGACATCACAACGACCTCTGTTCCATTGAGACCATCGCGACTGAGACCGCCCGACGTGCGAAGCAGCGGCTGGGGAGCGGCCCGGTGGCGAGCCATGCGGGCTTCATGCTCCTGGACAACCGCCAGGCCTCCCGAGTCCTTGGTGCCTGCCTCTCCCCGATGTCTGGGCGCACCCTCTTTGAGCAACGCAGCTGCTACCTGGAGAAACTTGGCGAGAAGATCGGTGCGTCAGGCTTCTCTCTGTACGACGAGCCTCACCTGCCGCGAGGCCTTGGCAGCAGGGCCTACGACGGAGATGCCCGTCCAACCCAGCGCAGAGCGCTCATCGAGGACGGCGTGCTCAAGACCTGGCTGCTAGACGTCTACTACGCCCGGCGCCTGGGGCGGCCGCCCACCACAGGCGGAACCTCCAACCTGGTGGTTCCCCCGGGGCACCGTTCAGTCCAGGACATCCTCACCGATCACGACAAGGTCATTCGTGTCGAAGGCTTCCTGGGCGGCAATTCCAATCCAGCGACCGGCCGATACTCCTTTGGCATCCATGGCACGCTCTTTCAGAATGGAGAGATTGCCGGTGCGGTCAGCGAGATGAACATCTCGGGGTCCATCTTTGACCTGCTGGGCAGCTTTGTCGAGGCAGCAGACGATGTCTACACGGGCAGCAGCTGCCGCTCTCCCAGCCTGCTCTTCGATGCGGTTCAATTCTCGGGTAGCTAGGCTCGCACTCCTGCTGGCCGCTGGTCCTGCCAGGGCGCAGGACGAGTCGAACTCAGACCAGCCCTCCGACGCGCCCGCCGTCGTCGAGGAGATGATCGTCCTCTCGGACATGGAGATCGCACGCAAGCGGCAGGCGGTGATCAACAACCTACGATCCCTGGGGTACCGGGAGCATCGCAGGAAGGACGGGCGCTCCATGTTTCGGCCCCACAGCCCCTGGAAGCCCAGCGTACTGATGGACGACGATGCCTACATCGTCCTGCGTCGCACTCCGGTCAGAATCGACCCTCCAGGAAACAAGGACAACAAGCTGCGCTACCTGTGGTGTCTCCCGCCCTTCACTGTCACCGCGGCCTGTATCCGTGTCGGCGGGCAGCTTGTCAGCGGCCGCAAGCTGGCGCACGCCAAGGAGGATGTCGTTCGGGCCACGACCTTCGAGATTCGTCAGTGGCGCTCGGCCCTGGTCTCCAAGGCCATGGAGAAGCGGGTCAATGTCGAGGTCCCTGATCTGCTGGCAGACCTCTGGGAACGCGGGCAGCCGGATGGTGAAGATGGAATCCAGCTATGGGAAGCCTCCGAGAGACGGCAGGCCATCCTGCAGCTCTGGGCGTCTCGATCTTGCACACCGGAGGGCGCGCAGGTCCGCCAGGTAGTGATGGACTTCCTGCGCTTTGAGGTTCAGGCCTCCCCCACACCTGCCACAACGGCGGAGATTGATAGTGCCAACGCCCAGAACCGGTGTGGGGACATCCTGAAGCTCGACACCTCTCCCACGCTTGACGCCCCTATCGATTCAGAATAGCAGGCGGTCCTCATCATCGGATTCGCACACCAAGTGGAGCGGCCGGACGGCCTCTCCGCTTTTTTTTTGGTCTACGCCACATGGACATCCCCGTACACATCGCTCTACGCAACCGCATCCGCGGCATCGTCGAGCCTGCCATCTCGGACGAGGGCTGCGCGCTCGTGGCCGTGGAGGTGGTGGCCGGTGACAAGGGCCAGGTCCTGCGCCTGTATATCGACCATCCCGACGGGATCACCATCCAGCAGTGTGCCCATATCAGTCGTGCCCTCTCTCCACTGCTCGATGTAGAGGAGCCCTTCAGCGGCGCCTACCGGCTGGAGGTCTCCAGTCCAGGTATCGATCGCCCGGTGGAGACAGCGGAGGACTTTGCGCGCTTCGCGGGCTTCCGCGCCAAGATTCGACTGATGCCAGGTGCAGAGCGTCGACGCTACACCGGCACCCTCATCGGCATCGAGGACGCTCACGTCCAGATCGAGGTCGATGGTGAGACCCACGCCCTTCCATTGAATGAGATCGACCGCGCCAGATTGGTGCTCGAGCTCGATGAATTCACGGAGTTGCGGTCCCGTCTGGACCCCACCTCCAGCCCCTCAACTGCGACTCCATAGGAGGCCTGCCATGCTTAGCGATCTCGCCCGGCTTGTGGACACTGTACAACGTGAGAAGAACATCCCCCGGGACGTGCTCATCGAGGTGCTGGAGCAAGCGATGGTGGCCGCTGGCCGTCGCCGGTATGGCCTGGAGCGTGACCTCGAGGCTCAGTTCAATGAGGACCTCGGCGAGGTGGAGCTCTTTGAGTTCCGCACGGTGGTCGATGATGTGGGCGATGACGAGCTGGAGATCAGTCTCGATCTGGCACGCGTGGCCGACCCCGACTGCGAAGTCGGTGACTCGCTCGGCATCAAGGTCGGGATCGAGGAATTGGGCCGGATTGCCGCACAGACCGCCAAGCAGGTCATCATCCAGAAGATCCGCGATGCCGAACGCGAGATGACCTTCAATGAATTCAAGGACCGGAAGGGTGAGCTCATCACCGGTATCGTCCGACGCTTCGAGAAGGGCAACATCATCGTCGACCTTGGCCGCGCAGAGGCCATCCTGCCCAAGCGCGAGCAGGTCCAGACGGAAACCTATCGCCAAGGCGATCGGATCCAGGCCTATGTCCTCGACATCACGCGGGCATCCAAGTCACCCCAGGTGGTGCTGAGCCGGACCCACCCCGGCCTGCTGATGAAGTTGTTTGAACTTGAGGTACCAGAGATCTACGAGGGAATCGTTCGCATCGAGGCGTGTGCACGCGAGCCGGGCCATCGGGCCAAGATCGCCGTGTCTTCGATGGACCGCGACGTCGATCCCGTCGGCGCCTGCGTCGGCCTCAAGGGCTCCCGTGTCCAGGCGGTGGTCCAGGAGCTGCGCGGCGAGGCCATCGACATCATTCCCTTCCACCCGGATCCGGCTCGGTTTATCGTCCACGCGATTGCACCGGCCAGCGTCACCCGGGTCTTCATCGACGAGCATACCCACGCCATGGAGCTCATCGTCCCAGACGACCAGCTGTCCAAGGCGATCGGTCGCCGGGGTCAGAACGTGCGCCTGGCTGCACAGCTCACCGGCTGGCGGATCGATATCTACTCCGAGGCCCGTCACGCAGAGGTGACCGAGGCCGCACGAGTCGAGCTCAACCGCATCGATGCGCTCAACGAGGAACAGGTAGAAATCATGATCCGTCACGGCTTCCGCAGCGCCCAGGAGATCTTTGATGCCGAGGCCTACGAGTTGGCCAGCATTCTTGAGATCGAGGACGAGGAAGGTGAGGTCGTCATCAACCAGGCCGAAACGGTACTCGACGCCCTGATCCTTGAGGAAGCAGAGCGCCGGCGCCTGGGCATCACCGATGAGCCTGAGGTCGAGGAAGTAGCGGAAGCTGCGCCCGCGACCGCTTCGGAGGACCTGCCCCCGGCTGCCGACGGTGACCTGCCTCCCGAGGCAGACGAGGCCGCACAAGCAGCCCCGGAAGAGGACCTGCCCGCAGCGCCCGAGGACGAGGCCGCACAAGCAGCCCCGGAAGAGGACCTGCCCGCAGCGCCCGAGGACGAGGCCGCACAAGCAGCCCCGGAAGAGGACCTGCCCGCAGCGCCCGAGGACGAGGCAGGCGAGGAGTAGCGATGGCGGTTCGCTCGTGTGTCGCCTGCCGCAAGCGGCGAGACACCAGCGAGCTCATCCGAATTGTCCTGCAGCTCGATGGCCAGCTCTGGCTGTCGGGCGATGGCGCCCGACCCGCTGGGCGTGGGGCATCCTGCTGTTCCACAAACGCGTGCCTCCAACAACTCGTAGAGCATCCTCAGCGCCTGAGTCGAGCCCTGAAGAGCCAGGAGGTCAAGGTCGACGACCTGCTGCTTCGAGCCGCGGCCCGCTTCCGCCTCAAGTAATGAAATCTGGCGCTTGATCCTGGGGAGAATCCGCACAAGTTCTTTGTGCGCATACATCGCCTATTTCCCCCGAATTTGGCCCAGACTTTCCATCCCTGGGGAGGAACCTTCATCTACCGTTTGCAGCGAAGCACCTCGTTGGGTTAGGTGTGTCCGCCTTGCAGGGGCCCTTATGCACCTGCCTTAGGGGAATCCAACGGGAGGCCGTGCCTGGACACGGATCTCAACCACATCAAACGATGCCCGGTGGACCCTCCCCGGTGATGGAAGGACCTGTATGTCGACCAAGGACATCATCGAGAGATTGAATCGCACCACTACCTCCACCCGCCGTGCGGATGGCGCAGAAGGTGGTGGTACAAAGCGTGAAACCACTACACGTGTCGGGGCGAGAGTCATCCGGCGACGTCGTGTGGCTCGTGGCGCCAAGCCAGAGGTGCCCTCCGCCGTTGAAATGTTGCAGGACTCCGCAGCACCGTTGGAGGCACCAGAGGTCGAAGAGGCCCCAGAAGAAGAGGTCGCCCCGGCAGAAGCTGCAACTGAGGACGTCCCCGAGGAAGAGGAAGCGCCAAAGAAGGCTGCCACCAAGAAGGCTGCCACCAAGAAAGCTGCTGCTGAGAAAGCCCCGCCCAAGAAGAAGGCCGCGCCCAAGAAGAAAGCTGCGGCCACGAAGAAAGCTGCGGAGGTCGAAGAACCTGAGGAAGCACCAGCCGAGGTCAAAGAGGCCGAGGCTGCGGAAGCCGCGGCGTCAGAGGAACCCCCGGTGGAAGCGCCCGCTGCTGAGGAGGCTGCACCCACTGAGGAGGCCGCATCCAGCGAGGAACCTGCGTCCACTGAGGAAGCTGCGACCGCGACCGCCGAGGAGCCCACCGCCGAGGAGCCCACCGCTGAGAAGGCCGAAGACACCGGCATCGCCAGCACCCTTCCGCGGGCAGATGGTACCCCCGCCAAGCCCAATCTCCCCCGGCTGGGTGGCGCTAAAGCTTCCACGGCTTTCCCTGGATTGGGCTCTGCCGTCGTGCAGCCGCCTCCAGGCTACGATCCCAACGATCCGAAAGCGAGCCGTGCGGCTGCCGCAACTCCTGCGGCGAAGCCCAAGCCCGCAGGGGGCTCGGAGCGCCAGTGGCGCGATCAAAAGACTACGGCGGCCAAGCCGGGCAAGAAACAGGAGATGGAAGAGGAGCAGCGACGGCAACAGCGCCCTCGGCGTCCTGGCCGTAGGCACACCCGCGTCGAGATGTACATGGACGACATCCCGGGCCGCTCCAGGCGTCGCCGTGGCCGCTCCAAGAGCTCTGGACCCAAGAAGGCCTCCCCTCAGGCCAAGGCGATCAAGCGCAGGGTCGAGTTCGATGGTGTCATCACCGTCACCAACCTGGCCCATGGGATGAGCGTGAAGGCCGGACAGGTCATCACGTCGCTCATTGACATGGGACATATGGCCACCGCCAACGATGAGTTGGACATCGAGACAGCGCAGCTGGTGGCCGAGCAGTTCGAGTACGAGGTCGTCGACAAGACCTTCCAGGAAGATGACCACCTCATCCAGGTGGAAGCCACAGAGGAGGAGCCCAACCAGGTCCCTCGCCCGCCGGTGGTCACCATCATGGGGCACGTCGACCACGGAAAGACCACGCTGCTGGACACCATCCGGAAGGCCAACGTCGCAGCGGGTGAGGCCGGAGGCATCACCCAGCACACCGCCGCCTACCAGGTAGAGCACGAAGGCCAGATCATCACCTTCATCGACACACCGGGCCATGAGGCCTTCACCGAGATGCGCTCACGAGGCGCCCAGGTGACGGACATTGTGATCCTGGTGGTGGCTGCCGATGACGGCATCATGCCCCAGACCGTGGAGGCGATCAGCCACTCCAAGGCTGCCGGTGTTCAGATCATGGTGGCCGTCAACAAGTGCGACAAGCCCGGGGTCACCCCCGACACGGTCCGTCAGGCATTGATGGAGCACGAGCTCGTCCCCGAGGAGTACGGTGGGGACACCATCATGTGCAACATCTCCGCACTGAAGGGCGATGGACTGGACGATCTCCTGGCCAACATCCTGCTGCTCAGTGAACTCGGCGAGTACACCGCGAACCCCGAACGACATGCGGATGGTTCGGTACTGGAAGCTCGCCTGGAGAAAGGCCGGGGTCCAGTGGCGACCGTCCTGGTTCAAAAAGGCACACTCCAGCAGGGAGACTCCGTCGCGCTCGGCACCGTCTGGGGCCGGGTTCGCGCCATGGCAGACTTCAATGGCACCCCCATCAAGTCTGCAGGCCCATCCTCCCCGGTGGAGATCACCGGCCTACAAGACGTCCCCAAGGCCGGCGACAACATGGTCGTGGTCAAGGATGACAAAGCCGCTCGCGCCTTGGCAGATCACCGTGCAGACCTGGTTCGCGACGCGAACAAGGACGGCCCGGTGAAGATCAGCCTGGAAGATCTGCTGGCCCGCGCAGAAGAGGGCGAGAAGGTCTCGCTGAACCTCATTGTGAAGGCCGATGTGGGTGGCACCCTCGAGGCGATGAAGAACTCAGTCGACAAGCTCGAGGTACCCGGAACCGAGGTCAAGCTGCTCCACAACGCAGTCGGCGCCATCTCAGAGTCCGATGTCACACTGGCCCACACCTACGGAACGGTGGTCATCGGCTTCAACGTGCGGCCAGACTCCAAGGCCCGCCAGGCTGCCGATCGACTCGGTGTGGAAATCCGCACCTACGCCGTCATCTACGAGGCACTCGAGGACATCGAGCTGGCACTCAAGGGGCTGCTGTCGCCGACCATCAAGGAGATCCTGCAGGGCACTGCAGAGATCCGCGAGACCTTCAACATCCCCAAACTTGGCACCGCGGCAGGCTGCAGAGTCATGGAAGGCACCGTGGCTCGCCCCCACTCCGTGCGCTTGCTGCGGGATGGCGTCATCGTGTGGGACGGGAAGCTCGCCAGCCTTCGACGCTTCAAGGACGACGTCAAGACAGTCGAGAAGGGCTACGAGTGCGGCATGCGCCTGGAGGGCTACAACGACGTCAAGGTTGGCGATGTCATCGAGGCCTATACCCAGGAAGAAGTCTCTCCGCTTGAGGCGTGATCTTCCCTGCCCCTGACGAGAGTACCTGGGTGGGCGTGCTGCGCCTGCTGCTGCATGTGCCGGGAGCGCAGAGCCTCAAGGACAAGCGACGGGCCGTATCCCAGGTCCGCGACAGATTGCGGGCCCGACACAATCTATCGGTGGCTGAGGTCGGCCACCTGGAGGACCACCGCAGGGCAGTGCTGTGTGGAACCATGGTGGCCAATGACAGCCGCTTTCTGCGCTCGGCGCTCGATGCCATCGCCCACGAGATCAGCACCTGGCGCTCCGCAAATGTAGAAGATGTGGACATCCTCCTGATGCGCCCGCACGACGATACGAACCCGGCCCATTATGATGACTGGACTCATGACTGATCTGGCAAAACCGCGCCGTGAAATATGGATCACTCGGGGCCACCTGATGGCCCTGGGCACAGCCACGTTTTTCATTGCCCTTCTGGCCTTCTTCGTCGGGATGCAGGTGGGTCGGTCCCAGAGCGATGCCCCGACGATAAGCAGTGATGCTGCACTGGTGCCTGAGGTCAATCGGCAGGATGCCCTTGAGGCCCTCCTGAGGGAAGTCGAAGCCGCCCAGGCGGGCGCTCCACCCCTGGCATTCAACGAAACCCTGGCCCAGGAGAACGCACCCACACCGCCCCTCGAGGCATCCGAGGAGATCTCCAGCACCACAGAGATCCCCGCAAAGCAGCCACCACCACCGCCGCCGCCTGCACCAAAGGATGCGCCGGTACCCAAGACCGGCTGGTCTATCCAGGTGGCCAGCTATGACTCGGTAGCTGACGCTGACAAACGAGTGAACCAACTCAAGGGAATGAGCCTTCAGGCCTACCGAATCGGCGCACTCATCAAGGGCCGGCAGTGGTACCGAGTCCGTGTCGGCGGCTACACCACCAAGGAGGCTGCTGAAGCCTCCCGGCTGAAGCTACAGACCACCCTCGGTGACAAGCTTCTACTCGCGGAGTCCCCGTGAGCCGCCGAGTAGACAAGCCCTGGGGTCACGAAGAAATCTGGGCCGAGACTGAGCGATATGTAGGGAAGATCCTGTTTATTCGGGAAGGCCACCGACTCTCGCTACAGCACCACAAGGTCAAGGATGAGACTGTCAGGGTGGGGGCGGGAGTGCTGGCACTGGAGCTGGAGGACAATGATGGAAACATCGTGTGTCACGAGCTCACTACAGGTCAATCCGCACATATCCGACCAGGTAAAAAGCACCGGATGACAGCGGTGACCGACGTAGAAGTTTTCGAAGTCTCCACACCGGAGCTCGATGACGTGGTACGTCACTCCGATGATTATGGACGTGTTCCAGACTCGAATGCGGGTTGACAGGGGGCAGCGGAGGCTGAGATGGTTAGGGCGCGAATAATGTGGAAGTGGATCGCGAGCATTGCGCTGTGTCTGGGTATCGCTCAGGCCAGTGAGGGACGTACCTGGTCAGGATCTGGGGACACGGTGGATGTCTCTGGAGACAGTACCCAGGGACCGCCGGAGTACTACATCGTGCAGCCCGGGGACACCCTCTGGGAGATCTCCAGCACGTTTTTGGGCAATGCCTACTACTGGCCACGTCTGTGGTCGATCAACGACTACATCACCAACCCCCACTGGATCTATCCGGGCAACCGGATCGTCTTCCGAATGGGCAGCCTGATCGAGCCCCCGAGCGTTGAGCTGGATGCCAACCGGGATGGCTACACGGTGGAGGGCCTGGATTACGAGGAGCTCGAGGCCCAGTGCGGTCCGGACATCCGCTTCGAGCAGGATATCCCCGCCACCACCTACATGGCTCCGGCATTCCTTTCTCGCAAGCGCGACGTGGAGATCTTCGGCAAGATCTCCAAGGCCCGGGCCTCTCAGCACCTGCTGGCCGAGGACAACCTGGTCTACATCAAGGTCGATGACCCGGATGCCTACGAGTGCGGGGACATTCTCGCGGCATTTCGGCAGATCAACAAGCGCATCCGTCACCCGAAGATCCGCCGCCAGAAGTACGGCAACATGTACCGGATTCTTGGGAACCTCAAGGTGGTTCACAAGAACGGGGACTACCTGAGTGCTGTAGTCCGGGATTCCTACATCGAGATGATGCGCGGCGACTTTGTCGGCCCACCCATGCCTGTGAACGTAGAGCTTGAAGTCAGCAAGCCCACCGGTGATCTGGAGGGCGTCATTGTGGCTCGCATGCATATGGACCATGAGCTCGCTACCGAGGGCGAGACGGTCTTCATCGACCGCGGTCGAGCGGACGGTGTCCGCGTGGGCAGCTCCTTCTACGTGGTTCAACGCCGAGACAGTTTGCTCGACCGGCGACGCCCGGACTTCGATCTGCCGCCCAGCGTGGTGGGCCGAATGGTCGTGGTCCGTGTCGATGACTACTCCGCCACTGCGGTAATCACAGACGCCGCGCGCAGTCTGCGCAGTGGTGCGGAGATCATGACCCGGGTGAACTGAAGAGCGCCGGCGGGCCGGCACTGTGCACCCTGCAGGACCCAGAATAGATCGAACAGGTCCATGTTCGTGTACACGAGTGCCTCCGAGGCCTCCCCGTGTTCCATATTCCTGGCCGCTGGCATGCGGTCGCCACCAGATCCGGTCGGATCGATCTATCTCAAGCTGTGTTCCTCCCAGGCAGCATTGCATCCCTGAGCCGAGCGTCTCTCCAGGCGCTGGGCGTCAAGCCCAGGCATCTGCAGGGGTGGGATGAGGCCAGAGAAATTGAGAGCCCTGTCCCCTTTCTGACCTTGGATGACCCCACCTACCCGGACCTGCTTCGGCCGGTTCCCTTTGCGCCACCCGTCCTCTTCTACCAGGGCC
>Ga0310342_100002166_pt1 | contig 12544 bp, 12 predicted proteins | sample S15DNA20500_MG_FD_206155 | JGI IMG/M metagenome (GOLD analysis project Ga0310342, IMG submission 206155) | Marine microbial communities from station ALOHA, North Pacific Subtropical Gyre - S1503-DNA-20-500_MG | ecosystem: Environmental > Aquatic > Marine > Oceanic | place: Pacific Ocean: North... | reverse complement strand
GCCGTAGCAGCTCTGGTAGCCATATCTATTGCGAAAAACCGGTAGCTGGCCGTTTAGACGAGATTGATACTATTGTGAACGCCTGTAACAGAGGCAATATAAAGATGGCAATCGCCCACCAATGGCGTGCCATGCCAGCCATTCAGCAAGCCATCACAGATGTCAAATCAGGGAAGTTTGGCAAACTACTGCGGATCTGGACACGTCCTAAAGACGATAGTCGAGGCGGTGGGGAAGAATTACTGTTGCACGGTACACATCTTTTTGATCTAATGATGGCCTTCGGTAACATACCTCGCTGGGTCAATGGCCATGTATTGCAACACGATCGGCCTATAACCCGGTCAGACACTTACCAGAGTACGCAATCAGTTGGCCCCATCATCGGCGATTCAATTTCAGCCGCCTTCAGTTTTGACCATGGTATTCGGGGATTCTTTGAATCTACCGCTAATCTGGCAATTTCAGGTCAGTCAAATTTCAATAATCTTTTCGGTATGTCAATCGAATGTGAGCAGGTGAAAATAGAACTTCGAGAGCCCGGTGATTGCTATATCTATCCTGCTCCACGCGTTTTACCAGATCAGAAACATTTGTCTTGGGAAAAAATATGGATTGAGGGGTGGCACGATAAGTATGATCATCAGACCTTGTGGAAAAGCTTCCTGCACCTGGGCAACCAGATTCTGGTTAAGGATCTGATAGAGGCGATCGAAAACGATAGAGAACCACTGTCTACTATCCAGATGGCACGTTATATCAATGAAATGGTGCAGGGCGTCTATTTGTCACACTTGTCTGGAGGCCGTAGAATCAACATCCCTTTGGTGGAACGGCAACATCCGCTGGAAATCTCCACATAGGCGAAACTTAGTACAGATTTAAGTCAGAAATATGTTCCATCTCCTCAGGTAAGTTACAATCAATCCATTTTCTAAGCAAAGGCACATATCTCGATCCTTGATATTTTTCGTCCCAACGAACTAGCATACTCATTATACTTGGCCGATTCTGGAAAGCAGGTCTCAACGTAACAACTCAGAACGCCATCTCTGTAATATATCTATGTAGATGGCACTGACCGCAAAGTTGGACCATCGATTATTTTGCCAATAAACTTAAACAGTCCTTATTACAAAGAAAGGGGAAACGACGGATAATATAGGGGGAACAGGTGGGATTCTAAGTGCCATCTAAAAGAATCTGATGATTGCTAATAAGATAAATATTGAAGAGCCGGTCACAGGAAAACCCCATACTGGTAAGGTGTTGGCTGTTATTGGTCCTCATTCGGATGATTTTTCTATTTTCGCGGCCGGAACGGTGATCAAATTGATCAGTGAAGGGTACACAGGTTACTTTATCCGGGTTACCAACGATGAGATGGACTCCTATGATCTAAGCACGGGCGAGACAGTGTTGGCCAATGAGCGAGATACACAGACAGTGGCTAGTATCATGGGGGTCAAAAAGGTATTTGATCTGAATTACCGCAACCACTACCTGGATGAAGTGCCGCCCACAGAAATCCGAAATCGGCTCATTTTTCTTTTTCGTTTGCTCCAGGTCGATACGGTCTTGGGTTTCGATCCGTGGGGGCATTACGAGGAAAACCCGGATCATTACTTTGCTGCACAGGCGGTCGAAGCCGCTTGTTGGATGGCCCGTGGTCGGCTGGATTTACCGGAACATTTTGAAGCCGGTCTGACTCCGCACAGCGTCACAGAAAAGTATTACTGGGCCCGAGGCCCACAAATGATCAACAAAGTAGTTGATGTTAGTGGTGTTATGGAACGTAAAATCGAGGCCATTCAGGCCAACAAGACCCAGATTCTCAATATGGCTCTGCAGTTGCGCGATAATCTGGCAAAACGAAACTTGACCTTACCTTGGTTCAGTGCCGATGATAGCGCTATCATCAAAGAGTATGTTGACCTTGTCTTCCGTACTGCAGATCAACGTATTGGCCAGCAATATGGTCTAGATTATGCCGAGGTTTTTCACTATATTGGGCCAGGAGAACAGTCGTCAAAATTTACGCCCTCATCTATGGAGCAGTATTTGGCTGAAAATGCGATTCCCTTAAAGAAATAGATGAGCTCAGTTGGCTAGCACATACACGGTAGGACGACAAACGGTTTTCTACCATACAATGAAGGTTCTATATAACAGAAAAATGATACGTTGGGTTTTTACCTTACTCTTGGTGGAGCTATTCTTCGCTGTTATTGACGCTAGAGGCGTTCAGCTATCTCGCCCAGGGAACTGGCCCCAGTATCGCGGTAACAAACAGTTAACGGAACGATCCTTACTGCATGGTAGAATAACCCAACCAGAAATCCTTTGGCGTCATTTCACTGAAGCTCGCCAGACATTCCTAACAGTGAAATTACAGTCAGAAGATACTGTGCAATCTCTACCATCAATTGACTATGATGTTACTGGTCGTGATCTTGACGCCTACTATCGAGGATGGCGTTTTGGTGAGCCTTACTACGATCTGGATCAGATGAGTAGGGTTATACGATGTACCTCAACCCCACTTCAGACAATTACAAGATAGGTGAATTTCTACCCCAGGTGCCTAGCTTGGAGAAAGTTGAATGGCATTTGATGGAGGCAGAGGCTTATCCTATCAGGCTTCATCATAGACAAGCAGGGACTGGACGCTGCAGTGAAGATACAACCTAGTATCAACCCGGAGGGGCTGCCAACCGTAACGTAATTGTTGGCGACTTTGATAACGATGGAAACCTGGAGACGGTTGGCCTGTGGTCGTACTGGGCTATGATGGTAGATCTAGAGACTCGTACCATTAAAACAGACCTGTCGATTCCTCGACGCTGATGCCTACAGTGGAAGGCCATATGGCTGGTTTGGAACCAAGGATTTCGATGGAGACGGAAAGCAGGAGATGGTGATTCTGGCCGCCCTGAAAAAGCATCTGGATGTTCTGGACTAGGAGGGAAGCAAGTAGGTCAAACTCTGGGGTAGATATATTGCCGTAGCCGATCAGGACGAAGTATCAGTGGTTTCTGGTGTTAAGCCATTCCAAGATATCGACGGTGATGGTAAATGGCGTATTATCGCTGTGGAATCGATAACAGGTAAGCTGAAACTCGATCTGCCGGGGAATTACCTGGCCGGGTTATGCGATTTAGACGGAGATGGGACGGTAAAACTATTTGCTACCCCGACCACGGCAAAGCAGATACATAGCGTGGGAAGATTGAAAATATACTCATATCAGCAGGGAAAACTTTCGGTATCCTAGCGCTCGCCGGGGCCAATGGCCTGCCAGACTCAGGATGTTAAGATTTCCCTTTGTATGAAACAACCTGCCTGCCAACGGTTGGCGAACTGTTTTGACAGGTTCGGTCAAAATGGGGAGTAGACCTGTTTTCTTCACCCGTTGGATCGTAAACCCTGGTAAGAGTATCGTTCGCATCAGCGCTTAGCAATCCGACCGTGATGGCAAAATTCAGTCGATAGAAGTACGATCGAGGCACCTGCTCTAGAAGTTCTGGCCGTTCGTCCTGCCACACAGGATGATGACTGCTTAGTTCAGGTCGATGTTCCACGACATATGCCAGCCCAACTTCACCTTCACTGAATGTCAGCCAAAATGATACATTCTAGTTTACGGGGGAACCCTTTAGGAACTCCAGTCATTGGGCAACTGCCCCCAGATCATCATCGACTGTCGTGGCAGAAAGTGCTAGTAAGGTTGTGAAGGCTTTTCAGCCTAGCTGGGAATCTGACCCAGAGACAATCTGGGCACTACCAGGCCGCGGTAGTGCGGCTACCTCAGCCAAATGTGCACATCTGGTTGACCTAACTGGGAACGGTATACTGGGGACAGTCTTTTTCACTCGAACGCTGGTAGGTACAGGCCGGGTGATAGTGGCCGCTCCACAGGGGTGGAAATCTGGTGCCACGATTTTGAGGGCATTTCTTGGGAGAATGTTGGGTATACTACCAGTGGAATGGCAGGCGTTTACAGTGATAATTTCACATCAATCAATCATGTCGACCTATTGGGCACAGGGCCTGGAGGATCCCAATCGTTTCTGACGGCACCGATATTTGGCGATGTGTCGAATAACAGTACCTCTTACGGAAGCCGTGGGTGTGGTGGTTGTTGGATGAATGTTTACGATTACGACGACGGCTTGGAAGACATTCTGTACAATCATCACGATCTGATCTGCATACTGAAGGGCACCGACGACACACGCCTGCTCAATAAGTATGTTGGTGATATGTTTGGCGGCTGGACTGAAAATGGCCATGCTTATGTAGCTGATTTCCGGGCCAATGGGCGATGTAGTATAGTCTACGCGAGGACTGTGCCGCTGAATAGTGAAGGCAACACCATTTGGCATAACCCGCAGGCAGCAGTGAACAACCTGCGACCGGTCCTAGGTGACATCGACGGAGCATTAGAACTGCTCCAAATCCGGTGCTGGCTTGCGGGTGATCGATGCGCGCAATGGTACAATTAAATGGACGTGCCTGGTGTTGGAGGGGTAATTGAGCCTGTTACTGCCGATATCAATAGCGACGGTTGGACGAGGTACCCGTGGTTGCCGACAACACTCTGGCCACCGTGGCTTATCATGAGATTAATGGGGATGAAGCCCTCTGGAAGGAAATATTCCCAGCAGATATCGGAGCCCCTGCCATTGCGGAGATGAATGGCAAAACGCAGATTGTCGTTGTCTGCCAGGATGGATATAGTTATGGGCTGGGTCAGGCGGATAACCGACCTGTTTTGAAATCCGATGTTGCCACGGCAATACGTGGTATGGAACCACAATTGTTGTCTGTTTGTAGATCTGCAGACTTAAGAAAACCAAAGAAAGCTGTGTACGTCTATAGCAAAATGAAATGAATGGTTTTAAGCAACGGGGTGCTGCCACCCTATGGTTATTGGCGCAAATGCATTGAACGTGACCTTTGTCAGTATTAGCCTGATGTAATATGTAGGGAAGATAAGATAGCATATCACGATGATACCATTGCCGACGGCTCTTCATCCGAGCACCTGCCAAGGAAACTCAGTATGAACAATAGAAATAACAATCCTAATATTTTAATCATCATGTCCGATGACCAAGGACCTTGGGCCATGAGTTGTGCTGGCACTCCAGAACTTCTCACCCCTAGGCTAGACCAACTGGCGACTCAAGGCATACGATTCGACAACTTCTTTTGTGCTTCTCCTGTCTGCTCTCCAGCACGTGCCTCTTTCTTAACTGGTCGCATTCCGTCTCAGCATGGTATACATGACTGGATTAAGTCCGGCAACATCGATGTAGAAGATAATATCACCTGGTGTGGGGCCGATCGGCCAATTGAGTATCTACATGGAGCGACTGCTTTTACCGATATTCTGGCTCAAAATGGCTATACCTGTGGCCTCTCTGGAAAATGGCATCTTGGTGCCAGTGCTACCCCTCAGAAAAGCCACACTTTTTGGTCTACTCATTCGCTGGGCGGTGACAGCTACACCAATTACTTCATCTTCGACAACAGCCGGCAGATGAGACATCAGAGTCAATATGTAACCGACTTATTCACCGATCGTGCCATTCATTTTCTGGATCAGTATGGTCAGGACGACAATCCGTTCTGCCTTAGCGTACACTATACAGCTCCACACGCCCCATGGCGTCAAGAAGAACAGCCACCGGAGATATGGAATCTTTATAATGACGTCACCTTCGACTCGCTACCGATATTACCGCCACATCCTTGGGGTGGATGGAATCCGAGCCCAGAAAATCGGCGTCAGACGATTCAAGGATATTTCACTACTATAACGGCTATGGATACAGCTGTTGGCCGCATTCTGGACAAACTAGAGAGCTTAGGTATTAGCGAAGATACGCTGGTTATTTTCACTAGCGACAACGGCTATAACATGGGGCATCACGGTATCACCGGCAAAGGAAACGGTACTTCTCCCTTAAATATGTATGAGGAATCGGTCAAAGTTCCCTTCATTGCTTGCTGTCCAAGCCGGATACCATCATCGGTAGTCAATAAGGATCTACTCAGTCACTATGACTTCATGCCCACTATTTTAGACTATTTGAATATGGAGTTACCAACTGATCTGAGCCTGCCCGGAAGTAGTTTTGCTACGGTTTTGCGAGGTCAAGGGAACGGTGGTCATCAATCGGTGACCGTTTGCGATGAATACGGACCCACTCGCATGTTACGTGAACATGATTGGAAATACGTCCATCGATATCCTGAAGGGCCACATGAACTCTACTGCCTAGTAGAAGACCCAGCAGAGCAACATAACCTGGTGGATGTTGCCGAGTATAGCCAAATACTGAAACGTATGCGTAGAGATCTGGAGGCGTGGTTTGATCGGTATGTTCAGGTCGACTTAGATGGGAAAAATCAACCGGTAACCGGAAAAGGACAGATAGATGCTATTGACCCCAGCCGGGTAGAGTCAGTAGCTTTTGTCTAGTTGAAGGTAATTTCTTGTAGTAGAGAGCTAGCAGAGACACATTTCGTGCTGACAGGACGGCCAATTTGTAGAACGAGGCCAATAGACCGTTTAGGAACAAGCCAGCACTATGTTCGGCGGGAATTGACCCAGAAATTGGGTTAAAACTTTGAATTTACAACTCTACAGACAGCATTAAAGAATTGAGATGCCAATACACCAAGATGTGATCGTGGTCATTTAGCACCAGCAGTGGATATGGCTTGGTTAGTCAAAGCCATGTCGGAGAGTTTCTTCCTCACTAACATGAGCCCGCAAGTACCAGCACCACAAAACCAGCTGAAAATTAACTGCCAGAAAACAAAAGAACAGATGTCTATACGGGTACATTTACTCCTCTGTGTATCAGTTTGAGCCTATTCGTCTGTCACACACCCTTCCGAAGCTGACTTGACACTCTTGATATATTTGTAGAGGGTACCTCGCTTGACTTTGTAGGGGGGAGCGGACCAATTTTGACGACGACGCGCCATTTCATCATCGCCAATATGCAGGGAAATTTGACGAGTTTCGGCATCGATCGTAATCAGGTCACCATCTTCAACCAAGGCGATGGTTCCACCATTTTGGGCTTCTGGGGTGACATGTCCAATGATAAATCCGTGTGACCCGCCGGAAAAACGACCATCGGTCATTAAGGCTACATCCTGTCCTAACCCGGCTCCCATAATGGCCGAGGTCGGGGTCAACATCTCCGGCATACCGGGACCACCTTTGGGCCCTTCATAACGAATCACTACCACAGAGCCCTTGGTAATCTCGTCGCGTTCGAGTGCTGCCAACATATCTTCTTCAGCATCATAAACTTTGGCCGAGCCCTTAAAAATCAATCCCTCCTTACCCGTGATTTTAGCCACGGCCCCTTCTGGTGCTAGATTCCCACGCAGAATCTGGATATGGCCACTCTCCTTAATCGGTTGGTCCAACGGTTGAATGACCTGTTGATCTGCTTGTAGATCTGGCAAATCGGCTAAATTTTCAGCTAGCGTTTTTCCAGTCACAGTCAAGCAACTACCATCGACCAGGTCGTGTTGCAACAGATATTTCAGCACGGCAGGCGTTCCTCCCACCTGATGCAGATCTTCCATCACATACTGACCACTTGGTTTAAGATTGGCGATAAATGGAGTCCGGTCGCTGACGATTTGGAAGTCATCGATGCTGAGTTCTACCTCAACCGATTTAGCCATGGCAACCAGATGCAAAACTGAGTTGGTGGATCCTCCCAGTGCCATAATCAGCACCATCGCATTTTCAAAGGCCTGTCGCGTCATAATATCGGTGGGCTTAATGTCCTGCTCTAACAGATGGTGAATGGCCGCACCCGCTTGTAAGCACTCCTCTAGTTTCTGTGGATCTTCAGCGGGAATGGAGGAGCTATAAGGAAGGGTCATCCCCATGGCTTCGATAGCAGAGGCCATGGTATTGGCAGTGTACATTCCACCACAAGCACCTGCTCCAGGACAGGACTTCTCAACAATAGATTGCCGTCGCTCGTCATCGATCGTACCAGCGATATATTGACCGTAGCTCTGGAAAGCAGAGACAATGTCAAGTGGAAGATTATCGTCAGCGCAGCCAGGCTTGATTGTCCCTCCATAAACCATTAGTCCCGGCCGGTTCAATCGCCCAATCGCCATCATACAACCTGGCATGTTTTTGTCACAGCCTGGAATTGAGATACTGGCATCATACCATTGACTACTCATAACTGTCTCGATAGAGTCGGCGATTAGATCTCGAGATTGAAGCGAATAGCTCATCCCTTCGGTTCCCATCGAAATCCCGTCGCTGACCCCAATGGTGTTGAAACGCATTCCGACCAGATCGGCTTTTTCAACGCCTTCCTTAACCTTCTCCGCTAGAATGTTAAGGTGCATATTGCACGAGTTGCCTTCGTACCAGTTGCTGACAATACCAATCTGTGGTTTGTCCATATCCTCACGGGTCAGTCCGGTGGCATAGAGCATGGCCTGGCTGGCACCTTGCGCCCGGACTTGCGTAATTCGAGAACTGTATACGTTTAATTTTTTCTGAATTGCCATTGAGTTTCCTTTCTTTATCGGTCTTTATCAGGCTTAATCCAACAATCACACCCGATCTTTCGATCAGCTCTCTTCTTCTGCTGATCTAAGTATAGCTAAAATCTTAACTGATAACGGTTAATGGTTCAACCTCTAAGCATGCTTCTAGGGTGCACTGTCCGGTAGATCTGAGTTGGGGCATTTGTACAATTGTTTGTTTCTCGGCTCGCCAAGTCTGTAGGCATAGCAGAGGGTTAGCAGCCCAAAGAGGATCGAGATTAGAAAGTTAGTTTGAAAAGATATCCGTTCAGCAATAAAACCGCCCAATAAAGGGAAAATGGCCGTTGGAGCAAGCATCATGTCCATAAAAGCGATGTAGGATGGACGACGATCTTCAGGTGCAATCTCCAATAGATAGTTCATCCTACCAATCATGAATCCACCGTTAGTGGTGGTGAAAATAGCGTGAGATAAAATCAGGCAAGCTAAGGCCGGCGTAATGAAACCGAGTTGCGTTTTCCAACCGGTAATGGTCGATAACGACCCAACCAGATAGGTGGAAGCTAAAACCAAAAGCGGGGAAACCGAAAACAGGAACGTATTGACGATGATTAACAGACGATTTCCATAGCGATCGCCGATGTAACTCCATAGAAAGTTGATTGGCAGTGTTAGACCGGCCGAGAGGATAACCAGATTACCGAGAAAAGCAGGTCGAATAGATAAGATCTGGATAGCGAAGGGAACATAAACCACTGGCCCGACCAGTGCCATGGCCTGAACAAAGTTAGTTAGATATAGAAACCGGAAGTTGGTATCGGTCTTGAAAATGCCGATTCCTTGCTGAATATGGCGTTGTATGGGAACCCTCTTCAGGTATGCTTGTCCAGCAGGCTCGCGCACGAAACCGAAGCTAAGCAGACAGCAACCCAAAAAAAATGCTGCAGTGGTATAAAGAACAGCGTAATTATGAGGGAACTCCAAACCATTTTCTCCGAGAATATGCCTGATATAAAAGCCGCTGGCAATACCAACGATGCCACCGAAAAAGCCGCGTAACCCCATCAATTGACCTCGTTGACCGATAGAAATAGTTTTGGCGATTATTTCGTTGAAGCCGATACTGCTCGAACCAATCCCCGCTGAATAGAGTCCCAACAAGATCATAAAGATCCAGACCAGCAAGGTCGGAGCGGTTGTACCAAGATGGTAAGTTGACAGCGCTATTAAGGCTAAAATCAGCATTCGAAACACGCCACCACCAATATAGAACGGTTTTTTATGTGTCCAGGTCTCGGCGATATTTGAAATCACCAAGTGAGATAGAAACTGCCCCAGGCGCATAATAGCAAGCGGAAGCGTGGCTAAAATAACCGAGTCTTTTAGTTGAAGGAGAAAAGCGGATAAGACCAGTTCGGGTTGGATGGTCGCAATGACGACGGCCCACAATGCCCCATTGAGAACACTCAGGACGAAGGCTCGTTGATCGGTTTGGTCAGAAATAGACATTGATCGAAATACCGATGGTCAGACAGCTTTGGGAAGGAATGTTCGGGCCTGCGGATCCACTCTTCAAGTTGTGGCAATCTGTAATCGCCAAGATGTCTTCCGTTGGAGTTATTTTACACAAAAGCCCTGATTATACCATTTCTCTACCCGACTTTAACTGGTATTTATTCCTTGCGGATTGGCAGAAGAAAGAGGTCGTTAGCCAATGAAGTCGTATATCGAGAGGAGATAATTGTTCCCAAGCAATCTTCTCTCGATGGACTTCTGTAATATGAGTTCGGTAAAAACAAGGGAACCCCATCTGGTATAATGAGTCAACACAAAAACCAAAGAGGAATTCCCGATAAATATTAGGCCCTCTCCAATCCCGCCAACTGAAGTTGGGTTATCCGCTAGGGTGGGACACACCTTATTCTCAAGTCACAATCCTCATTTGGTTAGTTGTAACCGGCTGATGGAACTGATAAGCAGTGCCCGGCTACCGCTGTGTTCCTACTTCATCCGGCTAAAAATGGAAATGTAGCAGAATTTTTAAAGTATAATTGGTCCTCTCAACCTTTGATCACCTAATTGGCAAAACGGGTACTGCGACGAAACTCCTATGATAAGCAATGAACTGAATGACCGCGGATAATCACCCATTTTCCCGCCAGACGCTGATTCTGCCTGTTTATTTACCTACTTTTCTCCTCTCTTTTGGTCAAGGCGTCGTTAACCCGACGCTTAGCCTCTACGTTAAATCGTTTGATCTGTCCTATGCTATGACCATGTTTGTAATTGCTACTGCCGTGTTCGGGAACGTTCCGGCTGGAGTACTATTGGCCAAAATAGGACAGAAGCGGGCGATGATCATCGGAACCATCATCCTCGCACTGTCTAGAATCGGCGTTGGTTTAGCCGTAAACGTGATTCAACTGGTAACTTTTCAACTGATTGGCGGTATCGGTGTTGCGTTGTGGTCTCTCTCCAGACATGCATATATGACCCAAATGATCCCCATCACTGAGCGTGGTCGTTCACTGGCTATCTTCGGTGGCATCAATCGGATCGCATCCTTTTCTGGACAGTTAGTGGTTATTTTTCTAGGGCAGAACCTCCGTTTACCCTTTTTTATCTACGCTGGGGCTGCCATTTTCACCTCCGGTTTGTGTGTCTTTTTTGTTCATGATCATCGGTTGACAACAGCGGATCTGCCTAATACAGAACGCCCACAGACGTCAGCGTTAAAAAAGTTGCTGAACCTACTCCAGGAGAATTACAAAATCTTAGCCACGGCAGGATTAGCCCAGGTCTGCATTCAAACCATTCGACGGGGTCGGACGCTGATGGTGCCACTGTTCGCTAGCAGTGTGGTCGGGTTATCCTCCAAACAGGTACGGCAAGTAGTCGCCATCTCCTCTGCTGTCGACATGCTAATTTTTCCGCTGGCCGGATCTTTGATGGATACATATGGACGAAAATCGGCGATGATACCCGGTTTTACAATTTTCGCTACGGGGATTTTGATGATGGCGCAGACAAATAATTTTTTGCCCCTGTTATTCGCAACAGTTGTGATGGGTGTCGGCAACGGCTTGTGTTCGGGAACAATGATGACCTTAGGGGCCGACTTGGCACCTCGTGATAATATCAGCAGTTTTTTAAGCCTGTGGCGGATAACCGGCGACATCGGTGGTAATGCGGGACCATTTATCGTGGGTAGCATTGCTGATATTTGGGAACTCAAAACCTCGGTTATGGTTTTGTCTGGAATCGGCTACCTAGCGGTGGTAATTTTCTGGGGCCTGGTTCCGGAGACACTACCCGACCGGGGGGCGAATAATAGAAGCCAAATAGAGAAATTCCGCTAAAATCTAGCTTGCAGAATGCAAGCATCTAAAGTACATTAAAGGGATTAAACAGTGGATAGCTTGGAAAACGAAACTGACAATCCAAATTCTGGGTGTGGTTTGGTTGTTTTCGACCTGTTAAACCATGGCACAAGACTATTTCCCAATCAGCGTCGGTAATCGATGGGTGTTCCGTAACTGCGACGGAACACAATGAACGATTGATTGAAATCTTAACCGCTGACCGAGGGCTACAGGTTAATAGGAACGGTAAAAGTCTCAAACGACTAAAGAACCTAGATCCAGAGATGGTCGTCGTCTACGATCAGATTAACTTTAGATCTCATTTCATTACCAGGAGAGAGGGAAGTTGGTATCAGTTGGCCCGAATTCAATACCAGAAACGAAAAAATGGTAAGGTCCGAGCGACAACCTATATCTACCCGGGCGACCAACTTTTTGTGCCGAAACAGATGAGAGTCGAAAAAAAAGTGGATTACTTCCGGTCAACCGTTTCGCCGCCGAAAAGTTAATGGCAAGGTATTGACTACCAACTTCAAAGTGATCAACATGGAAAACCTCAAGGTCAAGGCTGGTCACTTCCGGCGAGTTTTGCGGATCTCCGAAAAGTCAGAGCACCAAAGAAAAGATCG
>Ga0310342_100002165_pt1 | contig 12544 bp, 10 predicted proteins | sample S15DNA20500_MG_FD_206155 | JGI IMG/M metagenome (GOLD analysis project Ga0310342, IMG submission 206155) | Marine microbial communities from station ALOHA, North Pacific Subtropical Gyre - S1503-DNA-20-500_MG | ecosystem: Environmental > Aquatic > Marine > Oceanic | place: Pacific Ocean: North... | reverse complement strand
AGGATGAACCTCCTTCACTCTTTGCCTCCCCTGATTTGCTTTCGCCGCTGCTGTTGGCAGAATTCCCGTCATTCTTCTTTGATTTCTTGTCTGCAGAATCCGCTGAAGAGCCGCCTGTCGATTCTTCTTTCTCACGTTTCTTGTATTCAGAACTGCGGTAATCGGTTTCGTAAAAGCCACTCCCCTTGAAGAGGACAGCACCACCGGCACCTATCAGTCGACGAAGTTTCTTCTCGCCGCATTCACCACAAGTTCTCTTCAGTTTTTCATCGAACTTCTGGAACAGTTCAAAGCGATGATCACAGCCATCACAAACGTAATCGTAGGTTGGCATTTCAGGCTCCCTGTGAAGTCTCTCCAGTGCGTGCCACAACGACCCGGGAAGCTCGAATCAGCTGATCACCACATCGATATCCACGATCGATTTCTTCCACGATCTCACCGTTGCGAGAACCAGGCTGATCCACCTGAAGAATAGCTTCGTGAACTTCTGGATCGAAGTCTTCGCCAACCGCAACGACCGACTCGATGCCCAGTTCCTTGAGGATTTCATCGACCTTACCTGCGATAAGTTGCAAGCCGTCGCGAATCCCGGCAGGCTCTGATTCTCCAGCGTCAGCCTTGAGCGCAGCGGTAAGACCATCCAAAACCGGCAAGAAGGTCTTGAAAACGTCTGCAACGATCCTTTGACGAAGCACTAGACGTTCCATCTGGGTGCGACGCCGAAAGTTCTCCAGTTCTGCACGTGCTAGCTGCAGTTGATTAACCAGGAATTCCTGATCATTGGCGACGGAATCGTCTGCGGTCTCCTCGTCAGAGGGAGCGACGATCGGATCCTCTAATTCCATTTGATCCTCTTCCTGATCACTCGGCGGATCTTGATCATGTTCTGTCATGAAGTCTCCTCCTACCCGAGGTATTCCTTGAGCCGGTCGAGAAATCCTCGACGACGAGTTCCTACTTCCTTCTCTTCAATATCCGCTAGTTGTCGCAGTAGATCTTGCTCCTTCTCGCTCAGGCGAGTCGGCACCTCGATGATCGTCTGTACCAGTTGATCACCCTTTCGCCTCGAATGCAGGGAAGGGAATCCCATCCCCTTCATCCGCAGCTTATCCCCACTCTGCGTTCCCGGTGGGATGGTAAGAACGGCTTTTCCTTCGAGGGTTGGTACTTCAACTTCTGCACCGAGAGCGGCCTGAGAGTAGGCTATCGGCAATTCAAAACAGACATCGTCTTGTTCTCGTGTAAAGAAGGCATGGGTTTCGTAACGAATCACGACCTGCAAGTCTCCGGCCGGTACTCCATGGGCGCCTTCATTGCCACAGCCAGTCACACGTAACCGGGTCCCTTCGCTGATACCGGCCGGAATCTCGATCACGATTTCATCGACCTTTTGCATCAGGCCTGCCCCGGAACAATTTTTACAGGGATCCTTGATCAACTCCCCCTTGGTGTGGCAAGCAGGACAAGGTGTTCGAATGCTGAAGAAGCCCTGAGATCGAAGGACATATCCTTCCCCGGAACAAGTACCACACCGGATCGGTTGGGTACCGGGACTGGCTCCACTTCCCATACATGTGTCGCAACCGACTTTGCGACGTAAACTGATGGTTCGGGTAGTTCCGGCGGCAGCTTCTTCGAGAGTTACCTGGACATGAGCTGCCAAGCTTTCACCGCGGCGAGTCTGCCCACCGCCACCAAAGAGATCGCCGAAGATACCTCCACCGCCACCTCCTCCGAAGATGTCACCGAAGACTCTGAAGATGTCCTCTACATCGGAGAAACCAGCTCCGGTACCGGAAAGGCCTTCGTGACCGTGCGCATCATAGATGCGCCGCTTCTCTGGATCGCGCAAGACGTCGTAGGCTTCAGCAGCCTCTTTGAAGGACTTCTCCGCATTATCGTTGCCAGGGTTCTTGTCCGGATGATACTTCAGGGCCAGTTTCTTGTAGGCCTTTTTGATTTCACCGTCGTCGGCATCGCGAGATACACCGAGAACATCATAGTAATCTCTGGAAGCCATCCGATTCCCCCTAGACGAGTGCGCCCTCCACTGCCTTCTCGTCTTTTTCAAGATCAGTGATGGCAGTGTCGGAAGTCAGGAACAAGGTGGCTACGCTGGCAGCATTCTGAAGAGCTACCCTGAGAACCTTCACTGGATCTACGATTCCGGTACGAGTCAGATCGACCATCTTGCCCTTTACCGTGTCGAATCCCATTTCCAGATCTTCGTACTCCAGCACTTCTGCCACCACAGCGGGCCCATCGAAGCCTGCGTTGCGCGCAAGCTGAGTGGTCGGCTCCAGCAAGGCATCAGCGACGACCGACACTCCGTGGCGCGCTTCCCCGGAGACCCTGGTCGCGGCAACCTTCTCGTGGATCCGCAGGAAAGCGGTTCCAGCTCCAGGAACGATCCCCTCCATCATCGCAGCACGAGTTGCGCTGAGAGCATCTTCGGCACGCGACTTACGCTCTTTGATTTCCAGCTCGGTGAACCCACCGACGCGAATCACGGCAATCTTGCCCTGGATCCTGGCGAGTCGTTCCTCCAGTTTTTCACGATCATAATTTGAAGTGGTCTGTTCGATCTGAGCTTCGATTTGATCGCAACGCTGTTCAATCGCGTCGGCATTACTTTTTCCACGGAAGAAAATCGTACGCTCTTGCGAGATCTCGACTTTCGTCACCGATCCAAGTTGATCCTTGCCGACCATGTCCCACGTCACTCCGGTGTCCTTGGCAACAACTTGCCCACCGGTGACGATGGCGAGATCCTCGAGCAAGGCCTTACGACGATCTCCAAAGCCTGGAGCCTTGACAGCAACCACTGGCAGTACGCCACGCAATTTGTTGAGAAGCAGACCCGCGAGAGCCTCGCCTTCCACATCTTCAGCGATCACCACCAGAGGACGTTGGGTAGGAACCACCTGCTCCAGAACTGGTAACAGATCCTGGATATTCGAAATCTTGTGGTCGGTGAACAGAATCCAGGGCTTCTCCATAACGCACAAACCAGTGACTCTGTCGGTGACGAAGTAAGGTGAAATCCAACCCTTATCGATTTCCAGTCCTTCGACCAGATCGAGATCGGTCTCGATGCCGTCATTCTCCTCGACGGTGACGACTCCTCGTTCGCCTACCTTGTGGATCGCTTCTCCGAACAACTTACCCAGTTCCTGTTCGTTAGCAGCGATGGTCCCTACTTGCACTACCTCCTGTTTTTTCTTGACAGGAGTGGCGATCGATTCCAGTTCGCGGACGGCAGTAGCTACAGCCTTATCGATCCCCCTGCGGAGTTCGACCGGATTGACTCCAGACAACGCATAGCGACTTCCGCGCTTGATCATCGCCTCTGCGAGAATAACAGCGGAAGTGGTGCCATCTCCCACTTCCTTATTGGTCTTGCTGGCGACTTCATTGATCAGACGAGCTCCCATGTTCTCGAACGGCTGGGGCACCTCGATTTCTCGAGAAACGGTCTGACCGTCCCGGGTCACCACGGATTTACCGAGGCCTTTCTCCAGCAATACACTGCGGCCGCCTGGACCGTAAGTCACCTTGACGGTACGGGCCAGGGTACTGATCCCCTTTTGAAGTTGGCGTCTGGCATCTTCGTCAAAGAGTATTTGTTTGGTCATGATCGTGCTCCCTCATGTCGTCTTTTCAGATTTAGAATGCTCCAACGCCTTCGTGGTCGTGGTCATGGTGATCTTCTTCTTCCGTTTCCTTGGGAATGTCGGTAACGACGGTATCGGAAGTCAGGATCATGGTGGCGGTACTGACCGCATTCTGAAGCGCACTGCGAGTCACATCGCAAGAATCGATGATTCCCGCTTCGAACAGATCGCACACCTCTAAACGTGCAAAATCGTACCCGGAGGTGTCATCATTCAGATTACGGATCTCACGAATGAGTTTCGAAGGTTCTACTCCTGCATTCTGGGCCAGTTGTCGGAAAGGTTCTTCCAGCGCTTTCGCCAGGATTCCCGCAGCCGTCTTTTCGAGAGGATCACGGAAACGCATCTCGGCGACAGCATCGGAACAGTGGATCAAGGCAAGCCCCCCACCGGGGAGAATCCCTGCCTCGAGGGCGGACTGCGTCGCTGCCAAAGCATTCTCGTAGCGTTTTTTGCGCTCCTTGACTTCTCCTTCGGTGGATCCGCCGACGCGGATCACTGCGATACCACCGACCAGCCGGGCTAATCTCTCCTGCAATTTCTCTCGATCATAGTCGCTGGTAGCGTTATCGATCTCCAGCCGGATCAAGCGACAACGTTCTTCTACATCCTGCTTCTTACCAGCTCCCTGGATCACCGTTGTCATCTGCGAATTGATCTCGATCTTCTTGGCACGGCCCAGATCAGAAATCTTGATCGATCCCGGTTCGATCCCGAGATCGGAGAAGATGGCTCTACCACCGGTTGCGATGGCAATATCCTGCAGCATCGCCTTCCGTCTCTCTCCATAACCGGGTGCCTTCACGGCAGCAACATTGAGCACTCCCCGCTGACAGTTCACGACGAGAGTCGAGAGGGCTTCTCCATCGACATCTTCGGCAATGATCAGTAACGGATTCCGTTTCTCGACCACTTTTTCCAAAACTCCCACGACCTGGGAGATATTCGAGATCTTCTCTTCCATGATGAGGATGTAAGGGTTTTCCAGAACAATCTCCGCAGAGTCGGGCTCTGCAACAAATTGCTGGGAGATGTAACCTCGATCAAAGTGCAAGCCTTCCACCACGTCTAACGTGCTTTCGATACTCTTGCCTTCCTCAATCGTACAGACACCATCGTCACCCACGGACTCGATAGCCTCAGCGATAATCTTGCCTATAGAGGTATCGTTATTGGCAGAAATGGTGGCAACGCTGATGATCGATTCTTGATCATTGATCGGTTCGCTGTACTCCTCTAACTTGGAGACAATCTTGTCGGAAACAGAGATGAGTGCCCGCTGTAAAAGAACCGGGTTCTCACCAGCGATTACTTGCCGCATCCCTTGCCGGAAAACAGCTTCCGCCACCACTGTCGCAGTAGTGCTTCCATCGCCGGAATCACGTGCCGTCTTCGCTCCCGCTTCTCTCAGCATACGAGCTCCAAGATTTTCAACACGATCAGTCAGTTCAATCTGTTCGGCAACCGTCGCACCGTCCTTGGAAATTTTCGGTCCACCCCATGACCGATCAATGACGGCGTGGCGTCCGCGGGGACCCAAAGTCGTGCGGACCGCTTTAGCGACCTTGGCCGCACCGGCCAGCAATTTCTCGCGTGCCTTGTCTTCAAAAGTCAGTTCTTTTGCCATGCTGGCTCCTCCTATTTGTCCCGTGCGCATCCAGTCACAAGTTCTTGTCACCATCGCCGACCCGTTGCATCCCCTGACAAGCACCAGGGCCTATTCTTCTCCACGCAAACGTCGGGCCATCCGGCTCGAGAGGCCACTTCATAACTTATTATGAGGTAATAACTTGCACAGAAAGCGGGAGAGACCCGCAGAAATCTTCTGCCAAATCGACAGGGGACAGGATGAGGCCCCCCTACAAACTGCCAAGTTGGCAGCATTGGCGAGCCTGTTATTTGGCGAAGATGCCGCCATCTCGACTATCGCTCACCAACTTCACTCGCACGTCGCGTAGTTCAACACGAGTTCCATCGGCGATCCAGAACACCAGTCCTCCAGTGGCGGGAATGCGTGTCGTTTCCGAATCCAGAATCATCTCCGTTCCCGCATCGCCATAGCGCAGCACCACCGATTCACCGTGAACCTCAATGGTCACCTTCACCCAACGATTCTTTGGAAAATCATCGCCCAGTTCCAGCATCGGGGAGGTCTGTTCAGCAAGCGCTCCGGTACCTGGATTCGACTGACTTCGCGGGGATATTCGCAATGCACCAGTCTTGAGACTGACCTCAAACTGGCAGACGAAATCCTCCCAGTGATTGGAGAAAACCCCGGTGTAGATGTCATTACCACTGCGATTGTCCCCCACCAACACCCCGAGCCCATCTCGCTCGACAACTCGCCACAGTGCAGATTGGCCACGACTCAGCAGTTGGCGGTCACTACTGGTCACCCAGTTGTAGAGATTTGATCGCGCCAGCAAGGACACCCAGGGAACCGAATCACGAAGATCCCTCCAACGACGCTCACGTTCTTCCTTCTTGCGCTCGGCTTCCAGTCGACGCGCTTCCGCAAGTTCTTCCTCCATTGCTTCTTCCCGATTCAGAAGCATCGCGAGCCCCTCGCGCTGGATGGTTTTCACCAGTTCTTCTTTGATCCGCCAGACATCGGGAGCTTCGTCTTCGACTTTCTCTGGCAACGCATCGATGATGGCGATAGCAATATCCTCAAAACCCATACGGGCGTAATTCCCCGCCCTGTTCGACAGTTCATCGAGTCGCTTTTTGTAACGCAATTGTTCCTTGGCATCTCTGCGAAGATTATCCAGATCGTTCACGAAAGCGCCCGTAAGAACCGCATCCGCTCCTTCGAAGACCTTCGGAAGTTTTTCCAGAATTGATGCGGCCTTATCGAACTCTCCACTGGCGAATGCCGCTCTGACGTCGCCCTTGATGGAAACCCACGATTGCTCGGCAGAGGTTTTCCAGTCATTCAACAGTTGCTGTCGCAGATCACCCGCTTCTCTGGCCGCCTCGGTATTGGCGTACTCATTGAGAATACCGCCCAGACGATTGGCTCCCCCGATCCAATCGGTCGGATCTTCAGCATTCGACTTTTCGACACGCTCCAGAGCCAGACGTGCTTCCTTCTCACGAAGTTCCTTGAGATCGACTACAGGCTCCTTATCCACTGACGGCTCCACTGGAACCGGCGGCGGATCACCACCCATGAGAATGGCAAGCAGACCGACCACCACCAAAACCCCGACCGCAGATCCTCCGATGATGAAAAACTTCTTGCGACTCTCCGCTTTGGACTCTGCCCCTGCGACACCATCGCCACGCGGTGGTGGACCGCCAGCCACCCCGGTTTGTTTCAGCCGAGACTTGCGGGTTGGCGCTAACGGTCGATGAGGCTTTTTTGAAACCGAGCCAGGAACCGTCGCAGCGGCACTGGCCCCGACGGCCTGTCCCCCTGCAGCAGCTTGTTGCGCCGCCTTCAACGCCGCAGCCTTTTTCGCCGCCTGTTGCTGGGCTGCCGCCTGTTGTGCCGCCTGTTGTGCCCCCTGTTGCGGGGCTGCCGTCTGTTGCTGGGCTGCCGCCTTCTGTGCTGCCGCCTGTTGTGCAGCCTGTCGTGCAGCCTTCTGTGCCGCAGCCTGTTGCGCAGCCTTCTGTGCCGCAGCCTGTTGCGCAGCCTTCTGTGCCGCCGCCTGTTGTGCAGCCTGTTGCGCAGCTTTCTGTGCCGCCGCCTGCTGTGCAGCCTTCTGTGCCGCAGCCTGCTGCGCGGCCTGTTGGGCCGCCGCCTGTTGCGCGGCCTGTTGTGCAGCCCTCTGTGCCGCAGCCTGTTGCTCCGCGGCTACTTGTGCTTCAGATTTTTGTGCTTCAGGATTTTGTGCTTCAGATTTTTGTGCTTCAGGATTTTGTGCTTCAGAAGTATGTGCTTCAGAAGTATGTGCAGCGGCAGGTTGCTCTACCCCTGCATCGGGCGTAGCCGCGACCTGGGTATCTTCAGAGCCAGTTTCACTCGATCCTCCGGCGGCCCTGCGCGCCGGTACGCGGCTCCCGGTAGAGCCGTCTTCTGACACCGATTTCTTCCTCGGAGCCGGAACTCGTCTCTTCTTTGGAGCGGACGGATCTTCCGATGCGGGAATCTGATCGTCGGGCATCATGATTCCTCGCTCCCAGCCAGCTCCTGCCCCATCGGCATTTCTTCGTCGTCATCATCTTGTTCCACTGGATAGATGAACTCGATGAGCTCCTGAAGTTGTTCTGGAGTCAAGTGACCGAGTTCTACCAGTATCTGTCCCAGAAGCGGTACTGGCTTGCCGTCGTTACGAAGACGTTCCTGAACGGTCAGTGCCTGGTAGAGTTGATCGGAATTGACGACCCCCTGCTCGAGGGCCACTTCTCCAAACAACCGACGATAACGATCCGGTCCCGTCACGAAATGTGCCTCCCGAGATCCACTAGAGTTTCACCGGTACAACCTGATTCTGATCCCCTACAATTTCTGATGATCCATTGCGGTTGTTTCCATAAATTGACCAGGAACCAGGGAAGGTGAGGATAGCAGCCCCCCCCACCAACCGCCACCGTCACGATCTTTACCAGTCTTCACGCACCAATGGCTCATCGCCGCTACAGAGGCTGATGCCCTGAACGTTTCCAGCAATCTGAAGTTGCTCTCTGACTTCAAGGATCTGGCGTAAACAACCAAGTTTCTTCTCAATGGTAGAGACCTTCGGTGCTGCAGAGGCGGGAGCCCTCCCCCAACCCAGAGGAATTCCGACATTGGTGTGAAATCTCCACAATCGTTCTCCTCCTTCGTCACGGGTCACGGCTAGTTCTTGAATAAAACCAGGAACACGATCAAAGATTCGCTCTTGCCAGAGCACCGCCATCACCGAAAGGAGTTCCGCAAATTCCGATCCCCTCAATATTTGTCCCGGGTCGATCCTCTGCAGATCTCCCTGTTCAGGGATGTATTCGGGAATCCGCCACGCCTCAGCGAGGAAATCACCGCTCTGAAAGTCGATGATCCGGCCGACACCATCGACGAGAAGCCAACCACCTTCGCAGCGAACTCCTATCGAAGGCCGGTTGAACTGGCCCTCGAAGCCGATTCCATGCGCAGTCCGATTGATCCGCTCAACTCTGGCAACCCATGGGTTCTCCGTCAGCTCTCTCTGAGTCTCTTCGCGCCAACGAATCGACAGCAAAGAGACTCGCGACGGCACCGATTGAAGAGATTCCAGCTGCCCCTTGAACCCGGGCGGAAACCAGTCGGGCAGGATACCGAAATCGATCGACCAGGTACCTCCTGCCCTGGCGAGACGTCGATCCACCTCATCTTTGGCATAGACGAGAATAGCACCGATGACGACTACCAGAAAAACTGGCACAAGCCAGCGAAGCAATTCAGAAGGACGATCCGCTTTTTCCTCCATCAACTGTGACTACCTCTCTGCAGTCCTGGCCTGATGACTTCGTGCTGAAGCTCTACACCATGTTGATTTCGAACCGTTTCATGGATCAGTTTGATCAGGAACTCGATATCAGCGGCGGTCGCAGTGCCATCGATGTTTTCGATGAAATTGGCATGTTTCTCCGAAACCATGGCTCCCCCGAAGCGCTTCCCCTTCAGCTGGCACTGTTCGATCAAACGACCGGCACTATCGTCGGTGGGATTCCTGAAGATGCAGCCGCAGGTCTTATTATCCAACGGCTGGGTAGCTCTTTTTTTGCCGAGCAAAACATCAGATCTTTGCTGGAGTTCACTCGGATCGTTTCCAGCTTCCAGATGCAGCCGAATCCTTGAAACTACCCGATCCTCAATTCCTGAGTATCGATATCTCCAGGGTAGTTCCCGTTGATCGACCCATTGAGGCTTGCCCCCTGGTTCGATCATTTCCACCTCGCTGATGCGATCGCCGATGCCTCCATCCGCCGCTCCTGCATTACCCCACACAGCGCCGCCGATGGTTGCCGGGATGCCAACGAATCCCTCAAGTCCCTGGTAACCCATCAGATTGAGTCGGAAAACGAGCTTCTCCAGGTCCTGGCCCGCCTCCACCTCGATGATTCCCGACTCCACCTCTCGAATCTCACCAGCCAACGATTTGGTGTGGATGACCAGTCCATCGAAGCCGCTATCGGCAAACAGAACATTGGCTCCACGACCGAGTGGGAAGATGGGAAGACCACGTTCACGAGACCAGCAAACCAACTCCGTCAATTCCGAGATCGATCGCGGCTTGGCGTAATATCTCGCCTCACCTCCGATGCGATACCAAGTATGGTTAGCCAGCGGAACTCGTTCGAGGATATTCACGCCACCACTCCATCCCGGGAACTGGAGATCTGGCGGCCAATCTCATCGTTGTTTCCTGCACCCAGTGAAAAAACTACATCCCCGGCCTTCAGCAGTTCAGGAAGATCGTGAATAACCTGTTTGAAACCAAGTGTCTGGGCTCGCATTGTTTTCAATCTCAACAGACGAACCAGTTGCTCGCATAGATCTATCGGAAATTCTCGCGAGTCTTCTCGCACCGAGTAGACCGGTAAGACGATCACTTCATCGGCATCAGAAAAAGATTCGGCAAACTGTTCCAGGAATGCATTGAGACGAGTCGCCTGGTGCGGTTGAAAAAGAGCCCAGATCTTCCGATCCGGATACAATTCTCTGGCACCAGCCAGGGTATGATGAATCTCTGTTGGATGGTGGGCATAGTCCTCATACCAATCGACTCCGTCGATCACCATTCGCTTCTCGAATCGACGCTTCACCCCCTGAAATTCCTCTATTCCTTGTTGGATCTGCTGTAACTCGATGCCGAGGTTTGCCGACAGCGCTGCTGCTGCGGTGGTATTGAGAATTGCGTGGAGTCCAGGGACGTTCAGCTGAGCCTCGAGTCGGAACATTCCGTCTTCGGTCACCTCGATGGTGCGATTTCCGTTCTTCCACTGAACTCTGCCCCTCCAGCCGGAGCCCTCTCCGGATCCGAAAGAGATCGGTTTCACATCGCCAGCACCCTTCAATCGATCTTCCAGTTCCACCGGAATCACCACCGGGGAATCCGGGTGAAAACGCTCGAGAAATTCGCGAAAGGTATCCACTACATTATCCAGATCACTATAAATCTCCGGATGATCGAGTTCGATGTTGGTGATGATCCCGCAACTTGGTTGTAACTCCAGGAACGACCTCTGGAATTCACAAGCCTCGACGATGAAATCCTGGCCCGTACCTTTGCGCCAGTTGCTTCCACCGATCGAATCGAGTTCTCCACCGATGATCACTGTTGGATCCCGATGCGCCGCCAGAAAAATGCTCGTCAAGATTCCCGTGGTCGAAGTCTTGCCATGAGTTCCCGCCACCGCGATGGTTTTTCTTCTCGAGGACAGACGCCCAAGGCACTCACTGTAGAGCATCAACTGTGCTTTCCGCCGCTTCGCCTCAACGATCTCGGGATTATCCTCCGGGACTGCCACTGATCGAATTACCAGCTCCACTTCTTTCGAAAGGTGGCTGGCATGATGATTCTGGAAAAACTTGATGTCGTGTTCTTTGAAGTCGGATTGCAACGAAGCGTCATGATCGCTACCGGTCACGACATGCCCCCACTCTCGGAGTAACTTGGCCAGGCCACTGGTAGCGCTTCCTCCGATGCCCACGATATGGACGTGTACGGGCAGGCCTGTTTCAGGGTTCAACGATTTACCCCTCTCGGGACACGACTTCGTTGCGGGATTTTCAGACGCATACCGATCTTGAGGTGATCAGGATTCTTGAGTAATTCCGGATTCGCAGCCTGGATCGAGGTCCAGTCTTCCACACCGTAGTGTTGTCGTGCGATCGATACCAGCGTCTCCCCATCCTTGACCGTATGAACAAGATCGATGCTTTCCTGGCTCGAAACCTGTGGCTGCTTGTCGATCCCTGGCAAACGGATGACCTGTCCCTCTTGCAGTCGATCGGGAACGATCCCCGGATTCAGTGCGATGATCTGCGCCATCCGTCGTGAATCTCCCAGGACTTCAGTTGCTATCTTCCACATGCTATCGCCTGGCCGAACCATCCAGGAACTTGCTGTCTGCTCTGCCGCTTCCTGTTCGCCGGTCTCCACTGCCACAGGGACCCCTTCAGGATCCCTCGGACGGGGCGCTACCGGTTCCTGTAACTCCGATTCGATTGGCAATCGTGAAACAGATTTCATTGCTGCCTCTGCCAGTAACTGGCGCGCCTGATCATCGGCGGAGTACCACGCGATCGAAACAGGAGTCGTCAAAACATCAGATGCCCTGCCGAGAACTGGATCAGGATCCGGCGACAACCCCCCGCTGATACCGATCACCCCCGCGATGAAGACCACTATGCAGATGGTCCAACGCACAATTTCTATTTTCATGTCATCACCTCCTCGTTAGAGGCTTTGATGGCGCTTGTTGTTGGTGTCGTACCGGCACTGGTTTCAACCCCGAGATGTACACCGATCATTTCAGCAATCCGGTAAGCCGCATCCGGATGACCCAGTTCTCGCGAACAGCGAGCCATCTCCTCGAGCTTTCTTACATCCCTCACCAGATTCTCGATGAGAACGGCAATCTCGCGAGGGTCCTCTCGGGAGACGACCAGAGCAGCTCCGTTCTGCTCCAGGAAGCGGGCATTTTTCAGCTGATGTTGATCGCGATGATGTGGGTAGGGCCATAGAAGTGCCGGTCGTCCCACAGCAGAGAGCTCCGCGATGGTGGAGCCACCAGATCGTCCCAGCACCAGCGAAGAACAAATCAGTGCCGTTGCGGGATCGTCGAGGAACGGGCTCACTCGGGCTTCGACCCCTGCTTCTCGCCATGTCTCGGCGATCCCTGACTCGTTTCCCGGCCCGCAAATGTGATGAACCCGGAAACAGTCCGGTTGATGAAAG
>Ga0310342_100002164_pt1 | contig 12546 bp, 15 predicted proteins | sample S15DNA20500_MG_FD_206155 | JGI IMG/M metagenome (GOLD analysis project Ga0310342, IMG submission 206155) | Marine microbial communities from station ALOHA, North Pacific Subtropical Gyre - S1503-DNA-20-500_MG | ecosystem: Environmental > Aquatic > Marine > Oceanic | place: Pacific Ocean: North... | reverse complement strand
ATCTACTGTCGCTACAACTGTCGCCTCAACTGGCGTCGATCCTCTTGAGGACACGGTAGTAGCCACTGCAGCCATGGATGCGACTTCAGAATGGAATGCTTTGTTGCAGAAGAAGAAAGATCGAGGCATTCCTCCCTCACGGGCCACGAGCGAACTCAACCGAACCCACAAGGATCTGAGAAGGAGAATGGTTGAGGAAGCGAACGGTCGTCCCGTCGAACTTTATTAACTAACGAAAGGAGACATGACATGTCACAACGAAATGACGCTGGATTCATGACGTTACTTGCGAATGCGGCGACTGCTCGCCACCTTCTTTGTACGTGCAACAGTGATGGCGAATGGGAAATCTGCGCAGGCGCAACACAGATACCGCTGGGGTCGGTTCAGGGTTCCGCGGCGACCGCCGCATCGGATCCGTTGACCTGCAAACTTCTAAATGCGCCAGGAAGTCACAAATTGGTTGCTGGTGCGGCGATTGCTCGCGGAGCAAGCGTATGTGCAATTGCAGGCGGAAAGATCGACGATAGTGCATTGGCAGGCAGTTATGAAATAGGTATTGCAGTCGAAGCTGCTGCTGCTGATGGAGATGTGATTGAAGTTATTCCTGTCGGTAGTATCGGTGTTGTGAATCCGTGATGAGATTTGATCTGTGATCTGTGAACCAAAACTCTTGACACTTAAGGAGATATACTATGCCTGGACCTTCTAGTGCATTAACGACTCTTCGGCCAGACCTTGGCGGAAGCTTTATGGAATACGACGTGCTGGCGCGTGAGATGGGATATATCGCCACCCAGGTCTTTCCGGTGTTCGAGGCGGCGAAACCTTCCGGGACGTTCGGCACGATTCCTGTCGAGCAACTGCTGCAGACGCGCGACACAACCAGATCGCCTGGGTCCGGCTATGCGCGAGGCGAGTGGGAATTTAGCACCGATACATTCGCCTGTATCGAGCACGGTGCAGAAGAAGCGATCGACGACAATCAGGCTACCGCATATCGCGAATGGTTCGATGCCGAGCAGGTTGCCGCAGCTCGTGCCATGAGTTCCGTGCAAAGGAATGCCGAAATTCGCGTGCATGACGCGGTGTTCAATACCTCGACGTGGACAGGCTCTTCCCTGACTACTGCTATTGGTGGCGGGCTAGAATGGGATGTTGCTGCGTCTGCGAAGCCGATCGCTGACGTGGAGGCTGCAGCCCAGCTCGTGTATGACAATTCTGGGTTCTGGCCCAATGCGTTGGTGATCACCAAGAAGGTGTTTCGCAATCTGCGAGTTGTGGCCGAGATTCAGGATGTAATCTCATCCAGTGGTGCGGGCATGCCCGAGAACGCTGGCATGATCACTCAACAGATGCTGTCTACCGTGTTCGATCTGCCTTTTATTATCGTTGGCGGATCAACTAAGAACACTGCTGCAGAAGGTGCGACTGCTAGCCTGGCTTCGGTCTGGGACGACGAGTACGCAATGGTTTGTCGAGTTTCGACAACCAACGACATCTCCGAGCCTTGCATCGGACGCACTATTCACTGGAGCGAAGACGGCAGCGACATCGGCGGCACGGTCGAAACATATCGTGACGAAACGGTGCGCGGCGATATCGTGCGCGTGCGGCATCAGGTCGACGAGAAGATGCTCTACGCTCAGGCTGGGCACTTGCTATCCAATGTTACCACGTAAACAGGGAGTCCGTCATGAGAATTGTTCTCAAGCGAGACGTGCCGAATGCTGGATTGTTGGCTGGTGCGAAAATCGCGGAAGTGGACGTGATTCCTGAAGTGAGTTTGAATTTCGTAGTTGATGCGATCAAGAACGGGTTGGCTACGGACGTTATGGATGAACCGAAACCTAAGCCTGAAACAAAAAAAAAAGCGAAGCGACACCGCATAGGCGAGGCAAAGGCACCGTGCCTGGATGGTGAGGTCGGGTAAATGCCTACGCTGATATCCAGTGCGATGGCGAACTTGGAATCGACTATCCGAGGGAATGTTGGGATTGCTGGCACCCTAAATCGAGGAGGAGCCAGTACGGCCAGTGTGACTGCGGTGATCGACACCGTGGCGTACGAGTTGGCAGATGACGGCTCTGGGCTGGCGATCAGCCACGTTTCAGTCGATCTGCTGATTAAGCCATCGGACTATCTGATCGGTGGAGCGGAGGTCGACCCGGTACGCGGAGACAAGTGGACCTATACGGATGAGTTCTCGGTGGCTCATGAGTATACGGTCATGTTCGTTTCGGGGCAGCCAGTATTCACTAAAGAGCCGCACTCGCACTTAATGCGGATCCATACGAAGGAAACTTAGTGGCAAGCCGATGGGAAACAATCGGGGACGCAATCGTAACGTCGTTGAATGCGGCCAGCTTGGGTCAGACATTTACCTCAGTCAGAGCTTACAGGCCAGACACTGACTTGACGGCATTGGAAGCAGCGACGCAAGCGTCGGTGTATGTGATACCGGAGTCCCGAGAAAGCGATACGGTTAGCCGTACACCGATCCAGGCAAGGGATTATTTTTTCTCAATCGAAATCCACAGGTTCATTTCGGATCCTGCAACGATTGCAAATGTCGATACGTGGATGACTTTCGCAGAATCGGTCGAGGACCACCTGATGGGTGCCGGGAACATGGGAGCAGGAGTTTGGATGGGAAGCAATAGCACCCCGCCGCTTGAGCCAGAATCTTTGTTCGAGGAGCATGTATTCCAGTCAACCATTCTGGTGCAGTATCGAGTCAAACAAGGATAGTTCACAAGGAGAAATGCAATGGCTGACGAAGCGAATAAAGTCGGTATGGATTGTAAACTGTACTATGAGGCAGCTAGTAACCAATCGGTAGTGCCGGGGGACGCCACCTTTACGCTTATTGATCGTGCTATAGATGTGGAGGTAAGTACGGACTTCAATACCGCCACATTTGCGAGTAGGGCGAGCAATTGGGAGGCAACGGGTTACGCCGCAATGACTCTGGAGTTGACGTTTGGATACGAGCAATTCGCTGGAACAGATCCGGTGTTCGACTTCTTTCTGGCTAACTATGCAGCCAAGACACCTACGCGATTTGCCGTCATGGATTCTCTGATTGCGACCGTTGGTTCTCAGGGGTGGATTTTTTGGGGCTTGATTTCTCCTCCATCTGTGAGTCAGCCACTCCAGGACGGCATGACAACCGACTTCACTATTCGTCCCACTCGCGCCTGGGACGGAAGCGCGATCGTTGATCCGCAATGGTACGAAACCTCATCATAAAGGACTTAGTCATGGATAAAGAAACGGAGAAGATTAAGGACAATCTTCTTGAGGGATGTCGGCGTTGTCCTGGCCTTATGGTCACGACTTCTGCCGACAATATCGTGAAAGTGATTGAAGCTCTTGAGGGTAAGAAGACAAAGGCAAAGACAGAAACTCAGGGGAATAAAGGTACTTATAACTGATGCCCAGGTTCACAGACGCAAAAGATCGAGAATGGAAGATCGATATTGATCTCGATATGCACAAGCGGGTTAAGAACGATACGGATATCGACATATTCGAGGCCGAGGATCATATGTTGCTTTCCGTTGATCCAATTCGCATCGGGGCAGTCCTGTACTCTGCTCTCGAGCCGCAAATTACCGAAAAAGAACTCAGCCCAGAAGAGTTCGCTGCAGGTCTGGACGGAGTCGCATTGGGGACATCGATCGAAAAGTTGCATGAGGCACTGGTATCTTTTTTCCTGAAAGTTTCTCCAGCCAAAGGGAAAGTTCTTCAAGCTACACTATCGAAGACAGAAGAGATGCTGGAGAAATCTTCGTCGGCTGCAATAAAGAGGATCAACTCGAGTATGATCGACGAGTTCGTAAACAAGGGGATGGATCGCATGGACAAAATGATAGAGCAAGCACTGGAAAAGACATCCTCCGCTTGATATTCGAGACAGCAGGCATGGTGGGCGTTAATCCGTACGACTTCACCATGCGAGAGCTTCACTGCATGGCGACTGGGGCGTGGGATCCTTGGGCGGGGCTATGTTGCTTGTTGGCAAATTGCAATCGTGATCCGAAGAAAAGCCGCGCGTTTAGCCCCGAACACTTCCATCCATACAGAGTGCCCACGGGACGCGGGGGAATGCCCCTGACGAAGGCGTATCTTCATTCACTGAAACCCATGCTGGTGGCGAGGACATAAGATGTTTCTGTCTAAGGTTGCCATAATCGCGGCTCGCGTGGCTGGGGTTGGTGCTCGCGCTGCCATTAGGGGGGGTCGTCGGAGAGAGCGTGCACTAGTTGTCAAGATGACGATCAAGGAGCTAAAATTTCGTCGCCAGCATATCGATAGCAGGATCAGGTATGGCGTTGAGTCAGCCACTATCAAGTCTCTTAGTTGGATCCGGACCACTTCCCAGAGGTCTATGCGGCCTGCTTTGAAAAGCGACTTCTCTACTCCAGGGAGACCGCCGCGTCGGCACGGGAGTCAAAATGCTAATCTTGGACATATTCTGTTCGACTACAACCGTCGAAAGATGGAAGGGATCGTTGGTCCGATAAGGTTTAGGGGTAGCAGCAGGTTGATCGTCCCGCGGAGCCATGAGCACAGCTCTAATCCCTATACGCTTCATGCCTTTGCTTGGTCGAGCAGCGGTCTTTTGGTGTCTAAAGATGGTACTGTGGCTCGCAGGAAGCGAGATAAAAGGACGGGCGAATGGACGCTGACGAATAAGCGACGATCGGCCAAGGTTGCGAAGTGGCGTACCAGTCCCTATGGGCCGGGATGGAGGATGACCATCCGGCAACGCAGGTTCATGCTGCCGGCGTTGATGAAGGCCATCGAGAAGGGTGCGATCGACCGCATATTTCGCCAATCTATAGGAGAGCGACGCAGTGGCAAATCCTAACGCAATCCGAGCTGGCCGAGCCGTCATTGTCTTGAATGTCAAGGACAATTCAGCGCGGGCGCTGCGCAGCGCTGAAAGCCGCTTCAGACTGTTCGGCAGTGCAGTGCAGGGAGTTGCCCAGGAAATGGCGAGACTTTCGGTGTCCGTCTTCGCACAACTTGCTAAAGGTATGCTGGGGTTCCTCGTCAATAGCGTCAAGGAAGCTGGTGACTTGGTAGAGACGATGAACGCGTTTAGGGCGTCGTTCGCAGACCAAGCACCCGTCATGGAGAAATGGGCTATCGGATTCGCGGATGCTCTTGGTCGAACCAGAAAAGAAACCTTGGACACAATGGCGGCATTTCAGTCACTGTTCACTGGACAAGGGATGGACCCCAAGATGGCCGCAACATTCACAAAAGAGATCACAAAAGCGTCTGTTTCTATGGGGTCGTTTAAGAATGTGACAGACAAGGTAGCTGCCCAGAAACTCATGTCTGGCATTACTGGCGAACCAGAGACAGTACGTCGCTGGGGTGCGGACATTGGGGAAAAAGCGATGAATGCTGAGTTGGTAGCCCAGGGATTTGGAACGGTACAGCAAGGCGTAAGTGACCTAGTAAAGGAAGTTGTACGATTCATAATTGTTTTGCGGTCAATGGAAAAACAAGGCGGCACGGATGACGCGATTACGACTTATAAAGACTTCGTCAATCAAGTAAAGCGATTGCGTGCGCAATTTCTAAATCTGAAAGTTGCGATCGGTCAACAACTTATCCCTGCAGCGAATCAGTTTGTAACTGCGCTAGCGTCAGGATTGAAGCATGTCCCTGAACAGTTGGCTGAAATTACCAGGAATTTTCTTAATATCGAAGACATCATAGGAGGCGGAAATATTTGGGATAAGTTTCTGGATGAGGTTACAACTGGAGGAATTATAGACAGATTTCACATGATGTTGTTGAAAATGAAGTTATTATTTACGAAGGCACTGAAGTGGTTTAATAGATATCTAGTAAGGATGTACTACCTGAATCTTCAGCGTTTCACCCCTGATTTTCTGGATGACATCATGACCAAATATTTCACACTGACGATGGACCCGGTTATGGATCCCAGTCAGGTGGAAAAGGAAATCAAAGAGCTTGAAGCCGCTACGAAAAGAAGGGCAGATGCTGGACCGCAAGTTTTTGATCCAAGCTTTTATCAAGACATGGATGCAATGCAAAAACTATTAGCTGCTCTACGGGCGCAAATGGACGCAACTCCTGGAGGTGGAGTGACGAAAGAGTTACGGGCCGTAGCGAGAAGTGCGGGAGCATTTCGCGCTGGGGCGAAGACTCGGTTAGGGCAGAACCTTCGCGGTACTGTGCGTGAAATTACCAGTCGTTTGGACGAGCAGATAGGCGAACTAAAACAAATGAACCAATCGATGCGTGGCATTGGAGGGTTAAGTTCATAATGGCGATTAACGTATATCAAATTCAGGGACAGGATCTCAATGAGGACGGTATATCTGACGATCCGAAAATATCCCTTACGAAGAAATTCCGGATAGAGGGTGCGGTTAATTCCGCACAGGCCAGAAACGCACTAGTCGCGAATACGCCAGGAGTCAACGCTGGTCTACCAGTGTTCGGTAGACGCGTGCATGAACTGGCTAATGCTTTGTGGGAAGGTGAGGTCCAATACAGCAGCACAGAATCATCGCCGGGTGGCGATCCCAATAAGCGCCGGAGAACTCTGCATCCTGGTCAGTGGAGGATCAGCAGCAGCTCAGGGACAAAGTCTGTGCATGTCACACATGGTAAAAAGGTTGTGCATCAGCCAGCGGATAAAGGGGGAGCGGGAAACCTTGCGGCAGACTTTGGGGGAGCTATCAGTGTGGACATGTCCGAACCGGACCGCCCCAAGGTTGAAGGGATGGATGTCTTGGTTCCTACGCTGCAGTTTTCGGTGTCCTTCGGGACTATCGCGGGCCTGTTGGATACGCCGTTCTGGACGCACGCAAAGAAATTTGTTGGGACCATGAACAATAGTGAGTTTTTTGGGTTTGAGAGAGGCAATTTGCTAATGCAGGGTTTCTCTACGGAAGTCGATTCTAAAGCTATATTCGACAATCCATCCCAGGGGGCGGAAGTGTCGTTTGAGTTTGAGCACAGCGAAACCCTCCGAAAGCACGTCGTGGCTCATGGCATCCCCGAGATTGAGGAGATTCTTGGTTGGGATATTCTTACAGTAACGACAGTTCCTGCGGGAACTACTGGCGTGGCAGCAACTAGCCCAGTGGTGGTACAGGCAGACGTAATTCGCGTATATGAATTCACGGATTTCAATTCATTATTTGGCCTATTCAATTAAGGCAATGTCATGGCAACAGACGTAACGTGGTTGGGGACAACCGACACAAAATGGTCAACAGTTAGTAACTGGAGCGACGGTGCAGTGCCAGCCGCTTCGGATAACGTGTCGATTCCGGCTGGTTCACCCAATATCGACGGTGGACTGGATCAGAGTGCAGTTGCTCTTGGGAACGTCTACGTGGAAAAGGGATACACGGGCGTCATCGGCGATCTGTCTACGGATCCTAGTACATGCCTGAAGCTCAATTGCGATAAGTTGGTAATCGACGGCAAATGCACGGCCTACCTCGACCTGAAACATGGGCCACCTGAAATCGATGTGACGATCACCGACAGTGCTTTCCCACAGACCGGAAAGTACGGAATATACCTGATTGGTGATGGCTTGAGTGATCTGGACATTCGCGGAGGATACGTGGGGATCGCAACATTTCTTGAAAACACTATGGCGGTTGCTGATTTGAGAATTGGTGGATCAGCAAATGTGACCTCCGGTAGATTCTCGACGATAACGAATATATCCAATAGGTCGGGAAATTACAGACATCTATCAGAGAACGCAACCAGTACCGTGGGGATGGATAACGGCGTGGCTATGTTCGATTACGTCAATGGAGGAACATTCACGCAGAGAGGCGGAATGATGCTCATAAATGACTGGAGTGGAACTGTGAATCTAGTTGTCGAAGGTGGGATCACAGACCTCACCCAAGGGGGGACAGCGCGTACCCTCAATGCGCTGACGGTTGATCCAGGGGGCCAATGCTGGATAGACCCATCAATAGTCACCGTGACAACGAAAAACGATCCGACAGTGCCTGCCAAGATTGGTGTTGCGAGACTGTCTGGAGCAATCACAATCAGATAAGGACATCCGGATGGCAACGAGCGTTACGTGGATAGGCGGAACAGATAATTCGTGGAATACAGCGGCTAATTGGAGTGACGCGGCAGTTCCATCGGCAGGTGACGACGTGTCGATTCCTGCCGGCGCAGACGACATCACGAGCGGTCTTGACCAGAGTGCGATCGCGCTGGGGATGGTGCGGATAGAAGACGGGTACAGTGGTCTCATCGGAGATAATACAGTCGTCAACAATCCGACGTATCTTGAGGTGGATTGTGATTCGTTCGAGTGCCATGGCGAATGCACGTCATACATTGATTTGTCACATCCAGCTGGTGCTGTTGACGTGACCGTAACTAGGACTGTAAGATCGGACTCTGGACGATATGGCATGTACCTCAAAGGTGGTGACGTAGACGATCTGGACATTCAGGGAGGGGCCGTGGGAGTCGCTACATTTCATGGGGCGGGTCAGACGGTGGCTAACGTACGCGTAAGTGGTGGATCTTTACATATTGGTCAACTGGCTGCCGTGACGAATTACATTGTGCATGGCGGCATCGTTAAGACATGGTCAGAGAGCGGCTTTACGACACTGAAAATGAATGGAGGAAATGTTACGCTGCAAGATTCCGTAGCTGGCACATGGACAGTGATGGGTGGACATCTATTCCCGAACAAGTGGTCTGGTTCTCCGACGCTAACTGTCGAGGGCGGGACAGCGGACTTCTCTAAAAGTGGCCTTACTCGCACCCTGAGTGTTCTTAATCATAATGGCGGAAATATAATCTACGATCCGAATGTTCTGACGATTACCACGCGCAACGCACCAGCATCTGCCGTGCGTATTTCGGTCTCGCAACTCTGAAGTTCGTAAGGTCTACTGTCAATTGGAATAGCAGTATCGTGACGATCATCGACTCATCCTGGGATACACGCAACTGGTTAAAATGAGATGCCAAAGTATCCCCCTCCTAATCAGGGAGACGGTTTAGGAGATATCTCTTCGGCTGGTCTTCGTGCTGCGTTTCGTTTAGCAGAGATATGGGAGTCTGGGAAGCTCTTTCCTCCCACCAAGACGAATAGCCAGAAAAGATCGCCTCGTTCTGGCTCTGTTTCTATCCTGAATAAGACCGGGATGAATCTTCCGCGTTATTCTGTTGTTGGGATCGACGGTCCCCATGCGCCGCCAGTTACTGACTCGGAAAATCCCAAGGACAGGGGGGCCGAGGAAGCGTTCTGGATTAAACAAACAGTTGCGGCATCTAAGCCAACTGTAAGGGATCATTTCAAATCATTTGCGATTACAACTCACGGTATTCCCGTGGACGGACTGGGTGTCGCTAAATTAGATGATGTATCGATCGTGCGAATCAGAGTACCTGCCAGTGCAGGTCACTTTCGGCGCGCGGGTATAGTGGAGGGTGACACTGACGCATTACACGTTCATCCCGGTGGTCCCTGTGATATATTGTGGATTTATGACGAAAAGATTTACGACACCGAAGGCGAGGAAACAGATCTTCACTGGGCAATGGTGCAATTCGAGCAAGTGCCTATGGGTTGGGACTTAACAAGGAATAACGATTCAGACCCAGTGCCTCCATACGGAGTTGTGAAAATTGATGGATGGTCGATTCCGACAGAAACCACATCGGTCACCAGTCCACATTTTGCCGATGCGTCGAAACCAGAGAACGATCGCGCTCGTCAGTATGCAGTCAACGGCCCTCCGGAGATTTTGCCGAGCAAATACGGGTACATGTATCACGGGGAGGATCCAGTATGGGTACGGATCTCTGACACTAAAACTCCTGTGGATCGTGCTAACTGGGGTCCGGTAGGAGGAGCCTACCATATCGGTGAGGAATATGCGGGTAACTCTGTATTTGGATTCGAGGTACTGGGTTCGCTTCTGCGAGAAGATTCAGGAAAAGACAGACGCATGCTGTGCCGTCGCAGGTTAATACGTGAACTGACAGTGACTCCGGGTGCGACTCCCGGTGATGGTGGTTCGGTGGAGTGCCTTATTAATTCTTCAGACGGGACGCTGAATGGTCGGCCTATCAAGGTAAGCGACAACCGTGGTGGAAATACTACAGCACGCATACGACTAATGGAGGGTGACGACAAGTGGGCATTCATCGATGCATCAAGTGCGCCAAGAGGCATCATGAAAGCGACATCGAACGGAATAATTGACGTGGGAGCAGGTGGCGGGCCTGCAACACTTAAAGAATCAAGTGAGGTTATTACGGCGTACCTCAACTGGATGCACAATGACGAGGCGATATCGGCTGGCAAGCAGATTCTAGTGCAGTGGTTCGGCGAAGAGGAAAAGTGGGTCATTATCGGCGCGGAGTGCGAAGAAGAAGAAGAACCTCCACCTCCGTTTACGGAGGGGGCGACATGAAGCCTAAGATGTCAGTGGCGAGGTGTTGCTGTGACAAAGTCTCGAAATATTTCAGCGGCGGATGTTGGGGCTGTGGCCGGCGAAGTGACTCACGCGGAGACAACGCTTCTAAAAACTATTTGCATGACGAGAATCTGCCACCGTTGAAGATCAACTTTCGCACCGAAGGCTGGTGGAACTATACATATAACCGCCCCACAGATCCACCGTGGGTATACGGCACGACCGAATGGAAAAACCAATTCCGGTATAGCGACAATCCTGTAGAGATTCCGCCGCATACTTTTGTTTTGCCGCAGTGTACGGAAAAAAACGCCGAACAATGGGGGTATGATCCTATTGATAGCCCGTGGGCTGGGTCGTGTTTCATTCAAGGCGATAGCTATTCGGAAGACTGGCAGGAAGGGCTTCCTGGGACAGAGGGATATGGAAAGGCTAACTGCTCGTACTGCACGAGAAACAGTGTATTCTTAGATCCTGTCGGCCAAGGCGCAGTCGACCCGAGTGATGAGGGGAACCGAATTCCCACAGGTAGCCGAGTTGGGGGTGAGGATGATCCAACACTTCGATACCGCGATATTGATATGGACTGCGTGGAGTTGCAGCGCTGGTGCGTATCTCTGGGCAGAGTCACCTCTAATATGTCAGGCAACTTGGCCAGTCATATAACCATATCCGTATCTGCGGCAGCATCGTTCGAATTCTACTACAGGAGATGGCAGGGGAGGTTAGACGTATGGGAGGATGAACTGTCGACTAAGGGCCATTCGTTTGGGCGTACTTTTACCGCTAAGGTGCCGACAGACTGCACGAACATTCACGAAAAGCTTGGCGGCGGTTGGCTTGATCTACTGGATCCTGAGCTATTCATTTACCTTCCGGTAAATGCAGGGTCTATTCTTGGTGGGGATTTCAACAACCGCCACGCCGGTCACTACTGCTACTCTCAAGACGCAGTTGGATACCATGCGTATGGCAAGGAGCCGACTATCAAATTTTTCGTAAACTTCCCGGCGCGAGAAGATGCGTAATTGTATTTATGTTCGAGACGGTGATTATTGGCGTTGCCAGCGTCGCGGTTGCTCAGGTCCGCCTATCCCACATTACGACGGCATAAGGGCGGAATACATCCATGCAGAATGCGGGATTCAGGGGCTGGGCGGAAGACTCGCTTCGTTGCTTAGCTGGATGGGTTTCAGGAAATGCGGTCAGTGTAGTCGTCGTGCTCGGTTGCTCGACCGAATACTACCGTTTTGACAAAGGAGAATAAAAAATGGCCTGGACAACAGCAACGGAACGCGTCCTGGAATTTGGCGCGGAAGTATGGGCTCGAGAGATCGGGGATGAACGCATTGTTCAATCCAAGGATCACGAGTTCTATATCGTACTTACTATCAAGGCCAGAGACGTGAGCGGAACGCTAGCGGTCCTGGACGTATCGGGTGCGGGTACATCGTATTTGGTGATGATCGATCCAAGGGGAAACATCGATAAGTTCGCTCTCAGCAACCGCACTGACGGTACAGACGGATTGCTGCAGTACCAGATATCTGCCGACGAGGTACTGACAGAAGGTATGTGGACGCTTTACGGTGAGATTGCTTTCAGCACTGGAGTTGTTACGACACAGCGCTCCCGGCTGTACGTGGAAGGCAAGGGATACACCGCACCAGAAAAAAAAAATAGCATAGATGATTTAGTCCCAAGTATGTTCGATGACTCGATCGAAATCATTGGACCGGACTTGCTTCAGGGGATGCTTGTTCTGCAGACTTCCACGGTAGATGTCTTGGACGGGCAAGTTCTTGGGCAGATCGATTTCCAGGCACCTCTCGTTCGTCGAGATGGAGACGGGTGTCTGGTGGCCGCATCTATCTGGGCCGAAGCTGACGACACGTTCGATCCGGCAACGAACGACACTGATCTGATCTTCGCTACCGGGTTGTCCGAAACAGCTTCGGAAAAGATGCGACTTACGAGTGCCGGCTTTATTGGTGTCGGTACGACGGCACCCGATGGCATTCTCCATTTAGACGCCGGCACGTCTGACACAGACGTAATCATAGAA
>Ga0310342_100002163_pt1 | contig 12550 bp, 14 predicted proteins | sample S15DNA20500_MG_FD_206155 | JGI IMG/M metagenome (GOLD analysis project Ga0310342, IMG submission 206155) | Marine microbial communities from station ALOHA, North Pacific Subtropical Gyre - S1503-DNA-20-500_MG | ecosystem: Environmental > Aquatic > Marine > Oceanic | place: Pacific Ocean: North... | reverse complement strand
CGGACGAGGGTGATACTGCAATCCGGGACGAAACCGGCCTGACCCATGCCGCGGGGCTTCGGTATGACAGGATTCGGCTTTACTTCGACGACCGGAAATCTCTCCTTGCGGCCCGCATTGTAATCGAGGAGCAGTATAAATTCTGGGCTTCCACCCCGTACGATGATTTTGAAAGCAAACTCAGCCTCGCGACCGCGACGCGGACGAGCGCATGGGTCGTTTTCGCGATCACCCTGGGCAGTGCATGCGGTTCAATTTTCTGCACCTTTCTCGCCTGGGTTTCCCGCAGGCGGTACGAGATCGCCCTGCTCAAAGCGCAGGGATCAGGGAATGCTTGGGTTGCCGGATTGTACGTGCTTCAGAGCGGAGTGGCGGGACTCATCGCCGGCGTTGCCGGCGCAGCCGCCGGCATTCAACTTTGCCCATTGCTTGCCGCGGCGGTTTCGCGGAAGCTTGAAATGAAGACGAGTGTCGAACTGGTGGTCCCTTACCAAATCGCCTTGTCCCTCGTCGGCGCGGCCATCCTGGTTTCCATTCTCGCGGCGCTGTTGCCTGCGCGCATTGCGGCGCGACAGGATCCATGGACGATTCTGAGGGAGGCCGTCTGATGATGATGTATGGATTGAGAGACATCAGCAAGGAGTTCAGAAATTCCGAGGGAAATGTTGTTGCCCGCGGATGCGATGACGTGTCCCTGGAAATCAGCCAGGGAGAGTTTCTCGCGGTGACGGGGGAATCCGGTTCGGGAAAATCCACACTCCTGAGCATGCTCGGATTTCTTGCGACCCCGGAACCGGTTCCCGGAAAGGGCCAATTTCTTTTCCATGTGGATGGCACCGAAGTGGATCTTGCAGATGCGCTCCGCGAAGGCATCGGCTCCGCGTCGCTGTCCGCCTTGCGTGCGAATCACGTAGGGTTCGTCTTTCAGAACTTTCATCTGCTGAACCACCTGACCGGCACGGCAAATGTCGAGTTGGGCCTCCGCTTTACCGCCAAGGGCAGGGACGACGTGGACGATCCGGCAGAAGTGCTCGCCTTCCTCGGAATGGGCGGACTGTCGGGAAAGAAGGTTCGCGACCTCTCGGGCGGTCAGAAACAAAGAATTTCCGTCGCGCGGGCCCTGGTAAAACGGCCGGCGGTGATCCTCGCCGATGAACCGACGGGAAATCTGGATACCGCAAACAAGTGCCTGGTGCTGGCGAGCCTTCTGATCGCCAACAAGCTATACGGGGCCACCGTAATCCTGGTGACACACGAAATCGAACACCCGCCACGAGTTGCGGACCGAAGCATCGTCATGCGCGATGGGAAAATTACAGAAGAGAAGGCGCTCGCACCCGTCATCCGTCGTGAAAAGAACGACAATGTCTTATCTTTGGCCCAACGAATCGCCGACGATTGCTATCCGCACGTGGCCGACCAGTTGAAATGGGATTAGGGATGAGCGTGCGTGGTGAGCGGACCGGGTGGGATGTGGTGTTGAGTATTGGGTATTGGGTATGACGGGACCAGCAAATCCTTCGACATTCGATATTGAGCATTCGATATTCGACATTTTCGATGCCGTGCAGGCTCCTCCAGGTGGCAGAAGTCGGAAAAGGTCCAATGCAGAATACTCAATATCGAATTTACAAGTATTGAGGATCAACCAAAGAGGATGGTACCCAGGGCTCAAATCCCTGATTCCAATTAACCGATCCCCGGATCCCGTATCTCCCGCCCCGCACCCCGCATCAGCATCCTGTGACAAAATGCGTCCGTACACGGACTAATCGTTCATGTTTCCGATTCAGGTAATTAGAATTCTGCTCAGCGGCATGTGGCAGGGATACCGGCGATGGATGTCGTTGTTCAATGTGCTGTCCATCGTTTTGAGCGTCACGCTCGCGACCGTGATCCTGGGTTTCGCGGAAGGGGTGCGTTCCTACGTTCATGAAATGGTGAAGAAGGAGGCGGCGGCCGGCGCGGTTCGGGTCCATCTTGGCGGCTGGCAACCGGAAGGGCAGAGCTTGTCATTCCAAGAGCGGATCAGGGACGCCGACGATTTTATCCGAAGCACCAGCCTGGCCCGTCGATATGAAGGGTTCAACCTCTGGTGGCGATCTGAAGCGCATTCGCTAAGCCTGGAGCATCCGGCGCAGGAAAGTACGCGGGGCATCTTCAGCAAAATTGGAAATACCTACCCCGAGGATCCGGAAGCTGCGCGCGTGCGTTCCCACGCGGTAGCAGGCCGATGGGTCTCGAGCGAAGAAGCGCCGGAGATTGTGCTCAGCGCGGAAGTGGCCCTGAAGTTGTCACGCCAACGACCAGGCTCGTCCTCGATGAAAGACCTGATAAACCGGAAAATTTGGATTATGCTTCCCGGAACGCGAACCCACACGCCGGCCGCGTGTGCGCAGGTTCTGGTGGTCGGAATTTTTGAGAATCTTCGCGACCAGGCATCCCTGGCCACGCCCCGGGTCATCCAGGATATGTTTGCCCGGGTGCGATCCAACGCAAACGGCGAATGGTACGAAACCTATGACCGGCTGCAATACGCTGTGCAATCCCTTGCAAATGAAAACCAATCACCCATCGCCACCGACGGGAATGGCGAACCCGTCCCCCTGATCTGCTGGCGGATCGAGGATTACGAAACGCGATGGTTTCATGCCCGCGGCTCACTACAATGTGACTTGACACCGAAAGAACCGGGTGCGGAGCTCGTGCGGACGAACTCAGCATGCGTTTCGAACCGGGGCGCTCTGGTTGCCGAAGTAGTGCCCGCCGGAATAGGCAAAGCTCTCACGTCCCGTGCTCAAGCGCTGGAGGAACTACCCGCATCGCCGAAACTGAACGTGGCGGCATTGGACGAAGAGTATCCGAACGGGTATGTCCTCTGCTCGCCACGCGTATGGAACGACCTGGGTTACGAGGCAGCCCCACGCTTTGACGTGGGTCCATGGCAAGACGACGCGCTGTACGCTTACCTGCACTTTCGTGATCTCAAATCCGCGGTACTGGCGCGCGCCGCGCTGGGCAGCCGCGGATTCAATACCTACATGCCGATCGACCGGTTCAAGGGGCTCGTCACGCTGGTGCGCCTCATCACCGCCGGGGCAGTACTGCTTCTCATTTCCGTCCTGTTTTCCGGACTGCTGGGAATCGCGATCACTCTGTACAACGAAGTGGATGCCGAGGAGACAGAGATCGGACTTCTGAAGGCGCTTGGGGCATCCAACCGGCTTATTGCCTGGGTCTTTCTGGCCAAGGGTGGACTGATCGGCGCCTTTGGCGTATTCGCAGGCGTCCCCATGGCGCTCTTTACCGGCGGACGAATCAACCACGTCATTTCCCAGGCGGTGGCGGGCACCGTGGGAATCCAACCCGGGGCACAGGGCTTTTATCAGACCGCGCCGGTGACGATCGTGCTCGTCTGCGCCGGCGTCATTCTGCTTGCCGGGGCCGCGGCACTTCTGCCAGCGCTGCAGGCGGCGGGAAAAGATCCACAGGAGGCGTTGCGAGCCGAATGAAGGACGATTCCGAATTTCGAATTTTCGATTTCCGATATCGAAGGTGGAGATTCTACGCCCTCTTCGCAGCCCCTGCCCTGTTGCTGAGGTTGCTTTCCCCCGTTCCTGTCTGTGAGGCCGCGGAGAACAAGGATCGAATTCGGATGGAAGAACGAGCGCGACAGCACGGCGCGCTTCGCCTGGGCAGCCGAGTGACGCTTGGTCCGATTGACAAAGACAACTGGAGCCCGGATCAAAACAGGTACGTCGGATCAACCACCAAGGTCGTCGAACTTGTCCCGGATCTCGACTTTCGCGGCTGCTACGGTGTCCGCATAGCTGCCGATGGAGGGGTCTACTTCTGGCGAGTGCGAAATCTTGCCGGCCAGGGACTGCGATCGGGCGAATATCTTGACTGCATTCGCCTGGAAGGCACTGAGATTCCCATGTGCGTGATTTCTCTCGGGAAAAACCTACCGCTGCGATCGAAGCCCTCTACGGATGCCGATATCGTTGGATCCGTTCCGATGTATGAAGTAGTCGAGTCGCAACAAACCTGGTATTTGCCGCGCCAGTTGTTTGTACACAAACGGCAGAACGGTTTCCTCCTGGTGATGGAAAGTGACTTTGGTTCCCGGGAACCGTTGGGATGGGTCGCCGAATCCGACACGGTCATCTGGCCGACACGGCAGGGCTATGTAATCAATCGGGCTCGCATCCCCAGAAACCAGATTCGAGGGTATGACTCGCTTGAATCCTGGCAGGCCGGATCGGGGATAGTGTACGAGGAGAATCTCGATTCGGTTCTCACACCGGATCCCAACGCAACCAGCATGTGTGAAGGACTTCTGATCAAGCACGAAATTCACCGGGGCATGGACCTAATACAGTGCGTGATAACTCCTTCGCAGTCAGAGCGCAGGCAGGTCGCCTGGCTTCCGGTCAAAAGGAACCAGGATGATTTCCATGCGTATGTACTCATGTCCAAGCTGGATTTAATCGAACTGTCGGGTAGTTTCGCCCTCCTGTACGCCGCTTGCGAAAATGGATATGCGGACAGCATCAAGCAGGCCCTCGAGGAAGACTGGGACCTTCAGGCGAAAGCGATGACCGGTGATAAGAAGAGGGTGATCAAGTACGCGCGATTTTATCGGGAGGTTCAGAAAATCTATCCCGCCCTGAGCCGACGGCTTGCACTCCCCCCGGGAGAGTCTACCGAGCGCGAGTTCAAGGAAGTCGGGAATCGGGCAGAGCTATCCGTGTCGAAGGTGCAGAGACAGATTGATTTGATGACACGGGATGAACGCGATTGGATTTGGGTAAAGGTATCAGACTTGTGAACGGCCATCATCAGAATCAGGTTGTGACGCATAATGGCACCGGAAGTGTAAAAGGTCCTAACCGTTACCGCATCCTGCTTGTCAGGAGTGGTGGCGAGCCTGCTGACGGCAGCAGGGTCGGCCAACGCGATCCCTTTTGAAGGGAACGCAATCGGGGAATGGGTCAACCCGGACCATGACGGGAATGATTCCGGGTCATTTTCGAGGGATGATAATGGCACGGCGGCCAATTCAGTGCACCTTTTCAGTTGGGGGTATCCGGACCCGAGCATCCTGGCGTTCGACAGAGTCGGCAGTGACGATCTCGACGCCCAACCCGGCTGGACCACGGAGGCCGGTGAAACGTTTCAAATCGGAACGATCTGGTATCACAATGGCATCAACGGAAGCAGCACCGCCGATGGCGTCACCGGAATCGACCTGAGCCTTCAGTTGGAAATCACGAATCCCGATCTTGGATTGACCGACGATTTTACCTTCGAATTCGGCATGCTCAATACCCCGAACAGATGGTGGAAGATTCCGGACTACGTGTTTGAGGAAGACTTTTTCTCTGACACAACATTGGTGATAGACGACGCTGTGTACTCGTTGCGGCTCCTGGGATTTCGAGATGCTGGAGGATTACAAACGGAAGGTTATTCCGACTATCTAAAGAGCAACGAAGGACGCACTCGCCGGGCAGGGCTGTACGCCTAGATCGATCAGGTAGCCCGGCGTGATGGTCCGCCAAACCAAATCCCCGAATCCTCCGTATCCTCGGCGTTCCTTCTCTTTGGCGCGCTGTTTACGATGTCCGCTATCCGGCGCCGCCGGAATCGCGAACCGGCACAAGTGGCGGGGGCCGAAGGCGGCGGGTATGCCGTGTGCGGAGCCCAACCAGAACCCAAGCTCCTCCCCTCGTGCCGCTTCGGTGGTTCCGGGCCTGGGCTCCGCTACACGGGTCGGACACCCGTGCTACGGAAGAAACAGGCTTGCAAAATGCTCCCACAATTTATTTTGTACAGGAATGAAGGGAATCATACTTGCCGGCGGGTCAGGTACGCGCCTCTATCCGATCACCAAGGCCATCAGCAAACAGATCGTACCGGTGTACGACAAGCCGATGATCTATTATCCCCTATCGACACTGATGTTGGCGGGTATCCGGGACATCCTGGTTATTTCCACCCCGCGGGATGTTCCCCTGTTCCAATCCCTGCTTGGCGACGGAAGCGGGCTGGGCTGCAGCATCGAATACGCAGAACAACCTGAACCGGAAGGCCTGGCCCAGGCCTTTCTCATTGGTGAATCCTTTATCGGGAACGAAAAGGTCGCGCTGATCCTGGGCGACAATATTTTCTATGGAAGCGGTCTCGCCGAGCTTCTGCAGACACATCGCGATCCGGACGGGGGTGTCATTTTCGCGTACCATGTCGACGACCCGAACCGGTATGGAGTCGTGGAACTCGATTCGCAGCATCATGCCCGATCCATTGAAGAAAAGCCCAAGGTCCCGAAATCGAATTTTGCAATACCCGGCCTGTACCTCTTCGACAACCAGGTCGTGGAAATCGCAAAAGGGCTGAAGCCCAGCGGGCGCGGGGAACTGGAAATCACGGATGTCAATCGGCACTATCTCGATGCAGGCAGGTTGCAGGTGGCGATTCTGGGACGCGGATATGCCTGGCTGGACACCGGCACCTTTCATTCGCTCATGCAGGCATCTTCCTTCGTGCAGTTAATCGAAGAGAGGCAGGGATTGAAGATCGGATGCATCGAAGAGGTCGCCTACAACATGGGTTTCATTTCGCAGGATGAATTGAAAGAGATCGCCGAACCGTTAGCGAACAACGGGTATGGGCAATACCTCCTCAGCCTAATTCGCCCATAAACCTTCTCCTGGCGGGTTCCGTTGAACTTCTCTTCATCGGCCTGCACACCCTTTACGATAATCCCCTCATGGGGACTCCTAGAACTTCGGCGCCCGCAGGATCGCGATCGCATTCCTGCCCGGCCCATTACTGGAATTCAACCAGGCTGCGATAAAAGACCAGAAATATATCAGCCGAAGCATTGCGCGCAATGGAAGGCTACGCCTGGCCCGGAAACGTCCGCGAGTTGGAGAATCGCATCACGCCGGCAGTGATCATGACGGAAGGCCGGAAAGGAACCCACTATGATCTGGAACTTGCGCGAGATGGCGACGACGCCTGGATACCGACGCTGAAGGAAGCCCGCAATCAAGAGGAACGCGCCCTCGTTACGCGCGCCTTGCAACGGGACGACGGCAACGATCCAAAAGGCCGCGGAAGAATTGGAAATAAGCCGTCCAACTCTTTATGAACTGATGGAGTAGCTGAACATCGAGAAACCGTAACGAATGTTGGGCGGCCATGCTCCGTGTAGCGGAAGTCGCCGAGACTTCCGGTCGGCGACTTACACGCCCGGATTTGCCACAAAGAGCCTCAACCAACACGGAACCAACGTTTGGAGTGCGCCGCTCCGCGCCGCTTTGGATTGGTCGTTCCAATACCGCTGGACTGTCTGTCCAGAGACGTGGTTGGACGAGTTAGTCTTACTTTTGGCTCAATAACTGTTTCGCTTCCGCCGCATGATTCGAGTCCGGATCCAACTTGAGTGCCTTCTTCAGCAACTCTTCTGCCTGCGGCGCATTATTCTGTCCGGCCCGGCAAAATCCCAGCAGGTATATCGCCTCCGAATCGCCCGGTCTGCGGGTAATCGTCTCTTCCAGTAGTTGGCCGGCCCAGTCGAATTCTTTCCGCCCATATGCAACTTTTCCCAGGAGAAAGGACACGTCCGGATCCTCGGGCAGCAGCGCCCTTGCTTTCGATGCCAGTTCGTACGCTCGCAGTGTTCGTAGCGACGGAGGCGAATGGCCCCGGGTACGACGACTTTACCAGGTATTCCCGACTGGAGAAACAGCAGGGAACCGGGGCACCGTGGATTCCCGTGACGGGATACGACAGGATTACCGGTGACAACTCGCTGGTGATGTGCCCCATGAATAGCCAGGAGGCCTCGTGCACCCTGTTCGGCCTGGAGGCGTGGCTCGAAAGCCAATAAAACAATCTTCGGATAACGCCGGCATATGCAGGCGGTTCACATTGATCCGTAATATTCGTAGATGTCCTCCAGAAGAACCTGGTCTGCAGCCGCCGGTTTCGCAAAGGCAGCCGCCGGAAGTTTCGAAAACCGACCCGCATAGAAAATCAGAGGTTCCGCCTCGTGCACTTCCCCGGCAACGCACCTGCCGATGAAGATGTCGTGGTCGCCCCCGGGCACGACCTGGATGACCCTGCAATCGATATAGGCCAGCGAATCCTTCAGAACGGGCGCGCCGGTTTCAGCCACATCCGTCAGCAGATCGGAGAAATCCTTGGGGCCGTTGGTGGCGAACCTTCGCGCGACTTCCTCCTGGCTGGTGGTCAGCAAATTCAAGGCAAACACCTGGGAGGAAACCAGGATCTTATGCATATTGTTTTCCCGATTCACCGAAATCAGGACCAGCGGCGGATCAAGCGATAGCGAGGTAACCGAGTTTACAGTCATCCCGTATGGCTTGTCATCGAACGTAGAGGTCGCGAGCGCGACACCGGTCGCGAATCGTCCCATAATTTGCCGTTGCGCATCACCACCAAACGTCATACGATTGTTCCTGTTCCCGAAAAGCTATCCTGATCAGCCGGGTTCTTAAACTCAAACGTTTTCTTGACGCTGCGGATCGGCAGTTCACTCGGATCGATATGGCGGTCGAACTTCGTTCTGTCGCCGGTCAGGATGGCTTCCCCCGATTCGAGGCCGGCCAGAGTAGCAATATCCAAGTCGGTGCGACTGACGAAATAGAGATTCTGAAATTGTTTGAGATCGTCCAGAAAGCTCGCCTTCATTCGGGCCATCCAATTGTGCCTGTTTTGAGATGCATCCGCACCCGGCAGCCGCAATACGAGATTGTCGAAACAATGGGCGGAGTCTTCAATCAGGGTGGATTTCAAGCACTCTGTCAGGGCCAATGCCACGAGTTCGTCGTTCGTCCGCTCCAGTAAGCGCTCGCCCTCGTTGCAATAGAATTCGCAGCAGAGAGATGTTTTTCCTTTCGGCACCATCTCGTCGTGGATCGCGGCATAGTTGGTAATCCGACCGATCCGCGTTTTGGGGCAAGTTACGTTCAGCCAGGCATGAGGAAATCGCGGGCTTTCATCCAGGAACAGATAGACGAGAACGATGGTTCTCCGCGGCGCGGACGGCGATCCCTGCGCTCCACCGGCATCGTCGGCGCGCCCGCCGGGCATCGTGATGACCTGGTTCGCGAAGGATGAACTGAGCAGCTCTTGCCACAGCAGAATCCGGCAAAAAAACCTCTCTCTTCACTCCCGAACTTGCTTGCGAACGTGTTTGGCATCGGGTCATGAATGTCCAAAATAATCTTTGCGCCGAAAACTTTCGCGACAACGGTGCTGAATACAAGAAAATTTGGCATGTTGTTTACATGGATCACCCTGTATCGCCTTTTCAGGAACTGCACCGATGTCTTAATAAAACACAGGATGAAAAAGCGAAGATAGGCAATCATGTAGAGGAGGCGGTCTCCGCCTCGATAACGTGACTGTAAAAGATGATACACAGTGACACCCCGCAGAACTTGAACCGGAGGGTCCCCGGGACGACGCAGCGCAAAAAAATCCACTTCCATTCCCGCCGCCACAGCGGCTTCAGCTTCTCGAATGACCCTCGGATCGGACTGATAATACGTATAAGCGATCATCAGACAGGCATCGGGCCTTTTCTCGCCAACGTTCACTGCAAGACTCTACTCTCGGTGCTCTCAACGATCGCCTGAAATTGCCGGACGAGATTGGGGTCATCGAGTATGCCCTCGGGATGGACCAGCATCACTACATCTGTTTTCCCGGCCCGGTCGAGAAGCCAGTCAATATCGAATTTTTCGGTGTCACGCCACGGTGGCTCGAGCCAGAATGCGGACGGATACCAAACCAAATCCCCACTCAACGACTCCGGCTGGATGGAGGGGTCTTCCAGGTTTCCGAAGAAAACATTCATTTCAACCTGTTCGGCCCATTCGAGGTACCGCGCCGGTTCGTACGGGCATGATGCCGGCGCCCGAATTTAGCGCCTCCAGACCCATGTTTGGAAAAGGATAGAATTCTCTTCCCTGTGTTTCTCTCCAGCAGTCGAAGTTCACGCTCGAACGTGTCAAACGATCGGGCATCCTCTAGATGAAGCCCGATCTCATGCCCGCCGGCGGCAACCATCTCGAGGATGTTATCAGATGGGAGCGTGCACCTGCGGAAGAAAGCATGCGCACGCGCTCCACAATCGCCGAGCATTTCAAGCATTCGCTTCAACTCCGTCAAATATCCGAATGATTCCATTCTCGGGAGCCAGAGATCGCTGCCGCACCGACTCAACCAGTGCCGCGTTATCGGCCTCTTCCCATAAGGCCGATCGACATCGATTCGGATGATGATGGCCATTTCCGTACTGCTTTACGTTCCAGAAGTATAGCGACTCGTTCACCGGACCATTGCGTACGCCCCGCAACCGTCCAGGCTTCATTCAACCGGTCTTGCTCGCTGAAAATTCATCCAACAGGCATTGGTGAGCGGTTGCGACCACGTACTCGGCCTGTTGATCGGTCAACTCCGGGTAAACCGGTAGAGCAAGCGTGTCCCTTGCCGCCTGTTCACTCTCGGGGAAATCACCCTTTGAATATTCAAGATAGGAAAAGCACTCCTGGAGATGCATCGGCACGGGATAGTAAATCTCGGTGCTCACGCCCTTCGATCGCAACTCTTCCCTGAACCGGTCCCGTTCCGCGGTCCGAATCACATACTGATTGAATATGTGACGGTCCGTCATGACACTCGGCAAAATGATCCAGGGGGCTTCCGTTTCCGATTCAGATTCCTGGCCTGAATTTAGGCTGGTGCCCGCACTGTCGTATACATTGAGGCCCGTCGCGCTGAAAAGAACGCGATATCGTTCGGCATTGTACCGGCGGGCATTTGTCCAGTCGTCGAGATACTTGAGCTTGACCAGGACAATCGCCGCTTGCATCGCGTCAAGTCGAAAGTTACCGCCAACCATCTTGTGATAATACTTCGGATTGGATCCATGCGAGCGCAAATCCCGCAATTTTTCCGCGCGATCCGCGTCGTTGGTTACGACGATTCCACCATCTCCGGCGGCTCCAAGGTTCTTGGAAGGAAAAAAAGAAAAACATCCGTAAGCGCTTTGCGATCCCGCGCGCCGGCCGCCGTGCTCCGCACCAATGGCTTGGGCCGCATCCTCGATCACCGTCAGATTATGTTTTCGCGCTACCTCGAGAATGGCATCCATGTCGCACATCTGCCCATATAAGTGGACAGGGATAATTGCCCGGGTGCGGCCTGTCACTTTCGCCTCAACCTGGGTCGCATCGATATTGTATGTCACCGGATCAATGTCGACAAAGACCGCTTTCGCGCCGACTCGAGCGATGGAACCAACCGTCGCAAAAAAAGTGAAAGGAGTTGTAATTACCTCATCGCCGGGGCCAATGCCTTCCGCCATCAGGCAGATGAGCAGTGCGTCCGACCCCGATGACACCCCCACTCCAAATGAACACCCGCTGTATTCCGCAATGGCTTTTTCGCACTCCTGAACTTTCGGACCCAGGATGAAGCGTTGCGATTCCATGACTTCTGCTACCGCGGCGTTCAATTCATGCTTCAAGCCCTGGTACTGCGCTTGGAGATCCAGCAAAGGAATCTTCATGATGAAACCGATGTCTGCTTAAATTCTCCGTACGGCCTGGTACCCCATTGGTCACCTTGAGGCAACGGAGCATCCTCATCCAAATCAAGACACCGAACGATTCCCGGCTCGGTCTCCTGGTAGCAATATCCGCTTTCGGCACAGCGCATGATCCCGCCCGAGTCGGGAGAACCCAGGCGATGGCCGTGACGACTCATCCAACCAACGAATCGGGCGGGATTGCCAATGACGAGCGCATAATCACTGATGTCTTTGGTTACCTCCGCGCCGGCTCCCACGAATGCGTATCGTCCAACGGTGACTCCACATACGACAGTCGCGTTAGCGCCGATGGTCGAGCCTTTCTTGATGACGGTCTTCTCATAGAGTGCATGGCGGGTGATCTGGGAACGCGGATTGGTCACATTTGTCAGGACACAAGAGGGCCCCAGAAACACATCGTCTTCGATAACGGTGCCCGCGTACACCGAGACGTTGTTCTGGATTTTCACGTTAGCGCCGATGACGGTTCCGGCGTCGATATTCACATTCTGCCCGACTACGCACCGCGCACCTATTTTCGCGCCTTTCATCACATGGCTGAAATGCCATATTTTGGTACCTGCCCCTACTTCCGCGCCGTCATCGAGAAAAGCTGATTCGTGAACGTAAAATCCCGGCGATCCCGGCGGCGCACCCTTCGTCGAACCTGTGTCTATTCCAGATCCACCGTGCGAAATGGACTGTTGGCATGCGTCAAGAACGCGAAGAACTCCCAATCCCTCCCGCGCATCGGTGACCGGCGCCTTGCGCGAAGCGACGCAATCCAAAAAATGTCTACACTCTTCATTCAATGGTTCATTCGGCTCGATCTCGACGACTTCGCCTTGTGCCTTCACCGCCATCGGCACGCGATTCTTCCATTCCACGGGGCATTAATATTCTCACAATTCGGGCCATCCT
>Ga0310342_100002161_pt1 | contig 12555 bp, 7 predicted proteins | sample S15DNA20500_MG_FD_206155 | JGI IMG/M metagenome (GOLD analysis project Ga0310342, IMG submission 206155) | Marine microbial communities from station ALOHA, North Pacific Subtropical Gyre - S1503-DNA-20-500_MG | ecosystem: Environmental > Aquatic > Marine > Oceanic | place: Pacific Ocean: North... | reverse complement strand
CGGAAAATTGCCGGGCAGTCTGCAATGAAAAATGTGAATTGAGCAGGAACAACGATTGCGGGGCCGTGGTCGACTGGCTGCGGCGAGGACAACTGGCGTTGCCATCCGGCCGATCGAACAACTCAAAGATCGGGTAGCGAAGATTGCGGCGGGCAAACACGTAAATACTGCGCCGTTGATGCTGGCGCGGGTCCGGATGCACTTCCCACTGGTTTTTCAAGAGGGTGCCAACCAATTCCTTGGAAAGTGGGGGACGTACCCCGAGACCACCCCGCTCGCTATCCAGAGTACCGGCAGCCAATAACATCGCATCGCGAATCGTTTCGCCATCGAGTCGCTGGCGAGGAAACCTGGCCAGCCATTCGTTTTCCGGATCCAATTGCTCCGCTCGCTGCAAAGACGCCTGCAACTCAAGCGACCTGCGCTTCGCAGCAGCCAGGTCCGCAACGCGCCCCGCTTGCCGGTAGGTAGCACTGGTCACTATCAAGTAATGCAATTGCTTCAGGCTCCACTGGCGACGCACTAGCTCCATCGCCAAATAATCCAGTAGCTGCGGGTGAGTGGGTGACTGTCCAACCAGGCCAAAATCACTGGGCGTCCGGGTCAGACCATGTCCAAAATGAGATTGCCAGAGTCGATTGACGATCACCCGGGCTGTCAGTGGATGGTCCGCTCGGGTCAGCCAGTGGGCCAGGGCAGCACGCCGCCTGCTCGTCGTGGCGGTCGCGGGAGGATCTGTCAGTTGGGTCACGGATGGATCCACAATCCGTGGAAAGGCGGCTTTGACTGTCATCCCCGGACGACGAAAATCACCGCGAATCATCAAGTGGCTTTCAGCGGTGGAGCGAGTTTTTTCCTGAAGTGATTCTACCGAGACATACCGCTTAACCTGGACTGCCGGTTCAAAGAAGGCCCGCAAACGATAAAAATCTGCCTGGCTAATCGGATCGTACTTGTGGTCGTGACACTGGGCACATTCCATTTGAAGGCCCATGAAGACCGAACCGACCGTGGAAGTCATTTCATTGAGTAAGGTGTGTCGTCGTTCGTCCTGTGAATTGATATCTGGCATGTCCGGGCCAGCCAGGCAAAACATGAGGGCGATGCGGCCAGCCGGATCTTGCGGTGTCAATTCGTCGGCAGCCAGTTGCGCCCGAATAAAATCGTCGTAAGGAAGATCGCTTGCCAGTGCCTTGATCACCCAATCCCGGTACTTCCAGGCATGCTTACGTACCTTGTCGTGTTCAAAGCCATCGGTTTCCGCAAAGCGGGCCAGGTCCAACCAATGTTGCGCCTGGCGCTCCGCATAATGGGGCGAAGCCAGTAAGCGTTGCACAAGTCGATCATAAGCAGCAGGGTCAGGGTCATGCTGAAACCTCGCAACGGCATCCGGGGAGGGGGGCAATCCCGTCAAATCCAGACTAAGTCGTCGTATCAGCGTGCGACGGTTAGCTTCACCCAGTGGCTCTAAGTTTGCCGCCGATAGGCGGGCCTGGACGAAATAATCAATTCCATTGCGCAAGCGGTCGAAATTTGCCACCGGGGGCAACGGGGGGCGACTCAACGGCTGAAAGGCCCAGTGATCCCGATCCTCCGCGGTCAGTTCCGATTCCTGGTAGGATTCTTCTTCCGCTGCCGCGGCCAGGCCAGCAACCAGCAGGCAACTCCAGAGGAGTGCCAGGGAAGTAGCCGCCGGGCGAATCAGCTGTAAGGAAAATAGTCGGTTCATCGCTGATTCCAAGAACGGTTAACCCGTGATTTGACGAATGACTTTCGCTTCGGCCGGCCCCGTCAGTCTCTGGTCCAGACCATTGTGAAAAAAAGACAGCTGCTCGTGATCGATCCCCAGTAAGCTGAGAAGGGTCGCGTGGAAGTCCCGCACATGGACTTTATCTTCCGCCGCCCGCAATCCGATCGGATCGGTCGCCCCATAGGCTCGGCCACCTTGAATACCTGCACCCGCCAGCCAGACGCTGTAACCCCAGGGATTATGGTCCCGACCTGTCCCCTTTTCGCTCATCGGCATGCGGCCAAACTCACCGCCCCAAATCAGGAGTGTATCATCCCACAATCCCCGTCGCTTGAGATCGGTAATCAGGGCCGCCACCGGCAAATCCGTACGCCGGCAATAGTCACCATGATTTTGAGCCACGTTCTTGTGAGCATCCCAGCCGCCCGTATTTCCTGAATAAAGCTGGACGAATCGAACACCACTCTCAACCATTCTGCGGGCCAGCAAGCAGCGCTGGCCAAACTCCCGGGTGGCTGGATCATGGAGACCATAAAGGGCGTGAGTTTCAGCTGTTTCCTGTTGTAGATCGACCAGCTCCGGTGCAGTTGCCTGCATGCGGAAGGCCAGCTCGTAGGCAGCCACGCGTGCTGACAAGTCATCGTCTCCACGGCGCTGTTGAAGATGTTCTCGATTCCACTGCTGCAGCAACTGCAGGGTTGCTTGCTGTTGTGCTGGTGACACCTCAGGCTGCGGATGCAGGTCCAGGATGGGAGCAGCACCAGGCCGCATCGTAATTCCCTGGTACACGGCGGGCAGATTGCCACTGCCCCAGGCCGGTGGACCCCCTTTGATTCCGCCACCAGGATCCGGCAGTACCACAAAGGCCGGCATGCTCTGGTTCTCCGTACCCAGCCCGTAGGCAACCCAGCTGCCGACGCTCGGCTTGCCCATCAGGACGCTACCGGTATTCATCTGGTAGACCGACTGCGGGTGATTCACGCTATCTCCATGCAACGAACGGATCACGCACAAGTCATCGGCGTGGCGACTGATGTGAGGCAGGAAGTCGCTGATTTCCAAGCCGGACTCGCCACGCGGTCGAAAGGGTTTAACCGGCGGCATGAGTGGATTGCGAGCCACGTCGCGACGCGTCATGACCGGTCCAAAACTTTCTGGAACCGGTTGCCCTGCATGCCGGATGAGCTGTGGCTTGGGGTCAAACAGGTCGACGTGGCTGGGACCACCGTGCATGAACAACCAGATCACTCGCTTGGCGCGCGGCTTAAAATGGGTCGGGCGGGCTGCCAGCGGACTGCTCACTTCCGCCGCCCAACCGCCTGGGCTAGTCATAGCAGAAAGTGCGATGGCTCCAGCGCCGCCGCCGGCGCTCAGAAGAAACTCGCGTCTCGAATGATGGCTGTCAGGATTCATCATGTTTAGGGCCCCGTCGTCTAACACCGTTGGGCGCCATTATAGCAGAAGCTTCAGCGACAAATGAGAAGAGCGAGACTGTAAATCAAGTCGGTTCGCAGGTTGAAATCGTGGCAGCCGGTCGCTACCAGATTGCAACCGAGCCAGACATTTGGTGGTGTGAGCCCAATTGGCGTCACCATCCACTATTATCGTCAGCGTGTTTCTCTCGCATACGGCGACTGTAATCTTCCATGATGCGCCGCTCTTTCTTCGAGAGGCTTTCCTCGCCGTGTTCCCGGATCTTTGCCAGGATCTTGTCAGCCGCCTGCTCTCTCTTCTGGTCTGCGTCCGGGTGGTGTACCTTGAGTTGTGGTTTGCGTTTGAACCAGTTTTTGCCGCTTTGGCTGCCCCGACCACTAAGCTTCCATCCCCGGAGAAAATAGGCGCTGGCAAAAGCCGCCCCCGCCAAGTGGGCCACGTAGGCAACTTTCGCTGATCCGGCACCGGCAGCACCAAACACGTCTAACAACACGTAGCCAACACCAAATCCCCAGGCGGGAATCGCCCAAATCCCCATCAGCAACAGTTTCCGCTGTGGAAAATTAAAGCAATAGAGAACCAGCACCGCCATGACCCCTCCGGATGCCCCGATGAGCATGCCATTCTGCTGATTGGTAAGAATTTGAACCAGTAGCCAGGCACCACCACTGACGATGATTGCCAGAAAGTAAAAACGGATCATTTCCTGCCGCCCGTAGCGCAATTCCACATCGCGCCCAAACATGAAAAGGAAATACATGTTGAAAAGCACATGCAAGAACCCATTTCGCTCTTGCAGGGAGGCATGCATGAATCCATAGCTAAGTAATTGCCAGACCTGCCAGTTGCCCCGAAACAGGTCGCTATCCAAGCCGAAATCCTTGATCGCCTTGGACTGGAAAAAGAACTCGTTAACGAAATAGATGACCGTGGTAATGATGATCAACTGGGTTGTCATCATCTTGGGGCCCGACGATCCGGTTCGCCCAGGTGTTTCATCATCGTGATAATACTGGCGGTCGTAGATTCCCATAACCGAGTCGATTGAGCCTCTCGTCTGAAGAATCGCCTGCCCTGTACAAAACCGTCCGCAGATCCTGTTATCGTACGGGCTATACTGCCGGGAGGCAAAGAGGGAATTCTAGCGATTTGACCTGGTCGTTGAGCGGACAGAAAAGACTCAAGGGCCACCGACCGCGTTGGTACGACGGTCAATCTCTTTGGTCAGGCGTCGATTGATTTCGACCAGCTGGTTGGCCAGTTGCTGATTGACCTGGAAAACTCGGCCCAGTTCTTGTCGCAGGCCGGCTTTCTGGGTTTCCAATTGCGCGACATAGTCTGCCAACACCGTTACGTCCCGCTGATGCTTGACCAAGTCATCGCCAAGTTTCTGCTTTTCCTGTGTTCGATAAGCGATTTCGGCTTGGGTCTTGGCGTTGGCCTCCGCCAGCAAAATCAACTCTCGCTGAGAACGCTGAATACGCTGCAACAGGTAAACTTCCTTCTGAAACAATTCGTGGAAGCGGAATTCATAATCATTCAAGGGTCGTACGTAGATGTCGAACAGCCGTTCGATTGTGCCGTCCGCTTCGAGTTTCTTGTAGCGATCCAAGTGTTCCTGGTCATCACTCAGATCACCTTTATGGAAAAATGCCAGCTGGTTTTCATCAAATTCAACCGCTTCTCCACGCCGGAGGCGGCCCACTAAAGCACGACCCTGGGTATCAAAGAAGTCCTTGTCGAGGCCTTTCCACGCCGGATCAACTCCCGCCTCGGGTTCCGCGCCATCAACTTCTTCGACTCGCCAAGTGTGAGCTTTCTTGAACCTGGCCTTAACCCAAACATTTGCTTCGGGTTCGTTTTCTTCCGCACGATAACCGTCACGAAGATAATTGCGTAAGGCGGACTGAAGAAACGAATTCATGGCTGGATTGTCTTTATTTGGATAACTGCTGACCAGGGATTGAGCATAAGCACCCCGTTCAGTATTCCACTGGTTGCCAAAATTAGGGTAGTTGCTGTTCACGAACTGGCCAAACTTGTTGGTAATTTGTCCCTGATTAAAACTGAACGTTTCGCCCGCTACCATTTTAAAGACTTGTTGAAGTTCGACTGGCGATATTTTCCCAAACAGCGGACGGATATCTTCTTCGTTGCGGGCCGGAGTTCCCGGATCTTTATCGTCCAGTTCAATGTCGTTGGCAATTTGATAGGAAAAGAGCTGGTGACCATCGACTGGCATCTTCTCATACAGCACCCAGCTTGTTTTGTCAGCATATTCCATATGGATTTGCTGCATTCGCGTAGGAGCATACGTCCAGCTCAACGTCACATCGGCCGGACCGACATTCACCACGCGAAATTCGCCCATGTAGACAACGGGTACCTTCACTGGAACCGCGGGCACGGCGGGTGCCGCAGCGGGATCATCTGGTGCCTCTTCTCCGAGATCATCGCCGCCTGCATCAGGCTCCACTTCGTCTGGTGCTGGCGCTTCTTTGAACGCATACATAACCGTGCCAGCACCTTGAATCTGGTTTGGATTCTCAATCGTGCCTAGTTTAAGTTCGACTTTTTTCCAATCGGCATTTTGCGTAATGTTCTGGAAAGCGGCGCCTCGCCAAACGCGACCTCGATCCATCATCACCCGTGTTAGCTTAGAACGAACATCAAACATGTTGTCTGGAATATCATCAACCCGCCGATCAACCGCTGCGACTGGCAGCTGATTGGGATCCCCTCGCGACATCGCCTGGAATTGATGCTTGAGCTCAGCCAGTTGGATTTCTTTTTCGGCTGCCTCTCGCATCCAGGTCGTGTGGGTAATTTTTGAAACGGCAGCAATTGTGGCCAGGAAAATGGAAGCGATAAAAACAAAGAACACCATCGTGACATGAAACCAACGCCACGTTTTGGTGCACATTACCGTCAAGAAGACGAAAACGCAGAATAGAAGTACAACTGCCCCAATCTCCATCTTCTCAGTTCCGTTCGCTCAAATGCCACAAAACACAGGGACTAATACTATCAAGATCGGCCAAATCCCGCTGCAGTTCCAGTGCCGAAGGAAACAACTCAACCACTTCCCGATGATAAGTTGGGAAGAATGGGGTGTCAAGTTTTATTACCACGATTTGTTTGACCTAAGTCGTGTTATTTATTTAACTTCGGACAATAAGACCTGTCACCTGAATCCAGCTCCGGCAATCCTGAAAATCCACATTCCTTTTCAGCCGGATAACCGGTACTATTTGCCTCCCTTCAAGAGCTTCTCAACCCTCACACCTAAGCAGAAACAAAAGCCGGTCTAGCGTCGATTGGCTCTGATTCTATCGCATCTTTGGCCAGCCTCCCTAGAAACAACCCATGCATCGAGTTTGTTGTTCACCGTTTGAATTTTTAAGTAGCCTTCCAGCAGTTTTCGTCACATTAATCTGCTGTCTGCTATTGAATGGCTGCAACCGGGCTTACTATCGCCAGGCTGCTGACCAAGACGCGTATGATCTCATTCAAGAAAAAGCCTATGACCCACGCTGGGCACTAGAAGACTTTGGGATCGAAGTTTCTTCTGAGTCACGGATGTTTGATCCGTTCGATCCAGACCATCCACCCATTCCACCAGACGACCCGGAATCTCATCACTTGATGCACTGGATCGATGGCAAACCCGGTTTTCCCGGGTGGAGTATGAATGGTTCCACGGAGCATGTGCAAAACCCTGACTGGATGGAAACACTACCGCTTGACGAAAACAACCAGCTGCGACTCTCCAGTACAGAAGCATTTCGCCTGGCCTTGACGCATGACACGGGATATCAACGAGAACTAGAAACACTTTACCTGTCTGCATTGGACGTAAGTGCCGAACGGTTTCGTTTTGACACTCAATTCTTTGGTGGTTACGAGGTGGACTACGCGGCCAAAGGACCGGCTACGTCGACCAGTGGTTCCAGTAGCGCGCTGGATTTAAGCACCCGCAACCTGGCAATGAAACGGGCCTTTACCACCGGTGCTGACCTTGTGGTTGGTCTGGCCAACAGCCTGGTCTGGCAATTCAGTGGCCCGGACAACTACTCATCCTCAACCCTCTTGGATTTTAGCCTGGTGCAGCCACTTCTGCGGCGGGCTGGCCGCGACCGCATTATGGAAACGTTAACACTATCGGAACGAACACTGTTGGCTAACGTACGTCAAATGGAACGCTTCCGTCGTGGTTACTACCTGGAATTAATGACTGGATTTGGTGAGCAACCAGGACCAACACGTCGCGGCGGATTTTTTGGTAGTTCTGGGCTTGGTGGTTTTACCGGTGTTGGTAGTGGTGGTTTTGGTGGCGTTGGGGGCAGTTCATTCGGAGGTTCCTTTGGTTCCGTGGCTCCGGAAAACGCCAGCGGATATGTCGGGTTGCTGCAATCCCAGTTAAACTTGCGCAACGGTGACGCCAGCCTGGCAGCTTTACGCAGCAGCCTCTCGCAGCTGGAAGCATTCCGTGATGCGGGTCGCATTGATTTCTTCCAGGTGGAACAGTTGCGACAGCGATTGTACAGCACCATGTCCAGTTTGCTGACGGCCCGACGATCCTACCAGGATGGTCTTGATCGATTTAAGTCGAACCTTGGCATATCACCGCAAATCGACCTGGTGATCGAAGACGACATGCTAAACCGCTTCAATTTAATTGACCCCAAAATCGTTCCACTGCAAAACACCATTGCACAACTTCAGGAACAAGCCGGTGCCACGATTATCAATTTACTTCCTTTGGCCGAGGGAGATCAGGCGGCGCAACTACAATGGAGTCCTGCTCTGAAAGCCGGTATCACGCAACTGCATCAGCAGTCCTTACAGCTCAAACAGCTTCGCGAGCAGGCCTTGAAGATCAACATACCCCAGGCAACCGATGATATTCAGCACTTGACTACCAGGCTCGCCGATCGACACCAGGCAGGGGAACGACTCACCAATCTGTTCCATAAGCGAGCCGTGGCTGGGGACGATTCAGCAAGCTTAGTGGATTTATCTCTATTTAATACTTCCGGATTGAACAACCTGCCTGCCGCGTTAGCCAAAACACTCAACGACATCAACGCGCGAATTACTGACAATAAAAACGTCGATCAGTTGATCAAAGATCTTCAACAGCTAATGGACCGTGGCGACCAGTTGCAACCAGCAGACTTGCAAACTGTACTGGAAACAAAAGTCTTCAGTGTCTTACCAGATCAACTCAATCTCTTGTCGGCCGATCTGTTGGAACTCTCTCTTGTGCAAGCCGAGGCGCGGGCGGAAAGTGTAACGTTAGTGCCGGTCGAAATGGATGCTGAATTTGCCCTGGAAATAGCCCGCGAATATCGACGGGACTGGATGAATGCCAGGGCCTCTCTGGTAGATGCCTGGAGACTGGTCGAATTCAATGCAGATAGCCTGGAGAGCAACCTGGATATCGTCTTTAGTGGCGACATTGGTAACGTTGGTGACCACCCGTTTAACCTGAATTCGTCTACCGGTAGCCTGCGAGCTGCTTTGCGTTGGGACGCGCCCATTACCCGATTACAGGAACGCAACACGTATCGCCAGTCCCTCATAGAATATCAACAATCTCGACGACGATACTACCGTTATGAAGATGCCATAGCCTCGGGTTTAAGAGCAGCCTTAAGACAAGTTCAGCTGAACCAGGTGAACTTTGAGTTACGACGTACGGCCTTGCGGGTGGCCATCAAGCAAGTACAATCCGCACGTCTGAAATTACAGGAACCCCCTCGACAAAATGCGCTGGGCCAGGCAGGTACTTTCGGCCCCACGACCGCCCAAAATCTCATCACGTCCCTGGACGCTCTGCGGGACGCTCAAGATGACATTCTCAGTGTCTGGGTGAATTATGAAGTTCAACGTGCCATGCTTGACCTGAACCTGGGAACCATGGAATTGGATGCTGACGGGACATGGGTGGATCCGGGTCCTATCGGGTTGGAATTTGGCTATCCTGCCCTCGAGCAAGAGACGGATACCGACGATGTGGAAGCAATTCCACCTCCAGAGCCTGAACTTGCTAATCCACAAGACCCTTAATAGCAGCGTACTTTAGGTGGGGCATCGAGCCTTAACTCAACCGCTGCAAGCAGGCTCTGGTTTTAGAGAAACCTGTTGACGATTGTCGGGTTTTATAGTCACAGGCAAGTTAGGCAGGCTTCGTGGGAGATACGAAATTACGGTATAATGTGCCACTGACAACTCTCCCCGTAGCAACTAAAATATTTAGAGTGTCCGGTGTTGAAACAGGTCAGCAAACCGGGCCATTTCAGACCAGGTTCGCATTCCTGTGCAAAAGGATCTTCTGTCATGACGCACGGTTCCTTGACGTCCGCACGACCTTCCACTCTCCTCTATCGACGAACAGGTGGGGCGTTAGTTTTTCTCCTCATTGCTCTCGTAGTAATCGGCCTGCTGGCTGCTGGTGTGTGGTACATGGTTGCGCAAGCATCCGTGCCCGAGGAAATCCAGATCATTCAATTCAAACTCGTCAAGGCGGACTTTGAGCATGTCGTAACGGAGCAGGGTGAAGTTGAAAGTTCTGCGAAAACCGAAGTTCGCTGCGACGTCGATTCACCAAACCAGGGGGGGACTGAGATCATCTGGGTTATCGAAGAGGGATCCTACGTCAAGGGACCCCAACAGGTGGCAACCCTGGGCAGTGAAACGGCAGTCTCCCTGTCCGACAAGTACAATGTCAGTGAAGAGGACTTGCGGATAGCCAATCCTGCGCTTGAGGAGAACATTAAGCAAGGTAAGGAGATTACCGTCCCCGGGGATTTGCTGGTAACCCTCAACAAGAAAGCTCTTCAGGACGCACGGGATAATCAAAACAAGGCTGTCGTATCGGCTCAAAGCGCCGTCACTGCCTCTGAAAACAAATGGACGCAGGCAACCATTAGCCTGGAGGAATATTTGAAGGGAACATTCCTGCAAGAAAAACAGCTTGTGGAAAGTGAGATCTTGGTTGCCAGGGAACAAAACGGACGCGCTAAAGATACCGCCAAGTTCAGTTCCCGCTTAGCGGCCCTCGGTTTCTTAACCGCCGAACAACTCAAGGCTGATCTATTCGCGGTTAAACAGGCAGAGGTTGATCTAGCGTTGGCCTTAAGTCGGATGGATACCCTGGAAAAGATTACCAAGAAGAAAATGGAAGTCGGCTTCCAGAGTGATATCAAGGCGGCCCAGGCAGATGTCGATGCCAAGACGGCGATTCTCGAACAAGAACAAACGAAAATGGACGAAATCGACCTTAATCTGACCAAGTGTGATATCCGAGCGCCAGCTGAAGGCCAGGTAATCTATCACAACGTTTACAGTTCTCGAAGTGGTCGCGTGGAATTTGTCGTGGAAGCCGGTTCACGCGCCCGTGAACGACAGACTATTATCGATTTGCCTAACCCCAAGCTCATGCAGGTCAAGGCAAAGATCAACGAAGGTGGTATTCGTTATGTCCGCGTCAACCAGGATGCCGTGATTAACATCGGTGCCTTGCAAGGACAAGTGATCCGCGGACAGGTGATCAAGGTAAACCAGATTCCGGAACCGAGTTCCGTTTGGGGTTCGCAGGTAAAAGAGTATGGCACCTACATCAAGATTATCGATCCACCGGAGACCATCCGCTCTGGAATGACCGCGGAAGTCAAAATCCTGGTAGAACGAAAAGAAAAGATCCTGTTGCTTCCCGTCCAGGCGCTGCATGAAGTCGCTGGACATTTTTTCTGTCTCGTCAACACCAAGGACAAAAACGGCCTAGACCGGTTGGAAACCCGCGAAATCAAGATCGGTTCCAGTAACGAGAAAATGATTGTCTTCGACGAGGCAGCCACCAAAAAAGCCAAGCTTACCGGCATTAAAGAGAATGATATCCTTGTCGAAAATCTGCGGGCGCACATAAAAAGCCTGGTCATTCCACATAACTTGAAAGACGCTCATATCAAATCGATTGGCAAGAAGGGTACGACCGTTGAGGCTCCCAAGAAAGAACTGCCAGCTGCTGGCGACAATCCGGCGGGTAATCAACAACGTCCGGCGGGGGGCAGTATGATCGATCGCTTCGATAGTGATGGTGATGGCAAAATCTCTGCCAAGGAGTTGCCAGAGGGGATGCGAGACGGCTTCATGGAACGACGAGACAAGAACAAGGACGGTTTTATTGACAAAGAGGAAGCAGCGGCCGCAGGTGGCGGTGGGAACCGGCGACCTGGGGGTGAACGACCGGGAGGTGATCGTTGACGTATGCTGCCCGGGTTGATTCCTTACACAAAGAGTATTTCTTAAAGGGTGAAACGGTCCGAGCCTTGCGAGGCGTTACATTCGACATCCCCGAAGGTGACTACGTTGCCATCATGGGACCATCGGGCTCGGGAAAAAGTACCCTGCTGAACGTACTGGGCTGCCTCGACCGCCCCACCCGCGGTTCCCTTTACCTGGGCAAATCGGACGTTTCCCAGCTGGACGACAATGCCTTGTCAAGAATGCGAGCAGCCAACATTGGCTTTGTTTTCCAGTCTTACAACCTGATCCAACAGTTGACCGTGCTGGAAAACATCGAAGTGCCGCTGGCCTACTGCCGCCGTTTGAACTCAGCCGGACGGCGGCGTTGCAAGGAACTGGCCGACATGGTGGGCCTCGGTGACCGGCTGAAACATCGCCCCTACCAGTTGTCTGGTGGTCAGCAACAGCGCGTGGCTATCGCTCGCAGTCTAATTAATGATCCGTATTTCATTCTGGCCGATGAACCGACTGGCAACCTCGATTCCACGACAACGAATGAAATCCTGTCCCTGTTCCAAGAACTTCACAAACAACGGAAAACCATCATCCTGGTGACTCATGAAAATGAAGTTGCCAAGCATACGAAACGAATCATTCGTCTGTATGACGGTGAAATAGCCTTAGATACAGCACATGACGGCGCTTCCGATGATCTTCTGATATGAAGTTTCTGTAGAGAATCCCCCTATGAACTGGCTAAAGACTTGGACAATCGGCGTCAAGAGCCTGATGCTTAAACCGATGCAGTCAAGCTTGACGATCCTGGGGATCTTCATCGGGGTTGCCAGCGTGATCTGGCTACTGGCTATTAGTCAGGGAATTAGCGACGTCTACCAGAAGCAGATTGAAGACCTTGGCGCCAACAATATCATCATTCGCACGATAAAGCCTTCGAGCCAGGTGACCAGCGAAAATTCGGGACCAATGCCTTACGGCGTTACTCGTGACGATCACGAAAAAATCTTGCGAATTCCAACGGTCACAAACGCAATCCAAATTCGAGAATTAAAACGTTCGCTTTATTTCCGCGACACCCATATTGACGGTCGGCTCGTTGGTTG
>Ga0310342_100002160_pt1 | contig 12561 bp, 23 predicted proteins | sample S15DNA20500_MG_FD_206155 | JGI IMG/M metagenome (GOLD analysis project Ga0310342, IMG submission 206155) | Marine microbial communities from station ALOHA, North Pacific Subtropical Gyre - S1503-DNA-20-500_MG | ecosystem: Environmental > Aquatic > Marine > Oceanic | place: Pacific Ocean: North... | reverse complement strand
CCAGCAAGACCCCCGAGATCATGGAAGTCGCTCTGGTAGGTGGCGACATTCCCTCCAAGTTGGAATGGGCCAGAGAAAGACTCGGCGGAACGATAACTCTCGAAGACGTCTACCAGACAGGCCAGGAGATCGATGTCGTTGGCGTAACCAAGGGCAAGGGATGGCAAGGATCCATCAAGCGATGGGGCATCAAACTCCTGTCTCACAAGAACAGCAAGCGCCGACGTCAGGGCGGCAACATGGGTGACTTCGGAACCCGCTACGTTCGCAAGACCATCCGCCAAGCAGGGCAGGTCGGTTACCACCAGCGCACTGAGCTGAACAAGCGCATCCTGAGAATCTCCAATCCTGAAGAGTCCGATATCACTCCTGCAGGCGGCTTCCTGAACTACGGAGAAGTCACCAATCCATACATGATCATCCAGGGTAGTCTGCCCGGTCCGTCCAAGCGCATGCTTCGATTCCGCGAGGCTATTCGTTCGAGGCCGACCAAGCCGGAGGTTGACATCACCTACGTGAGTACCTCAAGTAAGCAGGGAGCGTGATTGAATGAAGACGAAGGCATACAATCTCGTTAATTCGGTCGAGCAGGAGGAACTCGACGCGGGTCTTCTGGCTGAGTATTACTTCGTCGAGGTCAACGACGGCAAGAACATCACTCTGCCAGAAGTCTTCTCCTCTGAGGTCCGTGAGGACATCATCCGCTCGGCAGTCCTAGCCTCGCGCGCCAACCGCCGCCAACCGTACGGCCACCGCGAGCACGACGGCAAGCGAGCCCCCCAGCCCGGAATGAAACACTCTGTGGAGTGGTGGGGCAAGGGCCGGGGCGTCTCGAGAATCATGCGTAAGACCGGTCAGCGAACCGGCGCCCAGAACCCGCACACACGCGGCGGCCGTCGTGCTCATGGTCCGAAGGTCGACAAGGACTGGTCACAAAAACTCAACTCGAAGCAGCGCCGTTTGGCGCGCGACTCCGCTATCGCCGCAACCATAGATACTCAGATGGTCGCTGCTCGTGGACACAGTTTCGACGACGATATCCGCTTCCCAATAGTCATCGACGGTTACGTCGAGTCACGCAACGGCTCAGACGAGAAGTACGATGTTGAGTCCCTGCCACTGCAGTACTCGACCCGTAAGTTCGTCGCGATGATGGAGGGGCTCGGACTCAGTTCGGACCTCGAACGAGCCAAGGGAGGCCGGAACATCCGCGCCGGCAAGGGCAAGATGCGAGGACGCCGATACAGGACCCCAAAGAGCATCCTCGTCGTAGTCTCCAACCGAGACGGCCTACACAAGGCCGCTCGTAACGTTCCCGGCGTCGATGTCGTCGCCGCCAAAGACCTGAGCGCCGAGGACCTAGCCCCTGGCGGTGATGCAGGACGACTCACAGTCTGGACGAAGGCAGCAATAGAGGCACTGGAGTGATTTTGATGGTAGACCCGTACGACATCATACTGATGCCTTGGATTACGGAGAAGACCCTAGAGGCACGCCGAGTCTCTGATGAGGAAAGTGGCTACAGAGAGAACAACAACAGGATCGAATTCATCGTCCGCCGAGAGGCGACGAAGAAGGAGATTCGCGAAGCCGTCGAACAGATGTTCGATGTCAAGGTCGCCAAAGTCAACACGAGAATCACAATCACCGGCAAGCACGCCAGTGTCCGTCTTGCCGACGGTTACGACGCAGAGGAGGCCGCGCTCAAGTTAGGCGCGTTCTGATGAGGTGAGAAGATGGGTAAGCGTACACGTTCACAGCGTCGCGGGTCGAGCCCCAAGAACAAGGTCTCGAGCCACCGATTCCCAGCCTCGAACAGACTTCCACGTGTCAATGGCGAGATTGGACGAGTCGTCGACCTAGTCCACAGCCCCGCTCATACTGCCACATTGGCCAAGGTCAAGTTCGACGACGGCACGGTGGGTCACATCGCAGCTCCCGAAGGCATCTCAATCGGTCAGAGCGTTTCCTTCGGTGACAACGTCTCTCTCAGGCCAGGAAACGTCACCTCTCTCGAGCAGATTCCCGAGGGAACTCCAATCTGCAACGTTGAGTGCCGTCCCGGCGATGGTGGTAAACTCGCCCGCTCCGGCGGTAACTCCGCCACGCTCGAGGCTCGCATGGATGACAAGGTAAGGGTACGTCTGCCCAGCGGCAAGCACAAGGATCTGCCATCTAAGTGCCGCGCAACCATCGGCGTCCTGTCCGGCCACGGCCGCAGTGAGAAACCTCTGATGAAGGCCGGTACTGCTCACTACCGCGCCAAGGCACGAGGCAAACCCTATCCGACCGTCAGTGGCGTGGCGATGAACCCAGTAGATCATCCGCACGGTGGCGGCAACCACCAGGCAGTCCACGGTCCGAGTTCAGTCAGCCGCAACGCTCCACCCGGCCAGAAGGTCGGAAACATCGCCCCTAAGCGAACCGGTCGGGGAAGATCAAGAGAACAGGAGGAGACCTGAAATGGCTCGCCGAAGGTCGAAGAAGATGTTCCGCTCGCCCAAACTGGCGAGGCGTCAGGCCCGCAAGCGACGCTCATTGATTAGCGAACGCCGCAAGAAGGAGTTCCTGTGGCGCGGCTACACGCTGGAGCAACTCCACGAACTCCCTCTTTACCCTCCAGAGGATGACCCGGATTCGGCGTGTATCGCCACTCTGATGCCGGCTCGTGCCAAGCGTTCACTATCGCGCGGCCTCAGTCCCGAATGCCAGAAGTTCCTCGAGCGAGTGCGCTTGAGCAACGGCGGAGTCATCAGGACACACTGTAGAGGTATGTACGTCCTGCCGGAGATGATAGGCACCACAGTAGGAATCCACAACGGTAAGGAGTTCGCCAATGTCGAGATAGTCCCCGAGATGATCGGCCACGCACTGGGAGAGTTCGCTAGTACCCGCAAGTCCGTGACCCACACCGGGCCCGGTGTCGGCGCTACCCGATCGTCCCAGCACGTGGCACTGAAGTGAGGTAAGAAGAATGAGCAGGAGAGCAGGAAAACCACAGTCTGGATACACCCAGTTGCTGGAAGGCTCGAATCTGGTCACCGCCCGCGCAGTCAACATCGACTGTCATCACAAGCACTGCTACCACATAGCCAAGGCGATTCGCGGCATGAACGCGGCCACCGCAGTTGGGTACCTCGAGGACGTCATCGCCAAGAAGAGGGCGATACCCTACACCCGCCGCTCCCGCAGGGGCCGTGGTGGCAACACAATGGCAGGTCACCGCAAGGGCAAGATGGGACCCGGGAAGTACCCGAACAAAGCCTCGAAGGAGTTCATCAAACTCATCAACAGCGCGATGGACAACGCCCGCCAGCGCTTCGACACCCTCGATGCAGAGGATATGACGATCACTCACATGGCTGCCCATCGCGGACAGGTCTCGGAAAACTGGCGTCCGCGCGCACAGGGTCGTGCCACGCCGAGCAACCACTACCAAGTCAATCTCGAGGTTTTCCTCGAGCACTCCGGCGAGGGAGAGAGTGAGGACGAATTCTGAGGTGAGTACATGAAACAGCAGAATACGATACGGGCTTTCATTCACCGCAATGTCGAGCGGCAGCTCGTCCGCGAGTACCTGCTCAGGGAGACCGAGCGTGCTGGCTTCGGTGGCCTGAGTTTCAACCGGACTCCAGAGGGTACCAAGGTGTCTCTACAGGCCGAGCAGGTCGGTCGCGTGATCGGCCGCCGCGGCAAGGTCATCCACGAGTTACAGCGGCGCCTCCAGAACGACTTCACCCTCGAGAATCCTCATCTGGATGTCGAGGAAGTCGCCGAGTCTCGTCTCAATGCGCAGATTATGGCTAGCCGCCTTGCGAGTTCTCTAGAGCGCGGCTGGTTCTTCCGTCGCGCCGGCCACAGCACCGCTCAGAACATCATGGACGCCGGCGCTCGTGGCTGCCTCGTCATCCTGAGCGGCAAGATAACCGGTGCCCGCCACCGTGTTGAGAAGTTCCAGCAGGGACACATCAAGTTCTGCGGTGAGACCGCTCTAGAGTTCATGGACACCGGCTTCTCGACCGCCGTCAAGAAACTCGGTACAATCGGTTGCACCGTCAAGATCATGCGACCGGGGGTCAAACTGCCTCACGAGATCACCATCATCGAACGCACTGACTCGGGCCTACCGCCTCTGGAGGAGGTCGTAATGTTCGAGGTCTCGGATGGTGAGACCGTCGAGGAGGCAGATGCCACCTCGGAGGGGCCAGCAGTAGACGCTGGTGATGTGATTGACTCTGTCGTTGAGAAGTTGGCAGGAATCGAGAACCAGACACAGGAGGAGGAGTGAATGACGCACGTGAGGTCTAGGGACATCGAGACGATGAGCCCGGAGCAGCGTCAGGACATGCTGGAAGAGTTGGAGGAAGAACTCCTCCAATTACGGGCACAGCAGGCTCTTGGTGGCTCGGCATCGAATTCAGGAGCATACAAGCAGACGCGCAGGAGCATAGCCCGCTTGCTCACCCGGTTGAATCAGGGGACGAAGGAGTAGGAGTAGATGGCGGGGATTTGCAATCTGTGTGGACTGCCCGATGAACTGTGCATATGCCAAGAGATAGCGAAGGAACAGCAGAAAGCAACAATTTCAGTAGTCAGGAGGAGGTATGGAAAGATGGTTACGATAGTAGAGGGAATCGACGACCCGGCCATCGACCTAGGCCAACTCGCTAAGATTTTGAAGGGGGCTTGCGCGAGCGGTGGCACCGTAAAGGGACGTACCATCGAGTTGCAAGGCGACCACAAGAAGAGGGCTGCCAAGGTGCTTGAGCAGAACGGCTACCAAGTGGAGGTGCGATAGATGAGCGACGAGATCCACATGCCTTGGCTGGCCCGCAACATCACTGTTTTGGAGTCTTCGGATCCGACTTTGGTCGGGCTGAGCGGCACCATCCTCAACGAGACCCGACGCACCATCTACGTCCAGACCGGAGAGGGTGAAGTTCGACTCGCGAAGAACGTAATCACATTCACCATCGACTCGGGTGACGCGATTGACGGGTCAACCGTTACTCAACGGCCTGAGGACCGCATCAACCGTAGATACAGGAGGGACTGAGATGAGAGACATAGGCGTCGATGTCAAGACCCCAGAAGGAGAGTGGGACGGCAGCGACAGCTGCCCGTTCCACGGCAGTCTGAGACTGCGCGGGCAGATTATCGAGGGCACCGTATTCTCTTCTGGAATGACCGACTCCATTGTGGTCGAGCGCGAGACCACTCGCTACATGAAGAAGTACGAGCGCTATGAGAAGCGCACCCGGCGCTACTCCGCCCACCTGCCTTCCTGTATCGGTGGCGTCGCCGCGGGTGACAAAGTCCGCATTATGGAATGCCGACCTCTCTCGAAGACCATCAAATTCTGTGTGATTGAGAAGGAGGTAGTCGAATGAAGGGAGTAGCAGGCCGTGTGACGGCAGGTCTCCCGGTACAGGCTCGCCTAGACTGCGTTGACAACACCGGCGCCAAGGTCGTACAGGTGATAACCGTCCTGAAGAAGGGCGGGGTCGCTCGCCGCTACCCCGCAGCCGGAGTCGGCGACATGATTCGCGTGACTGTTCGCCGCGGTACTCCCGAGACCCGACGTCAGATATTCGATGCCGTAATCGTACGGCAAGCGCGTCCCTTCAGGCGCGTTGACGGGACTTGGGTGCAGTTCGAGGACAACGCTTGCATCATCACGAATAGACGCGGCGAGGTCCAGGGCTCGGACATAAAGGGCCCAGTCAGCCGCGAGGCGGCAGAGCGCTGGCCACGAATCGCTGCCACGGCGAAGCAGATAGTGTGAGGTGAAATGATGGCGAGCAAGAATCCCGGAAAGCAGCGTCGAACCAGCAGCAAGGCCGCCTTGCATGTCCAGCGCAAGCGACTGCGTGCGCGCCTCGTCTCCGATGACCCCGAGCTGCAGATGATCCGCACCGTCACGGTACGCGCCGGCGACGAGGTCGAAGTCCTTCGCGGAGACTTCGGTAACCCAAACAGCGTCAAGAATGACTCCAGAGGAAAGCGTCTGGGCCAGTCCAGAGGCCGTGCTGGAATCAAGGCGAACGTGGCGCGAGTGGACACCAACAAGGGCATGATATACGTCGACGGACTCACCATCTCAACCTCTGATGGAAAGGAGGAAGGAGTTCCAATCAGACCCTCCAACCTCGTAGTGACCAACCTGTATGAGGGCGACCCACTGCGAATCAAGAGACTCATGGAAAGGTTCGGAAGAGGTGATACCGATGAGTAGGAGCCACATCAAGCGCTTGGTAATGCCGCGAAGCTGGGCCCTTCCCAGAAAGACCACGATATGGGTACAGAAACCCAATCCTGGTGGCCACAGCATCGAGAACTGCATGCCTCTTGCGCTGATTCTGCGCGACATCCTCGGTGTCGCTCACACTCGACGCGAGGCCAATCATATACTGCACTCGCGCCAAGTCATGGTGGATGGCAGAATCGAGACCGATGGAGGCCGCGGGGTCGGTCTGATGGATGTCCTCACTGTTGGGGGGAACAACTACCGATGCGTACTAGACACCAACGGCAAGTTGCGATACCGCCCCATCCCCGCGCGTGACGCAGACAGCAAGGTCTGCCGCGTCATGGGCAAGACCACATTGCGTGGCTCAAAGAGCCAACTCCACCTCCACGACGGCAGGAACCTGATAATGGACGATTCCTCGGCATACAGGAGTGGCGACACCGTCGTCATCTCTCTACCTGATCAGAGTATCTCCGCTCACCACCCGTTCAGCGATGGAGCCACTGTCTATCTGACCGGGGGCAGTCACATAGGCGAGATTGCTACAGTACGAGGGCACGATGTCAAACGCTCCTCCAAGCCGAACGAGGTCCAGTTCGACGACTTCTACACAATCGCCGACTACGTGTTCGTCATTGGCAGCGAGTCAGATATTCCGGAGGCTGAGTCATGAGCGAGGGGACGAACACGATGCTCGCGCCCGAGATCTCCAAGGTCACTGTGAACATCGGAGTGGGCGAGGGCGGCCAGCGACTGCAACTCGCAGAGAGAGTGCTTGAGATTCTGACCGGCATGAAGCCTGTACGGACTCTTGCCACGCAGACCAACCGAGACCTAGGAACCCGCAGAGGATCCCCGATTGGCTGCAAGGTCACGATTCGTGAGCAGGACTCTATCCGCTCCTTCCTCAAGGACGCCTTCTGGGTCCGCCAGAATACCCTTCCTGCGTACAACTTCGACTCACAGGGCAACCTTTCCTTCGGAATCTCGGACTACACCGACTTCCCGAAGCAGAAGTACGACCCTGACATCGGAATCTTCGGGATGGACGTCAATGTGGTACTCGAGAGGCCCGGACACCGCGTATCACGCCGTCGCCAGCGCAGCGCCAAGGTGGCACGAAGTCACCGTGTCGGCCGCGATGAGTGCAAACAGTGGATTGTAGAGAATTACGAGCTCGAGATCGTAGAGGAGTGAGAAGAATGGCGCACGACCACGGGAAGGAAATTGGCCGCTCCGACGGCTGCCGACGTTGCGGTCGTAAGAGGGGCCTGATTCGACGCCACGACCTGAGACTCTGCCGACAGTGCTTCCGCGATGTAGCACCCGATATAGGATTCAAGAAGTACTCATGAGGTGAAAGATATGCAGTTTGACCCCCTAAGTGATGCATTTACTCAGATATTCAATGCTGAGCAAGCAGGCCACTATGAAGTAACTGTCAACCCCGCCAGCAAGATGCTGGGCAGCATGCTATCCATCATGCAGAGCTCCGGCTACGTCGGCGAGTATCAGAAGATCGATGACGGACGCGGGGGGGCCTACCGCGTCGAACTCATCGGCGCCATCAACCGCTGTGGTGTCATCAAGCCGAGGCATTCCGTCAAGCGCGCCGAGTTCGATAAGTGGGAGTCTAGGTACCTGCCTGCCCGCGACTTCGGACTCCTCATCCTCACCACGAATCAAGGCATCATGAACCACTACGACGCCAAGAAGGAGAGAGTCGGCGGACGATTACTCGCATACATTTTCTGAAGGAGGGAGAAAGTTGCCTAAACTAGACCACATCGCACACTCGATCACTCTTCCCGAGGGAGTGAGCGCGAGCATCGAGGGCGAGGTAGTCACCATCTCCAAGGAAGGCGAGTCGCTTTCCCGTGAGTTCCGTCACCACAAGGTGGAGATCAGATCCGTAGAAGGCAATCTCGAAGTCTTCGTCAACCTGCCACGCCGCTCCGATAAGGCACTAGCAGGGACCTGGGCAGCGCATCTGCGTAACATGGCCCGCGGCGTCAACGAGGGCTTCGAGTATCGCCTCAAAGCAGTCTTCAGCCACTTCCCTATGAGCCTCAAGGTGGAGGGCAAGCAGTTCACCATTGCCAATCTGTTTGGGGAGAAGGTACCGCGCGTAGCCAAATTACCTTGGACCCCGGCGGAAGTCGAGGTACGCGTCGAGAGCAAGACCGACGTTGTAGTGAAGGGGGCGGACCGCGAGAAGGTCGGTCAGACGGCCGCCAACATCGAGCGTGCGTGCAGAATCAAGAAGCGAGACAGACGAGTATTCCAGGACGGCGTCTACATTATCTCGAAGGGAGTTTGAGGAGGAAGTGATATGGTGGAATATGAGGAGATGACCGTCGCCCAACTGAAGGACGTGCTACGCGAGCGCGAACTACCGGTCTCCGGCAAGAAGGCCGAACTCATCGCCCGGCTTCAAGAGGCGGACGATGCTGCCGAGGAGGAATTCACCGACGAGGTCGACGAGGAATTCACCGACGAGGTCGAGGAGGACTTCGACGAGGACGATGAGTTCTTCGACGACGAGTGGGATGACTTCCACGTCGCCCGCCAGAAGCCGGTCCTTGACGAATCAACAATCTCTGACATCGAGGTCCTCAACGCTCAGAAGAAGAAGCAACCAGCCTTCCGCAGACAGGAGTGGTTCCGATACAGAAGACTCTCAAAGACTGGCTGGAGGAAGCCCAAGGGTATGCAATCCAAGCAGCGAATGAACCTCAAGTACCGCTCGCCTATGGCACGTATCGGTTACAGGAAAATAGCCTCGGTCAGGGGCTTGCACCCATCCGGATTCGAAGAGGTCCACGTCCACAAGCCCAGCGATCTCGAAGGTATCGACCCTGAGCGCCAGGCGGTCCGTATCGGCTCTAGGGTCGGTAACAGGAAGAGGGCGCAGATCCACGACCGTGCTGACGACCTAGGCCTCAGGATACTCAACCGGAGGCGCATCGAGCGCAGGGGGGACCTGCTATGATGATCACGAATCAGAAGCGTATGGCCGCCCAGATACTTTCTCAGAGGGAGGGTCGCCAAGTTGGAATCCACCGTATCTGGATTCACCCGGACTATCTCGAGGAGGTATCGAATGCAGTTCAGAAGGACGACATCCGAGAACTGATTGAAGAGGGTCTAATCAAGGTCAGGCCAATCAAGGGTACGAGCCGGGCCCGCGCTCGCAAGGCCACAGTACAGAGGGCCAAGGGACGACGGAAGGGACATGGCTCGCGCAAGGGCAGCTCCAACTCTCGCAATCCGAGGAAGGCGCGCTGGATGAGCCTCATTCGAGCACAGCGCAGGGAACTCAAGGGTCTGCGCGCCGACGAGTCGCTAACTCCCTCGCAGTACAGGTACTACTACCGCAAGTCGAAGGGCGGCTCTTACCGCTCAATCGTGCATATGCGCTCCAATATCGAACTCGACGGCATTAAGTTAGGAGGTGGCAAGTGATGGCACACGGCAAGAGTCAGAGGCTCCGATTCAAGCGCCGGCGCAACGGCAAGACAGACTACCGCCGAAGGTTGAGGATGCTGAGGGGAGGAATCCCGAGAGCAGTTGTCCGGGTTTCGAACACTCAGGTCACCTGCCAACTCGTCGAGTTCGGGATGGACGGCGACAAGGTCCTCGCATCAATCACCGGCAAGGGCATCGCCGACAAGTATGGCTGGCCTTCTGACGCCTCGAGGAAGTCCGTACCTGCCTGCTACGTTGCTGGCTACGCCCTCGCCAAGTCGGCCATGGCCGACGGCCACGACGAGGCAATCCTCGACATAGGACTCGCCGCATCGTCATCAGGGAACCGAGCCTTCGCAGCCCTCAGGGGCATGGTCGACGCAGGGCTTGAAGTCCCTCACGGCGAGGGTGTGCTGCCAGATGATGACAGAATCAACGGCACGCACATCGACGAATCGGTAGCCGCTGCGGTCGAGGCAGCCAAGAAAGCGATAGAGGGGGCTTATTGATGAGTGAAGAAGAGAACACCGAAGCAGCCACTGAGCAGATCAGCGAGGAGCCGGGACCGGAGAATCTGGCGCCCGGACTCGCCATGGCCCTTGCTCCCCCAGAGGAGCAAGAGGGCGACACTCGACGCCGCCGCGGCCCAGACCCGCTGGCCGCCTTGAGGGCATGGCAGCCACGCACCCGTCTGGGCAGGATGGTGATGAACGGACAGGTCTACACCTACGAGCAGGCCATCGAAACCGGCCTGCCGATGCGCGAGATCGAGATCGTCGATGCACTCCTGCCCGACCTCACCGACGACGTGCTCTCGGTCAACATGATCCAGAGGATGACCGACTCGGGCCGCAGAGTCCGATTCAACGTCCTCTGCGCTGTCGGCAACGGCGACGGCTACGTCGGCATCTCGGTGTGCAAGGGGAAGGAGGTCGCGAGCACCATCCGCAAGGCCATCGATAGGGCAAAACTCAATCTCATTCCAGTAATGCGAGGAAACGGCTCATGGGAGTCCTCGGAAGGCCCCGGTACCAGCGTCCCGTTCAAGGTGACTGGACGCTCGGGCTCCACACGAGTCACCCTGATGCCCGCTCCCGCTGGGAAGGGCCTAGTCATCGGCGACTACGGCCGTCGCGTCCTGAACCTCGCTGGGATCACCGATGTCTGGTCGCGCTCGGCCGGCCAGACTCGAACCACCATCAACTTCGCTCGCGCGACCTACAACGCGCTCGTGGAGTTGAATCTCACTCGAATCACCGACGAGGAACGACGTCGGCTGAACATCACCCAGGGGAGGACGATGAAATGACCTTCCTAGTGATACGCGTCCGAAGCGACCGGGGCGTCAAGCCGAAGATCCGCGATACCATGTCGATGCTGAACCTGTCTCGCGTCAACCACGCGGTGCTGATTCCCGAAACCCCCGCCTACGCCGGGATGCTCCAGAAAGTCAAGGACTACGTCACTTGGGGCGAGATCGAGGCCGACACCATCGCCAGTCTGCTCAAAGAGCGTGGACGGATGACCGGCGACAAACCCGTCACCGACGCGGGAATCAAGGCAGGCAGCGAATACTCCACCATCAAGGCACTTGCCAAGGCAATCGCTGCCGGAGATGCTAGGACGAACGACGTCGAGGAACTCAAGCCGGTCTTCCGCCTGCACCCTCCAAGGGGCACCAAGGGCTGGGGCGGCATCAAGCGCGGATTCTCCATCGGCGGCGCCCTAGGCTTCCGGGGCGAGGCCATCACAGAACTGGTCGGAAGGATGATCTGAGGTTTTCACATGGTATCGCGCACTAACAAGTTCCGAGGTCGCAGCCGCTATCACGGCCGCGGCAAGAAGGCTGGCCGAGGCGCTGGCAAGCGCGGCGGTCGGGGTAACGCAGGAATCAACAAGCACAGGCTGATGACCAGGCTGAAGTACATGCCAGGGCACTGGGGGATGCACGGCTTCAACCGTCATCCGAGCCTGCGCAGCGTCAACGTCTCAATCAATGTACAAGGGGTGCAGGATTTAGCTGAGGGCGACTCAATCGACCTCGGCGAGTTGGGCTATGACAAACTCCTCGGCAAGGGCCGAATCGACCGCGCCATACACATCACCGTCGCCGAGGCCAGTTCTCGCGCAATAGAGAAGGTCGAGGCTGCGGGCGGATCCGTCACCGTCGAAGACCCTGACGACGATAACTGGGGCGAGTGGGAAGAGGAGTGAGCCAAATGGTCGAGCGCCGTCCCAATGCGATTGGCCTGACGATAATGGCCACCATCTACTGGGGGGCTCTGTTCTACTGGCTCAGGGGAGACCTGCTTGACGGCGCGGCCGACGAGCAGACCCGAGCTCTGAAGATGCTCCTCATTTCCTTCCCGTACGTCGGCTTCGTCATGTGGTCGGCGATGACCGACCTTCCCGAGAACATCAGAGAGATACCCTACCTGGGCAGGAGTCTGAAAGGGGTAATTTGGCTCGCCTTCGTACTCTCTCTGGCATACTGGGGGTGGGTAGACAAGGCCGCAATCGGCTACCTGTTGGTCGGAGTCGCCCTATTGGGGCTGGGTGCTTCAATGGCCATGGTCTGTCTACTATACTCTGGAACTGAATCCAGTAGGCTGTACGGCCTGTCGCGATTGGTCGACGTCTACCCTAGTATCACCAAGCCCGAGGGCCACGTCCGATTCAACCAGAAACTGTGGACCACCGTCCTCGTCCTGATCATCTACTTCATGATGACCAACGTGATGATTTACGGGCTGTCCTCTTCGACCCTCGACATCTTCTCGTCGTTCAGAGCCATCATGGCAGGAGCCTCGGGTTCGATCATGCACCTCGGAATCGGACCGATC
>Ga0310342_100002157_pt1 | contig 12567 bp, 10 predicted proteins | sample S15DNA20500_MG_FD_206155 | JGI IMG/M metagenome (GOLD analysis project Ga0310342, IMG submission 206155) | Marine microbial communities from station ALOHA, North Pacific Subtropical Gyre - S1503-DNA-20-500_MG | ecosystem: Environmental > Aquatic > Marine > Oceanic | place: Pacific Ocean: North... | reverse complement strand
GGCGCCACAGTTTTAAGAACATTGATGCCGTCCTTTCTCGCCGATGGATATCAGGTTTTCGGCGACTTTCGCCGAAAACCGGGACTGAGCCTGATTTTGTGAGCAGGCAGGCCAGGCACAGCGCCGTTCCGGCAGCACCGGTCTGAACCAGTCTCACCACTCATCCCATTGCAAATCTTGCCAAGATTGGCAAACCCCATGCTAAGAGATTGGCATCTCTCTCGCGAGACCCTACTACCACCCTAGAGCCCGTTGCAGGCTGGAGCGTGCGCCGAAAATCATGGTATTGCTGCTGCTGTTAGTGCTGCAGCAGTAGCCTGGTGCAGCAATATTGCCACAGCCACACTGGTAGGAGCTGGTTGGTCATCGCTTGATTTTACAATCTGGCAAAGCCTTCTGCAGCTCGGCAACGCCAGCGTCAGTGACGTGGGTGCCTTCGAGCCAGAGCGTCTCCAGCTTGGTCAGCCCCTTGAGATTCACCGCCGACATGATGCCCGGTCTTGGGACTTGATATCGTGATGCGGGGTGACAACCAATCGTACCTCGTGTCATGCGCCGCTATTACAATCTGCACTTATCTTGAGAATCTCGTCCATTCCGTCCGCAACGACCTGATTTTGCCCGCAGTATCGGCCCAACTCTTGCTTTCTAACTCGCATTAAATCCGGATTTCCAAACAACTTCGGCACCGTTTCAGTTTGTTGACCGAACGGAGTGTAACGCAGCACACGGTCCAGGTTCGCTAGTGTGCGGACGGAAGGATTGAAGCTGAGAAAGACCCGACAACCGGAGACTGGCGAATTCCGAGTCATGAGAACGAACGGCTCTGCCAGAGTGGAAAATCACGAGCGCCCTGATAGACTAAGCGTGCAGCCGTTTGTGCATTGCCATGACCACGACCTGACAGCCAACGGGGGCAAATAAAGGACATTTGAAGTTGTAAGCTTTAGAGTCAGCCAATGGGATTTCACGAAGCCCCCCTATTTTATAGAGTACCAGAGGAGGGACTCGAACCCTCACGTCCGTAAAGGACACTGGATTTTGAATCCAGCCAAAGTCCCTGGGTCGTGCCACCAAGATCCTAGTATCTTTCGTGATTTAGGGGGATTTCGGGTGTCGGCAACATGAATCTGCTTAGATCCTGGCTGGATACCATCACCACGAAGTCGGACCAACTCGTTAACACCTCGAACAAAACGTCAGGCTTTGTTGTTCAGATTCCCGAGGGGCTCGTCGCTAATTTTTAACACAAACGCCTAACTCAATCCACTAATTCTTCTGAAGAGCCATACAATTAGGGCGCGAGAATGACAGTTTTTGAATTTTCGGTAAGATTTCTGATCAGTCCGGTTCTATTTATCTCGTTCGTTCTGGCCGGCACCTCCGTAAAGGCGGTCACACTGGTCGAGAATGGAGAGACCAGGTGCACGATTGTCGTGCCGCGCGAGGTGGGAACGATCGTCGAGGCCGCCGTGGAGCTTCAATCCCACCTGCGGAAGATGTCGGGCGCCGAAGTGCGGATCGTCCACGATGCAAACCAATTCTCGGGTGTCGGCATCTTCATCGACACGAAGCCACTGGGGGTCCATGTGCTGGGAAGGACCATCGACCGGAAGATGATCTGGCCGGACGGATACGTAATCGAGGTGATCGAATTTAACGGCAAAAGCGGTGTGTTCCTCTCCAGCCCCGCTCCCGAGGGCGTGAGGAACGCCGTCTACGGACTGCTGGAAGATCATCTTGGCTGTCACTGGTTCACACCGGGTGAGATCGGCGAACACATCCCCCAGCGCCAAACCGTGACGCTCGAGATCCCCGGCGGGCGCGAGATCGCCAAACCTGACTTCGAAAAGCGCTCGCCCTGGTATAACGGCAACGCAAACAAGTATCTGAATCGCGAGGAGATCGCGCAACTCACAACATGGTACCGTCGCAACCGCCATGGCGAACCACGCGGTTCCGCCGGACATGGCTGGGGTCAGATGTACAAAACTGGTGTGCTGAACCGTATCGACGAGGACGGCGACGGCGTCTCGGACCTGAGCCCCATGGTCGACGGCACGCGACACGCGAGATTCACCGGAAATGGACTGTGCATGTCCCATCCAAAGGCTGTCGAGATTGCGGCAGAATGGTTTATTGGTTTTTTCAAAGGCCGTCCAGAATTCGACCACTGGTCGTTCAGCCAGGGCGATTCTATGCAGTTTTGCGGGTGTGACCGATGCCAGGAGACGGCTTCGAACCAAGGCGCTCTGATGCTGCGCATGTCCAACCTCGTCATTGAAAAGGTCAACGAGGTCCACCCCGATAAGCGCATCACGATCATGCCCTATGAAGCCACGCTCGATCCCCCCGTGGAATTTATCCAGGGCAATGACAACCTGAATCCGATCATTGTTTCCAAGGGCGTAGATCAGATTCGTCCCAAGTCGGGAACCGCAAATTACCGCCCTCAGGTCGAGCGCTGGATGGCGATGCTGCCGCGGGCCTGGAGCTATGATTACGTCTGTTGGTCCGGTGGACCGTGGCCGCTGTTCCGGTCGCTCCAAGAGACGCGCGATTTCTACCGGAGCGTGGGCTACACCGGAGTGATGGATGAGTACCTCAGCCGGAACATGGGCACCGACATTCACATGTGGCTGTCGGCGCGGACAGGCTGGGATGCCAGCCTGCGGGTCGACGACCTGCTGCGGCAGTATTACACGTCCTACTTCGGTGCCGCTGCCGACCAGATGCGGTCCGTCTATGAGCGCATCGAGCAACACATGCTATCCACCACAGGCGTGGGCACGGACTACGCGAACCTGGCCCGGCTCTATCCGGTCGAGCTGCTGGACGAGTCCCTGGCTCGTACCGAAAAGGCGAAACACAAAGTGCTCGACGATCCGATCTTCGTGGCAAGGATTGAGCGTGACGAGAACTGTCTGAGGGCAACGCGGTTGTGGTTGAGCTTTTGGTCGATCCTGGGCGATGCCAATCGGGCCGGCAACCAATCACGCCGGGCGGACGCCGTGAAGGCGTGCCAAGCCTATCTTGATTTTGTCACGCGTCTCGACAACACACTGACGCTTGGCGGCGGAGGTATCCGCAACTATACGGAGAGGCTTGGCAAGGGGCTTGCCGGCCCCGGCACCTACTTCGCCAAGGCTCAGCGAGGGGACGCCTGGCCCGGCCAGTTCTTCTACTACGACCAGCTGGACCAGGGGGGAAAGATCATGGACGCTCTTAGCTGGTCCGGATTCCACATCGAGTCTCAAGGCCTTTACCTCAAACCCCGTGCAAAGGGCGAGATCATCTACGACGTGCGGACCACCAAGGAACTGCGATTCAAAGAGATCTATCTGCCTGGACGTCAAACAGGCTGGGACCTCGCCATCAATCTCGCGCTCCCCGATGGCGGCCACAACGGAATCGACGTCTCGTTGGACAACGGTCAAACCTGGGTCGCGGCCTACGAAGACCTGGACACCGACATCCCCGCCTTCAAATACGACCTGAGGGAGCATGCGGGCGGCACGAATCGATTTCTGCTCAAGTTGTGGGTGCAGAACTCGGCAGACAAAGAGATCCTCGCTTTGGACAGCTGGGTTTTGGCGGGGGTGACGGAGAAGGCCGAGTGAGTGTTCCGAAGACCGGGCTGTTTCAAAGAAGGTAATTCCTATGGCGGGCGATTAATTTTGATTTGCGTCGCCCGGTGATTTAGCGCTCTGAAGCATGACAATTTACTTCGGGCGGTTGATGAGTTAGCATGTATCCAATAGAGTCCTGAAATTCTCGGACACGGGATATGCTGTGAAAGACATCGCGGCATGCTGAATGTCAGCGGATCGACAGTCTATCGCATCCAGAAAGAGACGCATCCGACCGTTTCATGTTCAACGTTGGGTGGATAGCTATCCACACCTCTCGAAAACCTCGCGCGGAATCACCTTTGTAGTGTTAAACGCTGCCTTAGCTGGGCAACCCGACAGGGCTATCTCGAAAGAAACCCACTTCAGTATCTGGAAATCCCAGCCGGTGACCGAAAAGAGATCGTGGTTAACAATGGGGAGTACGGCCGAATCCTTGCACTCGCAAGCCCGCAATATCATTACAACCTGGGAGACAGGCTGCCGTCCGCAGGAATCCCTGTGAGTGGAGGCCCGCTACGTAGATCTTCATAACCAACGCTGGGTCTGACCTGCACACCGTTAGATCGAAAGACATGGAACCGTCGGATCATTTCACTGCTGCGGGCCCCAATGCGGGGGACTTGTTTTTGGCGCAGTTGGTCCCAGAACCCACCACCCTGCTGCTGGCCCGTCGTGCCGGTTTTGAAATTGCGAATTCCCGTGGGGCCTCGCTGATGTCACCCACTACTAAAGGGTGACAAACACGACAAACCCCTTGTTCTGCAAGGGTTTTTGTTTTTGGTAGTTGACGATGAGGTCCTCGGAGCTCGTGCCAATCGAAGCCACGGACAGCAGACCGGCTGTCTGAAATAAACAGTCACCAAGAGCGGCTTCCATGGTGCTGGTGAAAACAAACAGGATGGCTGCTGGAGTTTTACCCTTTTCACTACCAATACTAAACCGAACGTTGTCAGTGGTTTGCAAAATCGTGAGACGAGGTTGCCGGGCTTGCCCGGATTCTCTACCGTGGGTGATCATCGGGTTGCAAATTAAAAACAACGGAATCTATCCCCACTTGGAACATCGGGTGCATGTCATGTCGGGGTTCCACTGGCGGTGTTGCCATTGAGGATTGAAATACGGCAATCATAGAAATATCGTCCGTGTCTGCATCGAGAAGTCACAGCAGATCCTACTCATGGAAGAGGCCAGCGAAATGCCCGTTTGCGTGAAATGTCGGCATTTAGAGCTTGCGCGACTAGAAGCGGTCTGTTAGGAAGATGATATATTATTGGGCTGTCGACCAACTTGATCGGGTGTTTGTTGGGATCCGTGCCCGGCAAGAGTTCTTTGAACAGGATTAAAACAACAGAAATTCACACCGATTGAATTCACTATGGCAACCAATCACATTCAAGCGATTGACGTCCATGCACATTATGGTGACCACTGTCGTAAAATCAACGAATTACGCGATGACTTTTGCACTGCCAGTGCGGCGACCGTCGAAGCCCGCGCCCGGGAGGTCAATACCGAGTTGACGATTGTATCACCCCTGCTTGGACTAATACCGCGTGGGAACGCAGACGCTGTTGCCGGTAACCGCGAGGCTGCCGACGTGATGCCACAGCATGCTGGACTGAGGCAATGGGTCATCATTGACCCTCGAAATCAGGAAACCTATCGTCAGGCTGAAGAGATGTTGGCTCAGCCGCACTGTGTGGGCATTAAGATTCACCCCGAAGAGCACGTGTACCCGATCAAGGAATATGGCAGGGCGATTTTTGAGTTTGCTGCCAGTCACAAAGCTGTTGTTCTTACTCACAGCGGAGAACAAAACAGTTTGCCTGCGGATTTTGTTTCGCTGGCCGATGACTATCCAGAGGTCACGGTGATCCTGGCCCATATTGGTTGTGGCTGGGATGACGATCTTTCGCATCAAGCACGGGCCATCCAGGAATGTCGACAGGGCAACATGTATGCCGATACCTCGAGCGCCAGCAGCCTGTTGCCGAAACTGATCGAGTGGACAGTACAGCAGGTTGGTGCGGACCGCGTGCTGTATGGTACCGATGTGCCATTGTATTCCACGGCAATGCAACGTGCGCGGATTGATTACGCTGAGCTGGATGATGCGACCAAGAAAAAGATCTTGCGGGATAATGCAATACGCGTACTCGGGCTCGAAATGGACTAAAGCGAGTTTAGAAACTGGCGAAAAACTGTGAATTGCAACCGGGTTGGTTCGCGCGAATAGTGAAAAACAGGGTTTTTTGGCAAGTGCTTTGGAGGAGATGTTTTTTCATGGTGCGCTAAGGAATGTGGCTAAAACGTTTTTCGAACACTTCTCGACAGACGCGAGATTCTTCATCACTAAGCCCAATGTAAGGAGGCAACATGCGGTTGGAGAATTCTGGATCACGCAGCCAGATAAACGTTTTGTCATAACCGCCGTCAATCATCTCGCGAGAGCAGTGGGCGAAAAGTGCTTCATCCACGTCACGTAACAGCTTGGTAATACGAAACAGCTCGACAAGATCTTTTCGCAGTCCGGCATCAAAAAACTGCCAGGTGGTTTCGGGAAACAAAATATCGTAACTGCACAGCAGCGAACATTCGCCAACAGTACACCCCATTGCGAAATTTCCCTCCAGCAGGAAGTGTTGTAATTCGGGTGCTTGTGTGAGTAGATCGGCTGTGCGCGAATAATCGGTCGAGCTGTTTTTGGTAGCGACAAGATTGGGTACTTCCTGTGCGATGCGATGGTATTCGGCTCCGCGAATAATTCGTTTGGCGCGGGGTAAATTGTAATGCAGGAACCGACAGTCTGGAAAATCGCCACATACCGTTTTAAAGTGCAACAGGGCTTCATCTTCATCAAGAGCGCCCCAGCAGGGTAGTGTGACCTGGAACATGCGAATTCCCTGTTCGTAAGCGACTTGGATTCGATGGATCATTTGCTCCATGGAAGTTCCGATGATACCGACTTGAGGATCCAGTCCGTCTTTGACCGTTAGCCCGGCGAAAATTTCAACGACCTGGCAAAATCGTTCGGTACTCAGTGCATAACCTTCTCCCGCAGTGCCCATGATATACAGACACTTGTAGCCTCCATCGATCGCACCTTGTACGTGCGATTCAAAAGCCGCCTCGTCCAATTGGAAATCTGCAGTCCACGGCAACATGCATGCTGCCAAATTGCTTTGTGGATATCGAGTCACTGACGTGTCAATCTGGTTGTTCACTTGTTTTCTACCTCGTACATGATGGCGGCGAGCCCGATTGTCAAATCGAACATGGGCATGGTAATGCTTTCACAGAAAAATGACTTAGACGAAGGACTTGTTTCGTGGACGAATCACCACAAGGATCCAATACGCGACGATTATTATGGGTTGTGTTGCTTTCCTGTTGCAATAGAAACCACATGAACGTGATGGTTTCAAGTCGTCCAAAATGATCTTAGACATTGTTCTCTTTTACGGTGGGAAAGGGTAGGGTGAAACAGCTTGTTTCCAAGCCATTTTTTTATCACACATAAGATTTTCAAAGTCGTAGCCAAATCTCGTAGGATTACACAAGCCGCCGTGAACATCCCATAGCAGGCACCATGACTGAAAATATTTGTATGGTTCGATTTTTGTTGTTATTTACCTGTGGAGGGGATAGTTGAGGTTTACAAACGCAGTTCACAGTTTCGTGATGGGCTATTGTTGGGCAGCCGGTTTCTTTTCCTGGTGTTGTTGCGTGGGACGTGCTGGATGACGATTGCAAGCTGCTGACCTGCCATTATTCCTGCCAGGCAGTTTGCGTTGTCACGAACCAGAATTGGCCGTGTGCCGATCTTTTTCTCTGATATGGATGAATCGAACCGGGAGAGGAAAGGACCTGTTATGGCCACCTGTTGTTTGCCGAATGGGATGTGGCCGAATTCAGCCGACACGCTGAGGATCTCGCCCTCAAGTGGCAGGCAAAAGAGAGTCTGGAGCTGCAGTCGTAGTCGGTTTTCAAGACCTTTGGCTGGAAGCCGACTTGGAAAATGCGATGTTGTTGAATTCGAAAAAGTTCATTCTTGGACCACATATTTGAGGATTTCCACAACTTGTTCGGCCGATTGCGACCAGGCCATTGCAGCCGCATCGACTTCTTTGAGTGGATGGACCAGGTCTGCGGGGTGCAGCGTCATGTAGGGTTTCCCCAGGGCAGCACAGAAACCCGCATCAAAGGCTGCATTCCACTGTCTGTATTTGTCGCCAAAACAGATCACCGCCAAATCGCATTGTTCCATCAACGTGCGTGTACGGATGGCATTCACCTTGGCCGACTGATGATCCCGCCAATAAGGCATTGTTTGTTCGCCCAGCACGTCTCCAGCAGCATCACTTGCGCCGTGGTCGGTAACGGGCGAAGTAAATTCAATTGGCAAATCAGCTGCCTGTGCTCCGGAAATAATGCGTTGTCGCCAGTCGGTATGGATTTCACCGGATAAGTAAACAATCCAACTCATGTTTTCTGAGAACTCCTGTTATTGTCGACGTCGATAGAAATGGACTTCTAAAGGGGCGAAGTCATCCATCAACATCCCCTTTTGAACCGTCAGATTGCGGTCTTCCCACAAGACTTCGAACGGACCGTCCGACAGTCCATTGACGGTCCACCGTACATTGTTGATCGGAGATCGTAGCGTGTTGACAGCAATCATATAAACGTTCCCGTCGTATTGGATGATTCGCGAATGAACCTGACGTGTAGCGGACATCTGTGACAGCGAAAGTTGGCCCGCAGATGCCGTGAGCACCTCGGCACCGAGCTGGCGAATTTGCCTGGCACACGTCTTTGCCGAGGCCCAGAGCTGTGGGTGGGTTTCGCGCATTGGACCGTTGTAGCTGTACGAAAAATAGATCACCCCGCGCGCCTCGTGAACGACCGAAAGGAAGGTCATGCATCGCAGTTCCTCGGCCGATGGCATGGCCCCGGCAGGGCCTGACGGTTCACCAAATGACTGCAGGACGGCGATGGCAGGACGCCGATAACGCATGGCAGCTCGTGCCTCGTCGATAAAGCTCGATACTTTCACCATGGGACCATCCGGAAATCCGGGATAGGGGTCGGGTGCCAGGATGTCGACAACCTCTGCGTAGGGCCGGAAAACGGTCGAGAAGCAGGGGACCACCAGGCGCGGGCGTCGTGGATCTGCCGAGGCAACGATATCAGACGATCGTTTGACAAATGGCAGGATGTCCACGTTAGGTTCATCCTGGATGTACCAGGCGATCAGATTGGTTGGATCACTGGCGGCCACCTGACGGGCAATGGTTTCGATATGCTTGTAATAGGCGGTTTGCAATACAGAACGCTCTTCGTCTTTGGTTTGCCAGAATCGGTCCTGTAGGCTGCGGGCAAGGCTTTCGTTCTGGATGGACAGGATCAGGTTCACATCGTGCGGTTCCATTCGTTTGAGCGCATCGATGTACCCGGCGGTGCTACTCCATTCCCAGACAATGGTATTCATCCCGGACTGCACAAATTCGTCAAGGAGACCGTCTTTCAGGAAATTCTGAATGTAGTAGAAGCCGACAGGAAAGAACGGTTGGTTGTCCTTGTAGAGTACCCCGCGATCGTCATACCAGACCGTACCGCGCGCGTTTGGCAGCTTGATCAGTTCGCAAGAGATGGTTGCTTCGCCGAGAGTATTATTCGTTGGTTTGACGTGTACCGTGTGACTGCCGACCGGCAGGTCGGTGAGATCGAGTGTTACCGTGGACCGTCCTGCCGATCCCAGCCTAGTTGGGATCGGGCGCGCGGTGGAAACCGATGGTGTGATCGACACGTTGAACGTCTGTCCGGCCAGTCCTCTCTGCCAGCCTTCGATCGTGAGACGCGCCTGTTTCTGGCTCGTGTAGACAGAACGATCCAGCCATGTTTCCAGAGGTGGCGGTGTGGTGGCCACCGCATGCCGCTCAGCCAACACCGTTGTTTTGGGAACATCCGAGGGATGCGGGCCAATGGGTGCTCGCAACGTAGTGACAAAATGATGTTTCCCGGCAGCTTCGGTAGGAAAAGAGAATCGCTGGGTAGTCGCGACATGTGTTAATGAAAGCTTTCGTTCCTGGGAGACACTCGTCCCGTCAGGTTGTTTCATGGTAACGCTTAACGTTGCCCCGCGTGGTTGACCACTGAAGCATTCAGCAACGACTTCCATTTCGCCAGGTTGACCATGTGCGGCTAGTGTCTCTAAACCGCAATGCCGTCGTTTCCAGGGCACATCGCGGAGTGGAACCTTACCGAAGTACGATGGCGAGTGGAAATTAGCAAATGTTGGTGCCCACGTCAGGACATGGCCTTTTCCGGCGAGCGAAACAACACACGTCAGGTTAAGTTTCCATGCGGGGCCTGGAGGATTGGCCAGATCGAATGCCGCAAACGGCAGGGCCATTTCCGCTTGCCAATAAGATTTGTCCTCGGCAACGAAGGTAGCACTTTGCCATTTGCAGTCCCAGAGATTTTCGTAGTCTTTGGCATCCTCTTGCGTATTTTTGGAATTCAGCGTGAACACGTAGTAACTATCGGCTGCAGGCGGCTGTACGAACACTTGAACGTTCGGACTGAACCACACCCCGTCGTCGCGAGTTTCAGAACCGGTTGGCAGGCCGGATTTTTCATCGGCTTTCATGCGGTAGCAGATATAAATCTGATCATCATCAATGGCCACCTTTGCCCACGCCAGATCCTTGAATTGTGCGGCGCCGTTGACGTCCCAGAATTCTGCAACAGATGGTGCATGCTGCCAGCACGGATCATCCAGACGACCGTCGATGGTCGGGGGTTGGGGAATGTGTGGGGGCTCAAGCATGGGAACCGGTGGACGCTGGGGAGCGGCCCGGTTATTGGTGGTTGTAAAAATACCCATCAAGAGCAACAGGTTCAACAGACACAAGCAGGAGATTCGTTGCAACAAGCGACTGGCTCCAATTGTTCGATACCGAGCCACAACAAGGGGACGTGCATCAAAAGGAATTTTCAGTAAAGCTGCCATCATCACAGTCCCACGCATGCGAACCGTGCCGGGTGGCAATACAGGTTCGGTTCTACTCTGTCATCACAGGCCTGGGATGGCGGCTACTACTTTTGTAACGCATGTGATTGTATAACCACAGCTTCACGCCCGAAAGGCAATCAGCGGTTTGGGGAAGTTAACACGATGGCCGACGAAACAGCAGTACGCAGTGAATATACCGCCCGCCGGGATCATTTTCTCAGTAAAAATAGCGATCTGGCGCAGCTCGCGAATCGTTTGGCGAACCTTCGCCTGGGATTGTTTTTGTTGATGCTTGCCGGTGGGTTGGTTGTGATTTTGCTGCCAGGAATCGCCGTTGCTGGTTGGTTTCTATTGGCTGTGGCTTTGATTGCCTTTGGATTGGCCGTGGTCAGACATGAAGCGGCCAAAACGGAATTGTGCCGTACCAGCGAGATGGCCATTATCAACCAGACGGCTCTGGATCGCGTTGACCGCTGCTGGTCACGTTTGGCAACGGTTGAAGTGGCCAAGGAGCTTGTGTCTCTGCCGGAGGCAATTGACTTGGATTTGTTTGGCAATGCGTCACTCTTTCAACTAATGGATACAACCAGTTCACCTGCGGGACGAAAGACCTTGTCGCATTGGCTTGTCGAACCGGCACCAGCCCAGGAGATCCTGCGGCGACAGACCGCGGCCAAGGAACTGGCACCCAGGTTGGAACTTCGTCAGCAGCTTCAGCTGCAGGGGCTCCCGTTACGAAGGACTTCGAGTGATCCGGATACCTTTTGTAACTGGGTGGAATCAGAGGCCTGGCTGCCGCGCTATAGATGGCTCATTTGGTGCTCTCGTGTTTCGCCATTGTTGCTTGTGACGAGTTTGCTCCTGTTTTTGTTAGGCTGGATTCCTGCCACGGTTTGGCTGATACCGGCGACCTTTAACATCATCGTTTCGTTTCGTTGGCTTCCCCAAGTGCACGCAATTTTTGATCGAATTTCTCTAGGTGAGAATGCTTTTCGAGATTACGCAAATCTTTTTGACGTCATTGTTCAGGGTGACTACAAATGTGAAACGTTGTGTGAACTCAAAGCGAAATGCATACTTGCTGGAAAACCCGCCAGTGAACAGTTGAGCCGTTTGGATCGTCTACTGGGGATGACCAATCTGCGTCATTCAACCATGTCTCATTTGCCGATTCAGGCAATCCTGATGTGGGATTTCCATGCAATTGATTTATTGGAACGCTGGCAATCAGAAGTTCGTAAACATGCCCGGCAATGGCTGGATGCGCTGGCTGAATTTGAAGCCCTGGCAGCCATTGCTTCTCTTCATCATGATCACCCCGAATGGTCATTCCCCCAGCCCGCTACGACCGCAGAACCGAAATTGGTGTGCCGTGACATTGGGCATCCGCTGATCTTACCCGGGCAAGTTGTCACCAATGACATAGAGATCGGACCGCCTGGCACTTTTGTTCTGGTGACCGGTTCCAATATGTCGGGCAAGAGTACGTTATTAAGATCGTTAGGAACGAATATTGTTTTGGCGCAAGCAGGTGCACCCGTTTGTGCAGCGGAAATGAGTTTGCCTCCGTTAATTCTGGGTACGAGTTTTCGAGTTCGTGACTCTTTGGCAGACGGGGTTTCATTTTTCATGGCAGAGTTGCGTCGTCTGAAACAGATCGTTGACCTGGCCGCAGCTTGCCAGCAGCGGGGTCAGGGGACCATGATATTTCTCATGGATGAGATTCTTCAAGGGACCAACAGTACGGAAAGACACCTTGCAGTAAAAAGGGTGCTACAACACTTGACGCGGCAGCTGGCGATTGGGGCGATAGCGACACACGATCTGTCGCTGGCGGACGAACATGAACTGGAAACGGTATGTACGCCAGTTCATTTTCGGGAACATTTTTCAGGCCAGGGACAATCGGCCCACATG
>Ga0310342_100002156_pt1 | contig 12570 bp, 9 predicted proteins | sample S15DNA20500_MG_FD_206155 | JGI IMG/M metagenome (GOLD analysis project Ga0310342, IMG submission 206155) | Marine microbial communities from station ALOHA, North Pacific Subtropical Gyre - S1503-DNA-20-500_MG | ecosystem: Environmental > Aquatic > Marine > Oceanic | place: Pacific Ocean: North... | reverse complement strand
TCCGGCAGGCAGGAGACCACAAAGACCCGATCCTTCCAGATAATAGGGGAGGCATGCCCCTTGCCGGGGATCGGTGTCTTCCAGAGAACATTCTTGCCGGTCGCACCGTCCCACTCGGTCGGAAGCCCCTTGTCGATACTGGTTCCATCCCCGCGGGGCCCACGCCAGCCGGGCCAGTTTTCCGCTTCCAGCGCATCGGTACAAAGAAAACCCAGGGCAAGTGAAAGAGTCAGGAGGATACGGAACATAGTGCAATCCTGCATTCGAGTGGAGTTTCTCCCCCTGCCTGTGCAGGGGCCGTGAATTGCCAGCAGCCAGGCAAAATGGCATCATAGGGGAATCCAGTTTTATTGGAAAGCAGTTTCTCGTTTCTCTTCCATTGGGTCTTCAGGCAAGGGCCGCCATCATGAAAAAAAAACACCGGTCAGGATTTTCGCGCCGCCATTTCATCCAGTCCGCCGCAGCCGGCGTGGCGGGCACCATCGTTGCCCCGGCCGTGATTACCGCCACCAAGAGCGATTCAACGATCATCCTGGGTGAGGGGGACCACCAGTTCGAGGTCAATCATGACTGGGCCCAGTTACCAGCCGAGTATAGCTGGCAGACCACCCACAACGTTGCCGTGGACAAGGCAGGCCGGCTGTACGTGATTCATGAGGGCCGGGCGGACCAGAAAGACCATCCCTCGATCTTTGTATTTGACCGCAGGGGACGATTTATCCGGGCTTTCGGAAGCCAGTTCCAGGGAGGGGGCCACGGGATCGAAGTGCACGAGGAAGATGGCCAGGAATACCTCTATGTCTGTGCCTACCAGCACCTCAAGACGCTGGCCAAGATGGATCTCAAGGGCGAGATAGTCTGGCAGAAATATGCTCCCATGCAGTCAGGCGTCTACGCCCCCGGGGAGGATACCAAGCCCGAGAAAGTATGGGGCCGTGATCGTTTCCTGCCCACCAACTTCGCTTTCCTGCCCGATGGTGACTTCCTTCTTGTCGATGGCTACGGGGCCTATTATGTCCATCGGTACGACCGCGATGGAAACTGGAAAAGCTGCTTCGGTGGTCCGGGGGACGGCAAGGGAACTTTTGCCACCCCGCATGGCATCTGGGTCGACGACCGCGGAGATAAGGATCCCACGCTGGTGATCTGTGACCGGGCGCATCACACGGTCCAGTTCCTGACACTCGAGGGCGAGCACATTGCCACGCAGGATGGATATGGACTCCCTGCCAATGCGGACACATGGAAAGACCTGCTATTGATTCCGGAACTGCATGCCCGGGTGACGCTACTGGATTCCGACAACCATGTCGTGGCTCGCCTCGGTGACGATGTGAAACGAATTACCACCGAGGGAGGTATCCGTAACACACCAGACAAGTGGATCGATGGAAAATTCGTTCACCCGCACGATGCTTGTTTCGCAAGGGATGGAAGCATCTTCGTGGCCGAGTGGGTACAGAGCGGGCGGATAACCAAGCTCAAGCGACTTTGATGGAAAAACCGTCTCTTCCATCCGGCGCGTGATGGTATCAAGGTAAGACCGGGCGTCCCACAGCATGAACCAGAAACTCTCCATTGCCTGTCCCAACTGTTCCGCCGTGCTTTCCATCCCCAGCACAGGCTACCTGGGAAAAACCGTCTCCTGCCCCCAGTGTGATACACCCTTCCTGCTCGAGGAACGTGCGACCGAACTACCGCCGATGGCGGATATCGCCGACCCCCTTCCAGCACCACCGGCCGAGGAACCAGAAGCCATCCCCACAGCGGCCGGTGACGCGGCCGCCTTTCCCTTTGGCAGCACTACCTCGCGAGCAGACGGTTCTCTCCCTGATCCGGGACGCCGATCCCGCCGCCGGCCACGGTCCGGTGCCAGGAAAAGTGTCTGGATCTTAAGCACCGTGGGATTCTGCGCCCTGGCGCTAATCCTGCTGGTGGTTGTCCTGCTCAAGAATGGCCCTGGCAGCGGGCCAACCGAAATGGATTTCATGCCGGACAACGCGGAACTGCTTGTCCATGTTCGAGTCAGTGAATTCCTCGACTCGGATCTTTCAGGCAGCCTCGTGAATAACATTCCGACTTTCCTGGAAGTGACCAATGCTTTGCGCAAGCTGGGGATTCCCCCCGAGGATATTGAGACCCTGACCGTCGGCATGGCAGGTGTCAGCAGCTTGCTTGATTCACCCGAGAGGGATAATTCCCGCGATCTTGATTTCACCATGCGTCTGCGTCTCATTCAGCCGCTCGATATTGGCCGCCTGGTGAAGTCCTTTAGCGAGCAGAACAGGGGGTTTCGCCAGCCCATTGCCACAAGGCTCGAGGGCAGGCCGTTCTATGTTGCTCCCGCGTACGACCACAAGCGGCCTCCAGTCGCCCTCTTCGTGGTCGACGAGAAGACACTCCTTTTTGGCGTGGAACAATCCGTTCGACAGGCTGTATCCCAGGATGGAAAAAGTCGGGCGGCAGGCACCTTCCGGTTCCTGGATTTCACCAATCAGTTCCTGGTTGGTTTCGTCCCCCATGACTCCGGCACCCTGGACAGGATGATTCCCGAGCCCGGTTTGAACCAATCCACATCACTCCAGAAGGTCTTTTCTGCGGCGGATGGCACCCTCAACGGCCTGGGACTGGCAATCACCATGGCCAGCGAGATGAAGCTCACGGTACTGGGGCAATTCACCAGCCGGGGGTCCGCCAGGACGTGCGCCACGGAGTTAACCAACAGTATCGAAGAGATGCACGAGCAATTTTCTGGCCTCAAGAACGTCGCCACGGGACAACAGTTAATAGCAACAACGATTCTGAAAAACATTCTTGGCAACGTCCGTGCAAGCCATGTCGGCAACGTGGCCCAGCTTCATTTTTCCGTTCCTGGAACCGGAATCCCCCTGGTGATGGCGACGATCGGCGGACTTGGGGTCCCGGGTATCGGTGATTTTTTCGGTGGCGATCTGAGCGGCGATGATTCCCCAGGGCTCCAGGATGATCAGGACGTCAGCCTGGAGGACGAGATGACCAAGCTGGTCCTCCAGGGTGTTACAGAGGAATCTCTCTCGGATATCAAGAGCATGTTCGACGATCCGGAATATGTCCTGATGGACTACCTTGACCGCTGGCTCACCGACCATATCGGTGCCGCGGTAACGATTACTGCCAGCATCGACAACGAGGAAGCATACGTGGAGATTGCCGGCATTAACGACGTCCAGGCCCTTGCCGAGAAGATCGACTTTGGCACGGTCCTGGAAGTGAACGCACGGAACAAGATGGTCACGGCCCGCTGGAAAAAACCAGGCAAGTAGATTCCTGGTGGCCTGCCACGACTAGTAACTAAAAACAGTGGCGTGCGGCCCGACGTGGGTAAACAGCTTCGGTTTACTGGTCACGAACGCCGATTCCATGATGTCTTCCGCTTCGACTCCCAGATCCCCCATGCAGACCGGGCAGACATGGATTTCTGCACCCCGCTCGGCCAGTACCCGGATCTGTTCCTTGAACGGCGCATGTTCGCCGTAGGCCAGTTCCTCGGAAAAATCTGTGGTCGGAATCTGGACGCCCTTGACGTTAAAAAAGATCGCCACAGTGTAATTCTCATCCAGGCAGAACCCGGCCAGCGTGAGCGCCATGTTGACCGACTGAGGATCCTCGTTTGCATCGCTCGTGACGCTCAGCAAAACGGTCCCGGGCCCCGTGGAAGAAGCTTTCACACTGACTGCCTTTGACTTCGCACAGCCACTGACAAGCACTACCAGACCGAGAATCATCCCACCCAGGAATTTTCGATTGTCCATCGCCATGTCCACACTCCTGCAAGAAAAATGCTGTATTTCCGATTGGCACCTGTTGTAGGGTGCCGCCAGGGGGGTGACAAGACCCGGGATGAACCGAAGAAAGGAAAAGCGGTGTTGGCAACCAATTCAGCAAACCGATATGATAGATAGGCAGCAGCGATTTTCACCGTGCAAGAACAATCCACCCGATGGAAACGGTTCTGATGCTCAACATCCTTGGATCCAAAATCGACCTCTGCGATGGCGTCAGTCGTCGCAACTTCCTGCAGATTGGCTCCCTGGCGATGGGAGGCCTGACACTTCCCCAGTTGCTCGATGTCGAGGCACAGGCGGGAATCCGAAATTCCCGCAAGGCCGTGATCATGATCTATATGGTCGGGGCGCCACCGCACCAGGACATGTATGACCTGAAGATGGACGCACCTGCGGAGATCCGGGGGGAATTCCAGCCCATCGAGACCAGCGTGCCGGGTATCCGGATTTCCGAGTACATGCCCGGGATTGCCGGCATCATGGACAAGTGTGTTCCCCTGCGGAGCGTCCACGGGTCCCCCAATGGCAGCCATGATTCATACATCTGTTACACCGGGCGGGCCAAGCGGAATGAACCGACCGGCGGCTGGCCGTCGATGGGTTCCATGATCTCCCGGCTGCGAGGCCCCGCCCGCCCCGACGCACCTCCTTTCATCGGGCTGGCACCCAATGCCGGCCATCCCCCCTACGGGTCACCCGGACTGCCCGGTTTCCTGGGCGTGCGGGATGCCGCTTTCCGCCCCTCCGGGCCTGCCAGCAAAGACATGGTCCTGAATGCCATTACCCCTGAACGGCTTGGTGGACGGCGTTCCCTGCTGGAGGGATTTGACAGCTTTCGACGCAAGATGGACCAGGAGGCGATCTACGCGGGACTGGACGAGGTGACGAAACAGGCGCTGGGAATCCTCACCTCCAGCCGGCTCGCCGAGGCAATGGACATCTCCCAGGAGCCGGAGAGTGTCCGTGAAAGATACGGCAAGGGAAATCCGGCCAAGTACGGGGACGGTGCCCCGCGAAACCTGGAACAGTTCCTGATGGCCCGGCGGTTGATCGAGGCGGGAGTCCGCGTGGTCACGCTGAATTTCGGGCGTTGGGATTTCCATTCCAATAACCATAGCGAGCTCAAGAACACGCACCTCCCCTGGTTTGACCAGGGCCTGTCGGCACTCATCGACGATATTTACCAGCGTGGCATGGCTGACGACGTGGCCGTGGTTGCCTGGGGTGAGTTTGGCCGTACACCGCAGATCAACAAGACCGCCGGTCGCGACCACTGGCCCCAGGTCGGTGGCGGGCTGGTCGCCGGCGGTGGCCTGCGTACCGGGCAGGTAATCGGCTCGACCGACCGAAAGGGAGCGGAAATCGCCAGCCGCCCGGTCCATTTTGGGGAAGTCCATGCCACGCTCTACCACGCCATGGGGATCAATCCCAATACCACCACGGTACCGGACCTTTCTGGACGGCCTCACTACCTCGTCGATGGCCACCAGCCCATGCCGGAGTTGATCTAGCCGGGCACCCCCCCGCCACGGACGGCTGTTATTACTTCCAGTCCTCGCGGAAAATCATGGCTCTGAAGACTCGCCTGCTTCTGCTCCTCTCACTGTGGATATTGCCGTCAGGCAGCAAGGCCGAGCAGGATCCGACACGCTATATCGGCACCCGCACACAACTGCTTGTGGACGATTTTGTCATCAGCGAGCAGCAAAACGTCCGGCGGGAACTTGGGACGGTGACCCGGCTCAACCAGGGCAAGCCAATCTTTACCGACGGCAAGTTTTATGGCACGGTGGCTTTTGACCAGGGCCGGTTCAAGATGTGGTGGCGGAATCCCGAAAAGCAGGGCTTTGGCTATGCCGAGTCCACCGATGGCATCCACTTCAAGAAGATCACTGACATCCAGGGCATTAACTTTGCCGGCGACTACACCCTCTCGGTCACAATCCATCAGAGGGAACTCTTGCACGCCCACCGGTACCTGGCCGCATACGATGCACCTGGCATGGCCGCCGGGATTGCCCACTCGGCCGATGGCATCCACTGGACACCCTACAACGACGGCAAACCGGTGACCCACCGGGCAGCCGACACGTACAACCAGATCACCTGGGATCCACACGACGCGACCTTCCGGCTCTTTACCCGCACCGACTTCGGCACCCCGGGTGGGGATGGCGAGGTGCGTGGCGTCCGCAGCATGACCAATCCCAATCCCAGGGCCAACCCGACCGATTGGAAACTGGTCCGTAACTGGATTTTTGACCGCGAGGGCGAGAAGGAATTCTTGCGGCGACAGATTTATGCCCTCACCGACTGGACCCACCACGATGTCCACTTCGCCCTGATGACCGTTTACGAGTGGCCCGGGGATACCAGTGAGGGACCGGCCGACCTGGTCAAGCGGCACGAGAAAGACGTGATGAACTATTACATCGGTACCCGTCGGGATAAGAACAACTGGAACCTGGACTGGGTTTATGCCGGGAAACCTTTTCTGCCGCGCGGGCCGGATGGCAGCTTTGACAAGGACATGATCCTGCCCGCCTCGAGCATTGTCACTCACAAGGACCGGCACTGGATCTATTATTCCGGTGCCAACGAGCGGCATGGGACACCGGACGTATCCTTCCCACGCGAATCGTTCATTGGTGTCGCCACGCTCCCGCTGGACCGGTTTGTCGGGCTCGCCGCGACGGGAGAGGAAACCGGCCAGATCGTGACCCGTCGTTTCCCACTGCAAGGAAACAGGCTGCAACTGAATGTTGCTGCCCCGGAAGGTTCCATCCTGGTCGAGGTGCTCAATGCCGCCGGGGAACCTCTCCCCGGGTTCTCCGGCCGCTCGTCCCGGCCCTCCCGGCAGCTTGATGAACTTCGGCACCAGCCTCGCTGGAAAGAAAAGACGCTCGCCTCCCTCCAGGGCCAGATGATCCGGCTACGATTCACACTCCAGGAGGCGACCCTCTACAGTTTCCAGGTCCTGCGGTAATCCCCGGCTCACGATTACTTTCGCCGCGAGACCAGCTCAAGCATTTTTTCGCCGAGTGCGTCACCGATCAGGAAATAGCTTTCGGCATTGCCAAACCAGTGGTGGCCATGGCCGACGTTGGGGGATTGGTCGGCCGGCCGGGCAAAAGCGGTGGTCTTCACAAAGGCCACGTTGCCCTTCAATTCCTTTCGCTCTGCCGCGGCCGCCTGGGCCTGGCGGAGGATGAGCATGTTCTGTCCCGCCTTGTCACCCCCGTTCCCCAGCTCTCCGATCACGACCGGTAACTTTGGCTCTCCCCAGGCCTCGCGCACGTCCTGGACCAGGTAGACCAGGTTGTCCTCGTATTGCTCCAGCGCCTGCTCGTTGAACATGTCGTTCCAGCCCTGTTGCCAGACAAACCCTGCCAGCTCATATTTTCGTCCCGCCAGGTGAGGGAAGTCCGTGTGGAGACTTGAAATGGCCTCCTTCACCTCGCCAAGCATCTTCGTGTAATACGCTCCCGTCTCTCCCCCGGCACTGGGTGGGCGAAAATCCTTGTAGAGACTCTTGCCGCCCCAGGCAGTTTTGATCAAGACAACCGGCTGGTCATAGTGGTCTCCCACGACGTGCCCAAACTGGAATTCAGGGCCAATATGGTGGCGGCCGGGATAGCCCGCAAAGCCGATCGAGAGGCCGCCCTTTTTGACCGCCTCTTCCAGGTCACCATCCTTGACCCGAAAACGGACATGGACATCAGCTCTCACGACCCAGCTGCCCTCGTCATCTTGCAGGTGAGCATAGCGGTCCGGGGTTTTCGTGTTCTGTAACACCTGAAGCAGCGTCCCCTTGCCGCCGTTGTAGTGCTGTGGATGGTCCAGGTCGACCACGCCCTGCCCCTGCATGTTGGACTGGCCGGCAAGCACGAAGACCTGGACCGGGCTACCGCCTGGTCGCTTCGCCACGGCAGGGCCATGGAGCAACAGTCCCAGCAGGAGGCAGACAGCCAGTCGCAGAAGTTGTTTTTCCTGCCGCATAAAAATCCCTCTCTCCAAGCTTGTTTTGATCGCCAATGCTCCTCATCATAATACTTCCTGGCAGCCTGGAGTACTTCCACCTGCCACTCAATCGCATCCCATAACTTGATTCCCATCCCATACAGGCACCGACGATGAAAAGCCCCATCTCCCCCACGATCCTGGCAACACTCCTCGGACTGCTGCTCATCTCCAGCCCCACCAGAGCTCAGCAGGCGGAAAACTACCAGCTCAGCGAGGATTCGAAGGTTCACGAGGGTGTGCCCCAGGGGGAGATCAAGGGCCCCTTCCGCTGGGACAAAAGCACCATCTTCCCTGGAACCGTACGGGATTATTCGATCTACGTACCGGCCCAGTATGACGCCGACAAACCGTGCTGCCTGCTGGTCGTGCAGGACGGCCTGCGGAAGGCACAACAATGGAAATTCCCCACGGTCCTGGACAACCTGATTCACAAGAAACAGGTTCCTCCCATGATCGGTATCTTCATCAGCCCGGGCGTCGTGCCCGCTCCGAATGCCGATTCTCAACCACGTTTTAACCGCAGTTTTGAGTATGACGGCCTGGGAGACAGTTACGCACGTTTCCTCATCGAGGAGATCTTGCCGGCTGTCAGTGAAGATTACAATATCAGCGACGACCCCAATGACCGCATGCTTGCCGGCAGCAGTAGTGGCGCGATCTGCGCGTTCACCGCGGCCTGGGAACGCCCCGATGCATTTCGCCGCGTCTTCAGTGCCGTGGGAACTTTCGTTTCGCTCCGGGGGGGTAACGAGTACCCGGCCCTGTTGCGGAAGTTTGAGGCCAGGCCCATCCGCATCTTTCTGCAGGATGGCAGTCATGACCTGGATATTTATGGTGGCAGCTGGTGGGATGCCAACCAGGCGATGCTCCATTCGCTCACCTTTGCCGGCTACGATGTTCACCATGTCTGGGGAGAGGGTGGACACAACGGGAAGCACTCCACGGCGATCCTGCCCGATGCCATGCGCTGGTTGTGGCGGGACTACCCCAAGCCGGTCACCACCGTGGCGGGGAAAAAACGCCGGACCGATATACTCATCCCGGGTGAGGACTGGGAACTGCTGGGGGAGGGATACACCTACACCGAGGGACCCGCTGTCAATGGCGAGGGCGAGGTCTTCTTTTCCGATGTCCCCAGCAGCCGAATTTACCGGATTGGCCTGGATGGAAAGATCACCCTGTTTGCCGATAACACCGAGCGAGCCAATGGTTTGATGTTCGCAGCCGATGGAAAACTCTATGCCTGCCAGTCCGGTGCCGGCCGAATCGTCCGTTTTGACGAGGATGGGAAAACGGAAACCGTGCTGGAGGATGTCACCTCCAATGACATCGTGATGCTGCCAGCGGGAGGCTACTTCAGCGACCCGCAGAACAACCAGGTCTGGCACTTCACGCTCGATGGCACAAAGAAGGTCGTGGCCGACGAGATCGATTTTCCCAATGGCCTACATACCTCTATCGACCATGCCTTCCTGCTCGTGAACGACTCACGCGGCCGATTCAACTTCTCTTTCCAGATCCAGCCCGACGGCAGCCTGGTCAATCGCCAGCTTTACGGACACTTGCATCGCGGGGACCGGGACAAGGACTGCTGGGCTGACGGCATGACCATCGACAGCCAGGGGCGCACCTACGTGGCCACTCGCATCGGCTTGCAGGTCCTGGACCAACTGGGACGGGTCCACCTGATCATCACCAAGCCCCAGGCAGCCAAGCTTTCCAACATCGTCTTTGGCGGCCCAGAGCTGGACACGATCTATGCCACCTCGACGGACAAGGTCTACCGGCGAAAGCTCAAGGCCCAGGGCGTGGTGCCCTGGAAAGGGGCGGTCAAGCCACCCAGGCCAGGACTCTAGAGACTCACCGCCTAGCGGGACTTGTCGACCAGCCCCGTGATTGTCTTGTCCAGTTCGGCCACGCTGCGGCGTGCCTCCTCGACAGGAAGCCCCGGCTTCACACCTGGTCGCTTGTGCCCCACGTGGCTCAGCCAGGACGCATGCATCACGGCCCGCCTGGCCTCAAGACTGCCAAACAGTTCCGCATCCAGCATGGCATCCCACTCCAGGCCCAGCCCCTCGACCACGCCACGTGCAATCACCCGGTGCCCTTCCACGTTGACATGGACGCCATCCGGGGACATCACGAACTCAGGATTCTCCTTGCGCTTGTCCAGAGTATAGTTCACCACCGGTGTGTAAACGTCCAGCACCAGGTCGGCCAGCCGCCGCTGGGAGGCAAGCCAGTCGGCGTACTTCTTGATCACATCGTCGTAATCCTCGTAGATGGCAAACCAGGCATACTTTTCCGCTCCCGCCGGCAGGAGCTTGCCCGCGAGTTTCAATGGCAGGGGATCAAAAGCGGGGGGAGTCAGCAGGATCAGGCGGGCACCCGATTTTTTTACCACCCGGGATAGCTGCTGCATTCCCTGCTGGTACTTTTTAAATCGGTCCTGGCTAAAGGGATAATAGATCCCGTCGTTCATCCCGTAGCAGGCAACCACCACATCCGGCCTGGTCTTTTCCAGGGCACGCGCCAGCCGCTCATGGACATTCGGCCGCGGAAAAGGGTGGTCCGGTTCCGAGAGGCCGGTACAGCCCTCGCTGGGAAGCCCCAGGTTGATCACCTCCACCGGATCGCCCTGGACCTGCAATCGCAGGTGGGCCTCCACGTAGCTGACAAAATGGCCCGCTGCGGTGATCGAATCTCCCAGGAAGACGACCCGGTCACCCGGCCCGATGATCGGCTTTGCCTGCAGCGTACTCCCGCCCGCAAGCACAATGGCAGCGACCGCCAGGATCCATTTTTGCTGGTATCTTCGACCTTTCATCCCACTCCCACTCCTTTCATCGGTCCTTACTTGGAAGCCGGCAACTGATACCCATGCGTGTTCAGTCGAACCCGGTACAGGCTCTGGCCGGCAGTAACGTACAACAGGTTCGAGTCATCACCTCGTCCAAAGCCGACGTTGGTTGGCACCTCGGTCTCCAGGTAGGCAAGTTCCTTTCCCTTGGGCGAGTAAAAACAGATACCAGGTCGGCTTTCTGCCCGCACCGCCACGACCAGGTTGCCATCCGCATCACAGATCAATCCGTCGGGACCATCCTCGGGCGCATAATCGACCAGCGTCTCCCGAAAAGTCGCGGTGCCATCCTCGTGCAGGTCATAGGCCATCAGGGCCATGTTTCCCTTCCGCAACGATTCAGACACGGCGACCGGACCTTCCGCTTCTTCATCCTTGGCCAGGCGTTCAATGGCCGTGGCACCATTATCATTGCTGACCACGTAAAGGCTTTTCTGGTCCGGTGAAACACAAACACCGTTTGGCTTGCCCGCATCCGAAATGATCCGGTGGATCGTGCCGTCCGCATCCAGGCGATAAACACCCATCACCGCCTGGTCGATCGCTTCATGACCCAGGTAGCGGGGATCACTAAAGTAAATACGTCCCTTTTCATCGATCGTGACATCATTGGGCGAGTTGAGCCGTCGGCCCTCGTAACTGTGAGCAATGATGTAACTCATGCCTGTCTTCATGTCGGTGCGAATCACCCGGCGGCCACCATGGTCCGCCCCCTCGCAAATCAGCATGTCCCCCCGGCTATCAAACTTGATGCCGTTGGACATCCCGCTGGGCGAGCGAAAGATGGTCGTCTTGCTGGTGGCCGGATTGAATTTCCAGATATGCCCGGCATGGATCGCGCCGGTCTCCAGCACCGCCTGGTGGGAAAACGTGATATCGCTGAAATAGACCATTCCATCCGGAGCAACCGCCACCCCCTCGGTCAGCGTGATCCCCTCAAACAGTTTTTCCAGCGTGGCATTCTTCGGAATGATCGGCTCGGCCGCTTCCAGCGTGCCAACCGTGGCCGTGAGAACAAACAGCACAAACAGGGGGCAATGACATCTCATGGATCGCTCCTCGCGAGGGTGGTCAGGGGGAAATCTCAATCCCCCCAAGGTAGCGGATATGTCGGGCCGCTGCATCTTTCCGCTGGGAGATCGCCGGGACTGCCAAAGCGGCCAGATCGTCCGGCCTAGCTGATAATCTGATCGATCACCGTACCGCCGGTATCGGTCAGTCGCCGCAGTCGACCGGCGTGATGATAACGAAGCTCTTCATCTTCCAGGCCCATCAGGTCCAGAATCGTCGCATGGACATCCCGGATAGGAATCGGGTCCCCCGTGGCTCGCAGGCCAAACTCGTCCGTCTCACCTGCCGTCGCACCACCCTTCACATTGCCACCGGCCATCCACATCAGGAGGCCATAGGAATTATGGTCTCGGCCCGGCTTGTCCGTCATGCCCCCGTTCTTGAAAGGGGTACGGCCCATTTCCGAGGCCCAGACCACGAGTGTCTCCTCGAGCAGGCCAAGGCGTTTGAGATCTGCCAGCAGTCCGGCGATCGGGCGGTCCACCTCGCGGGAATGCCGGGCCATCCCACCCGCCACGTCACCGTGGTCATCCCAGCTATGGGTGCCGATCTGCACGCCATGAACCAGCAGCGTGTACCGCACACCACTTTCCACCAGCCGGCGGGCAAGCAGGCACTGGCGACCAAAACCGGCCGTGACCGGATCGTTCATTCCGTAAAGCTCCTGGACCTCGCTGGTCTCCTGGGAGATATCCACAACCTGCGGCGCCTGCATCTGCATCCGGAAAGCGAGCTCGTAGGAACTGATGCGGGCTTCCAGTTCGCTGTCCCCCGGCCGCCTGTCTCGATGTC
>Ga0310342_100002155_pt1 | contig 12572 bp, 2 predicted proteins | sample S15DNA20500_MG_FD_206155 | JGI IMG/M metagenome (GOLD analysis project Ga0310342, IMG submission 206155) | Marine microbial communities from station ALOHA, North Pacific Subtropical Gyre - S1503-DNA-20-500_MG | ecosystem: Environmental > Aquatic > Marine > Oceanic | place: Pacific Ocean: North... | reverse complement strand
GAGATGTCGAGGAAGGTGACTTTAAATTGAAACCAGTCCATGAACAAAAGACTTGGTCAAGCGGTGATGTCGCCTGGAAAGAGTTTCACGACGCCATGGATCAGTGGGACGAAGCGAAAGCGGATCGAGCCATCGTGAATCTGGTTCGCCATTGCAGCGCTCATCAAATGATTGAGCAACTGTGGCAATACGGGGCACGGGATTACCGCAACATCGGTCACAAAGCAATTTTCGTTGCCAACACCTGGCGAACACTGCAAACCATTGGCTGGCATCACGCCGAACCGGCCCTGCGTTCATTAGTACTTGGTCTGCTGGATTTCGGCAAAAGCCTACGGGTGAACGACTACGCATTCGAGGACCAGTCCTTCCTGGCTAACGTCGAGTTAGTTGACAGGAACATCCATCAGCTACCCGGCAACTGGACAACTCACCGAAACGCGGTCGAGGTAACCCAGATGCTATTGGAGGTCATTCGCTCAGGTAAATCAGCAGATGCCTGCAGTACAGCCCTGCAGGAGTTACAATCTCAGCGGACAGGCGCGCCAGAAATTTGGGATGCCGTTCATCTGGCAGCAGGCGAGCTGATGATGCAACAACAGGGAATTTATGGCATTCACACGGTCACCTCGGTGAATGCACTACGATATGCCTACCAGACGGCGGCCGATCTCAAAACGCGTTTGCTCATGTTATTACAGGCTATCGGCTGGATGTGCCAGTTCCGCAAATTTATGTCTGGAAAACAGCAAGGATTGAAGGAATTAAAAATCACGGAACTGGAGCCTGTCGAAACACCGCAGAGATCCCACGATGCACTTGATGACATTTTCGCATTGGTGGCCAAGAATGCGCCGCAGGCTGCTGCAAAGGCCATGACTTACGCCGGACGGCACCCACAGTTAACCCCCTTTTCCCGGTTTGCTCAACAACTCATCCTTCGCAAAGCGACCGACGCCCATGACTATAAATACGCCGTGTCCATTTTCGAGGATTATCGCCAGGTAAGTTCTCCATGGCGACCACACATGCTGGCCACATCTACATTTCATCTTCGTGGCAGCACACTTCCTGATTCTCCGGTCATGAATCGTGCCATGGAAGCAATTCGCACCCTATGAACATCAGATGATCGAGACGGTCAAGACAGTTTCCGATGCGCAAGCATTGAATGAGCCATCTCACGAGCCGTCTTCATCGTCCCAAACGACTCCTCAAAAAAATCGCGCTGTTCACCCTGGTAGCCCATCAGTTCGACAAATCGACGTTGGGCTCGTGAGTCCGTAAAATGTCCTACCCTGGGCGAAGTCCAACTTCGAATCACCGGCTGTGTCACACGAAGCTTCCGCGCCAGTTCACAAGAAGACAGTGCGGCTTGTGAAAGGATCGCCCCCATTGTATCAGCACGCAGTTGTAAGAATTGCTCAGTCGTTTTGGCCAACTTGATACCCCGCACATAGTCCAAATAGATTTCAGAAAGTCCCAGACGTATCACACGACCCTTCTGCCAAGCGGCCGTAGCAATCACGACAAATTGACGATATTCCTCGCTATCTGGATGGAATCCTAAACCGAGTTTTGCAATGAGTCGTGCAACACGGTGATGCATGTGGTGTCCACTGGTCGAAAGGATCTGCCGTAGCGCAGCGGTCGTCACTCTCGTTTTGCGACTGAACTTTCCAAGACCGCCTTCGCGAGCAACCATTTCTTTAAACAAATCACGCAGGGTAAAGGGCGATGACGGGTCTTTCACTCGGCGTAACATTGTCATTGGACTTTCACGGTTGGCCAAACGATCCAAATCGACACATGCCACTTGTTCAACAAACGATTTACGCTGCCCTTTGCTTAAATCACCAAGTTGTTCCTCGATCAAGCTGGCAAAACAAGCAGCCTGTTCGAGGTTTGCCCTGCGGGCAGATCGACGGCCACCGTCGCGAACACCTTCGCGCAAATGACGAAAAGTTTGTTCATTGCCCAGGTTCGCCGAATACAACTGCCGACCAATTTCTGCACCACGCAAATTGGTCAATGAACCCCTCCCAAACACCTCTCGCAACAGATGGGCAGCCCGGAAAGTTCTTTCACCCTCAACATCAAGGCCGTATTTGGTCGGTACCCTAAGCTGGTTGACCTGCCGAAGCACAGTGTCTAATGAAGTTGCGTTTTTAGTCAACATCTTGACGACTTCCGTATTTTGATCAGCAATGCGTTGGGACGATATCGGCCAGCGGGCCAATTCAGGCGGGTTGAGAAGCTCGACAATGCGAATCGCTCGCTCTGGATCTTCAATACGTTGTTGTAAATCTGCCCGCATCCATTGCTGAAACATGGATTCGTGAATCTCTGTCAATTCAGCAATACGGGTAATTGGTATGCCTGAATGGTCAATCAACGCTCGCATCAACGCACTCCGCTTCCCATCGGCCAGCGCAACATCAATGCGAGTTCTGAGCCTGCCATCTGGCATCAAATGCGAAAAATCGGCAATCACCCGTCGTGTCTCAGGACACACCAAAGGCGAGAGCAGTACACCGTCACGATCGATGAATGCTTTGAATGTCCCTTCTTCCAGAAATTCGACGGTTACCACCCTTGCGCTGGGAAAGGTCTGCCCCCTCGGCAAATAAGCTTTCGACAGTTTTCGTCGCAGTTGGGTTGAAATAGACGACCGATCAACAATTTTGATCAGATCCTCAACATCTTCACTGAATGCATTTCCACATGGATGAATCAAAAATTTACGGTTACCCAAACGCCAGAGCTTCTGTTCAACGCGATGCTGAATATCACCATCCACACAGAATGCCCACACGATCTTCTGAATACATTCTCGTAAGAGTTTCTCGTAGCGATCATCGAGATAATTACGAAAGGCCGTTCCTGTAATTCCAAAACCTTTATTCTGTCTAAACCACTTTTGTTTTTGCCGGTCTTTTCGATACCGGCTGCGATTGGTAGTACCAATGATCGCGCCGAGTTGTTCTGGGGACATTCGCTCCTGCAATCGCCCACGGCGAGAAAGACCTTCCCGTCGCCAGGCGATCAGCAAAGCCTGCAAAAAGCCACCAATCCGAACACTTTGATCGAAGCCCTGTTGAACCACATCCAAAAACGAGATCTCCTGTGATCGTTTTTTCCTCTTGGCTTGTGCGGGTATGTATTTGCGCGATGCATTCGAAGCACGATTCCAGCTTCGGCGATCCTTTTCCTGAGACAGACGGCGTGGACGATTTACACAAGCTGATCGTCGACCTGTACTTTTACTTTCCCATGGAAATACAAATTCTGGCCTAATAACGGATTTTTGTTTTTTGTTGCGCTGCTTTTCTTCCAATTCTGCCAGCCGAGCAGCAAAGCGCTCTTGCTGCGCTTGCCGCAATCTTAACCGGCGAAAATCCATACCATCGACGGTCGAGGCAAGATTCGCGTGACGCCATTGGCCAAACACTCCAAATACATAAGGATGTTGTTGCCGCCGACCGTGCTGCTCAGCGACATAAGCCGCACCGATCAGGCTCTCTCTTTGCTGTAGGGCTCCATCGACTGACGAATCCGATCGACCTACCAAAACATCGGCAATCAACTCCCCCAGAGATTCGGTCGGAGCAAGGGTTCCTTCGAGAACCTGGTTCAGACTTTCTTTAAACTGATCCTTGAACTCGCCATTTCCGTTTAAATGATGTTTTCCATTGCCACCAAGACGACTCTGGCAGATCGATGCATACAGATCATCAACCGTCCAAAACTTCTCAGCGAGATGATTTCGCACGAGCAAATAAAACGGTCGACTGTCCGCCATTGCAGTCATCCAATTTTGAATTTTGCCAAGGTGACTCCGCGCCAAGAACCACCCTCAATGGAATCATTCGCAACCAACATGGTGGCGCTTGCAACCGGGGTTGGCCGGTGTCACTTCCCATGGTTGAAATTTGAAAAAATCAACGTCTCTTGATGAATCTATATTGTAATTCGAATCCCAGCAGTTGGCCCTATTTGCGGGGGCTAACATCAATAACTCTGTACCTGACGTTAAGATTATTAAACACGGGTCCTCAAACAAGAAGAAAAGTGGCAGCTGAAACTGGAATTGGCTCCTGTGATTTTTTTTACAACGTGTCAGGTAACGTATTCACCAAAACCTTTTTTAACCCACCGACAAATGGAGAAAGTTCAGCGGTCCGAAAAACCCATCGCAACACGGGAGCATGAATCTCGGTTCGACTCGCAAACCAAAACAACTACTACCGAATATCTGATACAATACAATTCCAGTCTTTATGAGTTACCAAGCAAGGCATTCCAACGTGCGAAAAAGAACTCGAACCACTCAAAATCGCATCCCTCGCTGTCGGCGTTTGGAACCACTTGAACAACGAATTGTCCTGGACAGCACTGTCGTCTTCAATGAACTGATGTACCATCCTCCTGGTGACGAGGAAGCGCTGGAGTGGATCGAACTTCATAATCAATTGGCCGTCAATATGGACATCTCCCATTGGCGACTGGCCGGTGCGGTCGACTATCAATTTTCCGATGGCACAATCTTGCCTGGACGTGGGTATCTCGTCATCGCTGTCAATCCCCAGGAATTGTCCAATCAGACCGGTTTTAGTGATGCCTTGGGACCCTTCAACGGCCGTTTGTCCAACGGTGGTGAAGAGTTACAACTGCTAAACAACAATGATCGTGTGATGAACCTCATCGACTATCGTGACGGCGGTGACTGGCCGGTAGGACCCGATGGAATTGGTTTCACGTTGGCCAAACGAAAAGAACTGATTAACACAGCGGACCCAGGGAATTGGATCACCAGTGACGAAATCGGTGGCACACCCGGTAGCGCCAACTTCGTCGTCGAGACGGGACCTACCACTGTGGAACTGATCGAACCCGGTGCGCAAGCCCGCTATTTGATTCCAACGATTGACAATCTCAATTCGCAATGGACCCAAACAGCGTTCGACGATTCGACTTGGCCGTCGGGACCAACAGCAATTGGCTACGAGCCAATTGTCAGTTCAGCAGTAGCTTATGGCAATCTGACTGGTGCTGAGGGATCCATCTCCCTTCCCGGACCGCTGGGACACGATTTTGTCGTCAACTCGACCATTTCCGTGACGCAGCTCGGTGTGTTTGACTCGGCTGCCAACGGGCTCAACCGCACGATCACGGCCGAATTATGGTCGCGCGACGGTAACAGTGGTACACGTCTGGCAAGGCTCGCTTTTACAACCAACGAGCCAGGTACTCTGATCGAGAGCAATCGGTTCAAGCCACTCGACACACCAGTGATCCTCTTGCCGGGCGACTATACCATCTCGGCCTATGGCTATGGATCAAGCGAAAAGGCTGGTCACCAGGGTTTTGGAGGCCCATCTTCAGCTTTCAAAACGCTCAACGATGGTGAAGGCTCCATTTCCTTTACCGGAAGCAGCCGCCTGGGCACAAGCGCCGGATCGTTTCCGTCGATCGTCGAAGCGGGAACCGTCAATTATTACAGTGCCGGGACGTTTCAATTCAGCACGGGCGTCGTTGGCGCCAGTGACATCACCACGAACATCGGGCCAGAGATGAACGGCGTGAACACCACGATCTGGGTACGCATGCCGTTCAACGTCAATAACACAATTGGCCTTTCATCGATGACGCTGGACATGAAATACAATGACGGCTTTGTCGCTTTTATTAATGGACAAGAGATTGCTCGTCGTAACGCACCTGCCAGCTTAACTTGGAATTCTGTCGCCCCCTCGGGCAGCTCGAATCTCATTCAAGAAACAATCGACGTAAGCACGTCGATTCCGTTTTTGCAAACCGGATCCAATGTTCTTTTGGTACACGGTCTAAATGCCAGCGCGAGTGACTCTCGGTTTTTCATCCTGCCAGAATTGAAGATCGTCGAATCCAATTCCACACCGACGGTGGAACTCGTTTTCAATGAGATGGACGCCGGTGGATCCCCCGGATTCTTTTTGGAAATTGGCAATGAAACCAGTACCTCACAATCTGTCTCTGGATGCGTGATTGTCAGCTCTGCCGGTTCAGAGTACCTGATTCCCAATCAAACAATCGTTGTTGGTGGTCAACTCGCAATCACGGCAACTGAGCTGGGCTTCATTCCTGAAGATGGTGACGAGTTGTTTCTTCTTTCTCCAAGCCGCCAACAATTATTGGACGCACAACGTGTCACCGGCCGGCTGCGCGGTCAATCAGAGGAGCAAAATAGTCGTTGGCTCTATCCCGATGTGTCAACGCCAGGCATGCCTAACTCTTTTCAATTTGAAGATGACATTGTCATCAACGAAATCTTTTATCACCCGTTTGGCCAAAAACCCGCCAATATTGATATCGATCATCTAGAGGGTCTGGTTTCTACGACACTGGTACCAGAGGGGGCCCAAGCATCCGTATTGATCCCAAGCGACGATTCCCTGGGAAATAGTTGGCAGTTACCAGGCTTTAATGACTCGAGTTGGACCGGCGGACCTACGGGTATTGGTTTCGAGACAACTGCGGTTACCGACGTTGTTGCCTATGGAAATCTCCCGGGCGCTAGTGGGTCCTCGTCACTCAGTGGCCCGTACGGACATGATTTCACAGTAAACTCCACCATTACCATCACTCATTTAGGTATTTTTGATAGTGGTGCTAATGGATTGAAACGCAATCTGACTACCGAAATTTGGTCACGTGAAGGCAACACGGGAAACGAACTGGCACAATTGACCTTTTCAACTGGCAACCCAGGAACGCTGATTGGCAGTAGTCGGTTTAAGGCGTTAGCTACCCCATTGGTACTTGCTCCGGGTGAATACACGGTTGCGGCACACGGCTTTGGATCGAATGAAAAAGCAGGACATCAAGGTTTCGGTGGTCCATCAGCAGCCTTCAAAACATTGAATGATGGTAATGGTGCCATTTCATTCGTCGGCGAAAGTCGGATCGGCACATCTCCCGATCTTTTTCCAGCTTACTCAAGCGGTGGCGATGTCAACCATTTCAGCGCTGGTTCATTTCAATTTGACACAGGTGGTTATCTTGACCAACACGTCGCTACTGACTTTGAAACCGCAATGCACGGCAAAAACGCATCGGCCTACTTGCGCATGGAGTTTTCGACCATCGCACCGACACCCGATCAATTCGCCAAACTCATGCTAAGGATGAAGCACGACGATGGGTACATTGCTTATCTCAATGGCACCGAAGTAGCACGCCGGAACGCTCCAGTTTCGCCCGCGTTCGACTCATCGGCCACTACTGCAGAGGATTCTCTATCATTTCAGGAATTGGATATTTCGGCTCACATCGGCTTGCTACAAACGGGAACCAACGTATTGGCCGTTCAAGGTCTCAATGTTGATGTGTCGGATGGAGACTTTTTAATTACTCCCGAGCTGGAATTGGAAACCGCGTCGAAACCACAGTCCGAATGGATCGAACTTTATAACCGTGGCACGGCTACGATTGACCTCAGCGATTGGAAAATTGATGGGGGCATCTCATTCAATTTTCCAGCGGGAACCCTGCTTGCACCTGACAATTTTCTGGTAGTTTCCAGCAACGCTGCTCAATTATCGGCAAGTTATCCAGATATTAATATCGTCGGAAATTTTTCAGGTCGGTTGAATAACCACGATGACTTGATTCAGCTAATCGACGTGAACAAGAATCCGGCCGATGAAGTCCATTATTTTCAGGATGGATACTGGCCTCAAGATGCGGACGGTGGCGGCTCGAGCCTGGAACTACGCAACCCCGACGCCGACAATTCCAAGCCGGGAGCCTGGGAAGCAAGTGAAGAGGCCAGTCAATCCACCTGGAATTCCTACACCTATCGCGGCGTCGCTAATCCCTTCGAGAGCGATGGCCCGCAGTATCATGAACTGGTTATCGGCCTGCTCGACGACGGTGAGATTCTGATCGATGACATTACGGTCGTCGAAGATCCTGATGGTGGCGCCCGTCCATTGATACAAAATAGTACTTTTGAGTCGGACTCGATTGGTAGCGAGGCGGATAAATGGCGCATTTATGGCAATCATTTCGGTACGGTCGTCGTAGATTCTGACAACGTGAACAATCAAGTTTTACACTTACGATCAACGGGTGGTTTCGACGACATGCATAACCATGGTGAAACCACTTTTAAAGATGGCTCGTATGTTCAAATCGTGCCCGGTGAGCAATATGAAATTTCATTTCGTGCCAAGTGGTTAGGCGGCACCAACTTGTTTAATACAAGGCTCTATTACAACAGTGTCTCGCAAACCACACCTTTGCCAATTCCACAGTTGAATGGAACACCTGGTGCAGAGAACTCTCGTTACGAGGCTAATATCGGACCAACATTCAGCAATTTCAGCCATGGACCTGTGGTGCCGGATGAAAATCAAACGGTTACCGTTACCACGGTGGTTGACGATCCCGATGGCGTCAGTTCGGGCACGTTACATTGGCGCACTGTTTCAAATCGCAGTGGGACATGGCAAACCGTGGAGATGGCCATCTCGAACGATGGTACGCTAAGTGGCAACCTACCAGGCCATTCCGGCTCAACGGTGGTTCAATTCTATGTCGAAGCAACCGACGGACTAGGGTTCAGTTCAACGTTTCCACGAACAGGTCCAGAATCAAGGGCGTTGTACAAGGTGCAGGACAATCGTGCAGGTAGCAGACCACAACACAGGCTTCGCATCATTCAAGCCAGCGAAGACGTTAATTTTCAACTCAATCAAATCAACCGTATGAGTAATCACCGGTTCGGTGGAACCATTGTCTTCAATGAAAGTGAAGTCTTCTACGATACGGGCATCCGGCTCAAGGGGGCATCCTCCAGCCGACCTAGTGGATCTCATGGCTACAATATCCGCTTTCAAGCAGCACAAAAATTTCTTGGTATCCATCAGACAATTACAGTCGATCGTAATAATGTCCCTGAATTTTTAATCAAACATCTTAACAATCGAGTCAACGACGTACCCAGCATGTATAACGATGCCGTTTATTTGATCGACCCGGTAAGCAGCTCCAAGAACGGTGTCTTTCAGCTACGCCTGGCTGGCTACGGCGATGTTTATCTGGACGAACAATTCGGAGACGGTGCAACTGGAATGTTGATCGACAAGGAAATAATCTACCGTCCCAATGGCACCAATGGAGGCGTGGAAGGCAGAAAACTTCCAGGTTATCATCACACATCCCAAGGTAATGCAGACATTGGCATCGACCACTGGGGGACCCACAAAGAAGCATACCGCTTGCAATGGCGTACTAAAAACAATCGTAACCGCGATGACCTGAGCCAGATTGTTCAGCTCAACGAAGCCTTCCGCCTGGGAGGGACGATCTCCGACGATCAGTGGAATGATGAGTTGAACAAAGTGATGGATGTTGATCAATGGTTGCGCGTTATGGCCATGACACGACTGGCTGGCGTGGGCGACTATTACAGCCAATCTCCCTGGAACCACAACTACCTCGTGTACCCAAGACCGGATACCAAACAACTGGTAATGCTACCCTGGGATCTGGATATCGCGTTTTCCAACAGCGCAGCGTTAGTGGGTACCGGCGATCATCCGGTGATGCGAAAAATCGTGCAAATACCAGAAAACCGGCGGCGAATCTATGGCCATTACGATAACCTCATCGACACCGGCTACAACTCAACCTACGTCAATGCATGGTCCAGCCATTTGAATACCATGTTTACGGGAACCAGTTTTTCGGGCGCGGCAAGCTACATCAGCGGTCGCGCCGCCTCCGTAAAGTCGCAATTGCCAGCTGAAGTTCCGTTCCAGACGACGACCATTGGCCCCCTGGACGTAGACAGCGACGGTACCGCTACGATTCAGGGAAAAGGTTGGGTCAATGTCCGTGAGATCCGACTTGCTGACACCATTTTCCCCTTGGATATCGACTGGTCAGCTGGCGCAGGCGTCAACTATGCTGAAACGTGGGAAACCAGCCTTTCGTTATCCAATGGTACCAGTGATTATATCTTCGAAGCCTACGATTTTGAAGGTGATCTGATTGATACGGCAACGATTCAGATTACAACCACAGGAGGTGATACGGTTGTTGAATCACTCCGGGTCACAGAAATCAACTACAATCCGTCAGATCCCACACTATCAGAACTGGCCAACCAACCCTCTCTGAACAGTAATGACTTCGAATTTATCGAAGTCCAGAACACCGGTACACAGACAATCAATTTGCAGAATGTGCATTTTTCCAATGGAGTGGAGTTTGCCTTTCCATCGGTCAACCTGGCAGCCGGGCAGCATGCTGTCATCGTCAAAGATCAGGCCGCCTTTGAACTTCGTTACGGAACGGGTGTCAATGTGCTGGGGAATTTCACCAGTGGTGGTCTCAACAACAACGGTGAAAATCTTCGATTAGTTATCAACTCCGAAGAAATTCTGGATTTTTCCTACAGCGATAGCGACCCCTGGCCAGAGCGAACCGATGGTAAGGGTGCTACTTTGGAGCTGATCGATCCTGTGACGACTCCCGTTGAGCAATACGGAAAACACTATCACTGGCGAGCGAGTACTGAGCTGGGTGGCACACCCGGCTCGACCGGTTACGGTTCTATCGGAGTGGTCATTAACGAGGTCCTCGCACATACCAATCCACCGGTTGTCAGTTCCGATTCGATTGAACTGTTAAACACCACCTCCAGCCCGATCGACATCGGCGGCTGGTATCTGAGCGATTCTTCTACAAACTTTTTGAAATTTCAGATTCCCGTCGATACAATCATCGATGCAGGAGCGTATATCGTCTTCGACGAGGATGACTTCAATCCGGATCCAATCAATCCTGGACCCAATGATTTCTCGTTGAGCAGCACTGGTGGTGACGACGTCTGGCTGACCATTCCAAACGGTAGTGGTGGAGTGCTGTCGTTTGTCGATGATGTCCATTTTGGCGCATCTGCCAATGGAGAATCCTTTGGACGAACACCCAATGGCTCAGGGCGACTGGCACCGATGTCATCGATTACGTTAGGCAGCAACAACGCCGCACCACGAGTGGGACCTTTGGTCATTGCCGAGGTGAATTACAATCCTGGAACCCCCTCGACGGCTGCCCTGGCAACAGAACCCGCATTAACCGACGCCGACTTGGAATACTTAGAGATCCACAATCCAAGCGGGGAGAGTGTTGATCTGACAAATTGGCGAATTCGGGGAGGCATCGATTTTGATTTTGAGGCTGGCACGATCATCAGTAAAAACCAAAGCGTGGTTCTCATTTCATTCAATCCTGACAGTGTGGCTAATACAAATCGCCTGGCAGCGTTTCACGCGCACTACAGCTCGGACGAGAGTGTTCCTCTGCTTGGCCCATTTGCCAACCGGCTCGGTGACAGCAGTGACCGCATTGAACTTCAGCGTGCCAGTGTACTGACACCAGGGAATCCAACGTCAATTTCCCGATTGGAAGAAGATCAGATCCTGTATGACGATCTGGCTCCCTGGCCAACCACAGCCGATGGAACGGGTGACAGCCTGCATCGTACGTATCCACCAAATTGGGGCAGCGAGGCGACAAGTTGGACAGCAAACACACCACGTCCAGGACAACGCCGCTTGCCAGGCGACACCGACTTGGACAATGACGTGGACACGGCCGACTTGACAACGGCAATTATCAATTTCACGAGTGCCGGGGGTACGGGAAAAACATGGTCGGATGGGGATATTGATGGAGATGGAGACGTCGATACGAGTGACCTAACCACGGCCATCATCAACTTTACCGGCGCCTTGTCAAAAACGACGGTCGCCGCTGCGTCCACCCCAGTGGTCGCCAATGACTTCGCTGCTACCGGTCTCACCAATACTTTACAGGGTGACATGGATCGACAAATCAGTATCAATTCTCTGACCACAAAAACTCTGGAAGTGGTCCAGTCAACAAGCAAGCCTATCAACCATGACTACAAGCCACGTCTGCACAAACGTCAACAACAGCAGGACGTCATCCTGGAAATGACCATGGATTGGCAAGACGACCTTTGAATGCCAATTTCATGTCTTTGACTTGCGATGGCTTGTTTTTGAAATTCTCTGCTCTGGCCAAACCGTGTTGGTGCTTCACCCGTCATCGCATCGCGTGAAAGCCAAAACTGATTTCCGATCAACCTATTATGAGTTTTTCAAATGATCGATTGATGTTTCAACAAGCTTTCTTTCGTCTGTAGCCAGCGCAAACATAGGACACGCAACCCAACCATACTGTTTCTGTGCTGTGGCAACGGGATCCCTATTTTAAACCTTTCCCGATAGACGCCATCTCAATGGATTAGAGCTTGCAACCGCACCCCTAAGCGATCAAAATCTCAACCACTGATCCATTCGTCGGCTAACTGCGGTGGCCCACAGCCACGTCCTCACACGATCAACTATCCCGATCAGCCAAAAAACCGTTTTCAGTTTATTCATCGCACACGAAATTGAAATGCTGTTACAACACCATCACTGGTTACCCGTTTTTATGATCGCGTGGTGCATTTTTTTAGTGCCCGGATGCGAAAACAATCCGCCAGCCAACCC
>Ga0310342_100002154_pt1 | contig 12585 bp, 11 predicted proteins | sample S15DNA20500_MG_FD_206155 | JGI IMG/M metagenome (GOLD analysis project Ga0310342, IMG submission 206155) | Marine microbial communities from station ALOHA, North Pacific Subtropical Gyre - S1503-DNA-20-500_MG | ecosystem: Environmental > Aquatic > Marine > Oceanic | place: Pacific Ocean: North... | reverse complement strand
TCAATACCTATATCTTGGACTGACACGTATAAAACTGTTTTGAATTCAGTTATTAAAAACATGCCTGATCTCGCTTCTAGAACCGTATCTTTAATATCCGATGAAAAAGTTTCTCCTTTAATTCAAAAACCTGGTTCGGGGACTTATTATGGTGGTAGGGAAGAAGGAGACGAGTGGCTTGATTGGACCGATTCAAGTAAGAATCTCCATAATAAAATACGTGCGATCAGTAAACCCGGACCAGGCGCGCGGACTTTGTTGGGGACTAATCCGATTGTGATTTGGAAAGCGCATTACGATTTAAGTTGGTCGAAATATAAGGCGATCCCGGGCCAGGTTGTTGGTAGAATACCCGGACAAGGCGTCATGATCAAGACAGGAGACTCGATGTTACTAGTCAGTGATATTGGTGGCCTTGGCGACAAATCCAGGATTCCCAGTTGGCCAATCGGAACTAGATTGGGGTTTGATAGAGACAAGATGCTGGTATCCCTTTTGACAAAAATATCTGATATCGAAAATCAGTTGAGCTTATTCAAACCTTAAACGAGGGAAGATGGCGGTACGTATAATTGCGAGGTTGGATATAAAGGGTCCGAACTTGGTGAAAGGTATCCACCTTGAGGGATTAAGAGTGTTGGGCAAACCTGAAGATTTTGCAAGGCACTATTATTCCCAAGGTGCAGATGAACTATTATACATGGATGTGGTTGCTAGTCTGTACCAGCGTAATAGTCTCTTGGATACAATATCCAAAACGGCCAGTGAAACTTTCATTCCTCTGACTGTTGGGGGCGGAATCCGGACAATTGAGGATATTAGAAGAGCTCTAAGAGCTGGAGCTGATAAAGTTTCTCTCAACACCGCTGCTATCAATAATCCTGATCTGATCAAAGAGGCCGCATATAGATTTGGTTCTTCTACCATAGTTGTTTCCATAGAGGCAATAAAAATCGAAGAGGGAGTCTACGAAGCTTATACGGACAACGGACGAGAAAGCACCGGAGTCGATGCATTTGAATGGGCAGTACGAGCAGCCGAACTGGGGGCTGGTGAGATCTTAATTACTTCGATTGATCAAGAAGGCACAGGCGAAGGATTCGATACTGTGCTCACTAGGAAAATAGCAGAATCTGTCGGGATACCTGTTATAGCTTGTGGCGGGGCCGGTCATCTCGACCATGTCTCGCAAGTGGTATTAGATGGGAAGGCCGACGCCGTTTGTATAGCTTCAATGCTACATTATGGGTATGTTGATCGGGTTGATAGAAGAATTATTACTGAAGAATCCGATTTTTCAGATGAAGGTAATGTGGAACATTTACGGAGCGGGAGAAGGTTCTCGAAAATCCAAGGTGTGGCTCTAATGGAAATCAAAGAACATATGGCGAGATCAGGCGTTTTTTGTAGGCCATCTGGCAGCGAGGCGAAGTTTGACTGACGATTTGAGACCTAAGGTGGCGATTGTAGATTTTGGTTTAGGTAATCTTTTCAGCATAATCCAAGCTTGCGAAGCGGCTAGTTTGTTCGGGTTTACAACATCGAGCCATCGGGATTTACTAAATGCTGATGCGGTTGTACTGCCGGGGGTTGGAGCTTTCAAAGATGCGATGGATTCATTGACTCGTTTAGACCTGATAAGTCCTTTATTGGATATAGCTGATAGTGGTAAACCGTTGATAGGCATCTGCCTGGGTCTTCAATTGTTAATGTCTGAGAGTTATGAATTTGGGAGACATAAAGGACTAGGGGTAATCGAGGGTGAAGTTATTTCATTGAAATCCAACATGATCAACAAAGGGCTTGCGAAGGTTCCTCAGATCGGTTGGAATCAAATATTTCCGGCTATTCAGGGATTAGAAACGTGGGACAAAACTTTGTTGAAAAATTTATCTTACGGTGAGTTCATGTATTTTGTACATTCGTACTACGCGATTCCTGCTAATTCTTCTGTTATAACGTCTGTCTCAGAGTATGCCGGGATCAAATTCTGTTCGAGCTTAATGTACGAGAATATATTTGCTAGCCAGTTTCATCCTGAGCGCAGCGGTGAGGCAGGGTTGCAGATTTATAAAAACTTAGCAGATCAATTAGCATGATCGGTTTGGAGCGACTAAATGACATTTGAAAGCCCATCTGGTTTAGAGACAAAATACGGCCTACCTGAGAGAGTATCGTTCTGCCGACGTTGTGTCATGTCTAACCAAAAGCCTAATTCGACCCGCGAGTTCAGGCACACTTCGGATTTGCAACATAGCACGATTTTCTTTGACGAAAATGGAATTTGTGATGCATGTCGCTTTGCGGAAATAAAGGACAGGCAAATAAATTGGGAGCAACGCGAACAAGAACTGCTGCGATTATTGGACCAACACCGCAGAGAAGATGGAGAATATGATTGTATAGTCCCGGGCAGTGGGGGCAAGGATAGTTGTTACGCTGCTCACGTATTGAAATACAAATATGGGATGCACCCTCTTACAGTGACCTGGCCTCCTATTTTGTATACAGATGTAGGATTTGAAAATTTTCAAACGTGGATAGATGTGGGAGGATTCGATAATGTTTCGTTTAAAAGGAATGCAAAGGTCCATGCGCTGTTGACCAAACTTTCGATAGAGAACCTGTTACATCCATTTCAAACATTTATTTTGGGCCAAAAAAATTTAGCTCCAAAGATGGCCCTCAATTTCAACGTACCTCTGGTGTTTTATGGTGAGGCTGAAGCTGAATATGGGAATCCGATCGCTGAAACGGCTACTTCTCTTAGAGATCAATCGTATTATGCTATGAGTAATGTGGAAGACCTACACTTTGGTGGGGTATCTGTTGCTGAGCTTCAAAAAAACTATGGTTTAATCTTAAATGATCTGAATGCTTATTTGCCAGCTAATTATGATTCGTTAGCAAAGTCCAATATAGAGGTTCATTATTTAGGGTATTACCTCAAGTGGACTCCTCAAGAAGCTTACTACTATGCTGTAGAACATACGGGATTCCAAGCTCGATCAGTGAGGACCGAAGGGACTTACAGTAAATACAATAGTTTAGATGATAAGATAGATGACCTACATTATTACACGACATACATTAAGTATGGTATTGGCAGAGCCACATATGATGCAGCACAGGAAATTAGGAACAGGCATCTGACTCGAGAAGAAGGTGTAAGGTTGGTCCATAGATTCGATGGAGAATTCCCTGAGAGACATTTCCAGGAAGTTATGGACTATGTCGGTATAGATACTAGCAGATTCCTTGAATTATGTGACGAGTTTCGGTCTCCGCATTTGTGGGATTATAAAGACGGAAAATGGATTTTAAGACACCAGGTAAAGTAGCGACCATTCATCATGCATACAAATCTAGATACATTGTGCATTAATCCGGAAGATTCAATCCATCAGGCCATTACTCAACTAGGTATAGGGCCAGTCGGAATTGTAGTTGTAGTGGATGGTGAGAGGAAACTGCTTGGGACTGTGACTGATGGTGATATCAGAAGGGCTATACTTGCTAATATCAGTCTAGACGAGCCGATTAAAAAGTTATTGTCTAGTAAAGAGAATACTCGTTACGCTCAACCTATATGTGCCTCTGTCGATACTGACTCTGATTCTATACTTAAAACTCTTCAACAAAATCAAATAGCGCATTTACCTATTGTAGACGACCAGTGGAAATTAGTCGGTGTTGTGACTTTGGATGAATATGTTTTAAGTCCGGAACTAGGGATGCAGGCCGTTATTATGGCTGGAGGTAAAGGGGAAAGGTTGCTCCCTCTTACCGAGAATGTGCCTAAACCTATGCTTCATGTTGGAGATCGGCCGTTGATGGAATTTATAGTACAGCAGTTGAAGGCTTCGAACATAGGTCACGTTAACGTTACTTTGCATCACCACTCCGAGAAAATTACTAAGTATTTCGGTGACGGGAGTGATTTTGGAGTTAACATTACGTATACGACCGAAGATCGCCCTCTTGGTACAGCAGGAGGGTTAGGGCTAATGGATACTCCTAAAGAAACCCTCCTTGTGATTAATGGTGACATACTTACTCAAGTGGACTTTCGATCCATGTTTTCATATCACCGTGAACAAGGTGCTGACTTAACTGTAGCAGTACAAAGGGCAGGCATACAGGTTCCTTACGGAGTCATAGATTGTGAGGGAACGACTGTACTCAGCCTAGAGGAAAAGCCTGAGGTCAGTTTCCTGGTTAATGCAGGGATATACTTAGTTGAACCTCAAATCATTTCACTAATCCCTTTTAATGAAAAATACGACATGACACAGCTTATACAAAAACTAGTTGGGAATGGTTTGAAGGTGGCTGCATTCCCAATTTGTGAATATTGGATTGATATTGGGCAACATGAAGATTATCAAAGGGCACAGGATGATTTTAGATTAGGGAAGATGATGTCATGAAAGTGATGGTTACAGGTGGGGCTGGGTATATGGGCTCTGTGTTGTGTCAAGTATTATTATCAGCAGGACATCAAGTCCAGATAATAGATTCAGTGCCAAATGGTGGTCAACATATATTGGGGTTATTAAATAATGATGGGTTTAAGTTCTCAAACGTGGATGTTAGAGACTTAGATAACTACTCTTCATTACTTGATGAAACGGATGCAGTAGTACATTTAGCCGCTATTGTTGGTGATCCTGCATGTGCAAGGGATCCGGAATTAGCTAAGCAGGTGAATTTCGATTCTTCTATGGCATTATTTAACTTGGCCAAACGGAAATCAGTTAAGAGGTTTGTGTTCGCGTCAACTTGTAGTAATTATGGTAAGATGGCGGATCCGTCCAAGCTAGCTACAGAAGAAACGGATTTAAATCCTGTATCTATTTACGCGGAAACAAAAGTGTCCGTAGAAAACTCTATTTTAGATTTAGCCCCTGGAGTTTCGCCTGCTACCACCATATTAAGATTTGCTACTTTGTTCGGCATTTCTCCTCGGATGCGCTTTGATCTTACGGTAAATCAATTCGCCGCTGAGATGTTGTCGAAGGGTTATATAGAGGTTTATGGAGAACAATTTTGGAGGCCGTACGTACATGTTCGCGACGCTGCCAGGGCAATACTATTGATTTTGACTTCACCAGTCGGTAATGTGATGGATCAAATATTTAACGTTGGTAATACACAAGAGAACTATCAAAAGCAACAATTAGTGGAGCTTATACAACAACAAATAGGGAGTTCCGCCGAGATTTCTTTTGTACATAGAGAGGAAGATCCTCGAGATTATAGAGTCTCGTTCGAAAAAATCTATAATACCCTGGGATTTCAAACAACTAGGACTGTGGAAGACGGTATAACCGAGGTAATCCAGGCTATAAAGCAAAGATTGATCCCCAATTGGGAGGATCCTCGATATCATAATTGATGTGGGAGGAGTATAGATTGGACCTCGTTAGAATCTTAAATCAAATTGTTACCAGGTGATGTAATATGCTAGTTTATCTGGCGGATCTTAGGTACACGACTATATCGGTGAGTCCCGACACCATGCCTTTAGGGATCGGGTTTTTAGCGGCTTACGCTAATAAAATCCTTGGTAACGAAATTCAGGTTAAGCTTTTCGCTTATCCTGATCATTTGATGGAGGCTTTAAAGGATGCAAGACCGGATGTCCTGGGTGTCACCAATTATTGCTGGAGTTACGCTTTGCATTCACGTATGTTGAAATACGCGCGTGGTTTGTATCCTGGCATTTTGACCATTATGGGTGGTCCCAATATAGCGTTGGATCAGATTGGACGAGAACGCAGGTTGAAGCAGACAGATGCATTAGACGTTTACGTAGTGGATGAAGGAGAAGAGGCATTTGCTACGCTTCTATCCAATTATTTGGCTTCCGATCTAAAAAAGGACCGCCTGTTCAGTCAACCGCAGATTAGTTCTATCTTCTCAGATCCACAAGGGACCGACATTATAACTGGCCCGCCGGCCTTGCGAAGAAGAACCCTCGAAGAAATCCCCTCCCCCTATTTGACCGGTTTGATGGATCCATTTTTCGATGATGCTTTGTGCCCACTAATTCAAACAACTCGGGGTTGCCCTTTCACCTGTACGTTTTGCGTCGAGGGCGTTAGTTACATGACTAAAGTAAATAGATTTCCCTTAGACCGAATTAAGGAAGAGCTAGAATATATAGGTCCTCATGCGGGTGTTGGCAGCGCATTGATGATTTCAGATTCTAATTTCGGAATGCTGCCGGGCGATTTGCAGGTTGCTGAGGCTATTCACTCAATGCAAGAACGGTTTGAGTGGCCCAAATATATCTGGGCCACTACGGGGAAAAACAAAAAGGAATCCATCTTGGCTGCTATCGATGTGTTGGATGGCACTATGCGTATGACTAACTCGGTACAGTCGATGAATCAAGACGTCTTAGCCAATATCAAGCGTACTAATATTAAATTAGAGACATACGCTGGTATACAACGGGATGTGCAAGCGCGTGGTCGACAGTCATATGCTGAGGTAATAGTGGCACTGCCAGGTGAGACTCTGGAGAGCTTTAAACGAGGGATCCGACAACTTTTAGACGCAGGTGCGCAACAAGTTCAATCATACCAGCTCATGTTGTTGGATGGAACCGAATTGAGTAATCAAGAAACCCGAGATAAATTTGGATTCAGGACCAAATTCCGTGTGCTCCCGAGGAGCTTTGGCAGGTATGAAGATGAGCCGGTTTTTGAAGTAGAGGAAGTGGTCGTCTCTACCGACACGATGTCGTTCCAAGATTACTTAGAATGTCGGAAATTGCAGTTAGTATTAGATATATACCACAGAGAAGGATTGTTTCAAGAATTCTTGGGTTATATCACGAGTAACGGAGTTTCGATCAGTGATTTCATAATGGATTTGTTTGCTCATTTGAGGGAATCTTCAGTGGAAGTGCAAGAATTGTTTTCCAATTATTTACAAGAGGCGGAGACCGAGTTATTTGATTCACCCGAGCAAGCAAGGGAAATCCTCTCCGAGAAATATCAGATGGTGCTCGATAATGAGATAGGGGGTAATCTAGTATTTAAATATTCTGCCATAGCCTGGTTTCAAAATCTCGATCATATATTAAGATTCGCAGTTGATAGAGCCACAGATCTCATATCAAGAATGGGAAACAAGGTAGATGTTCAAGATAGGAATATAAACGAAGAATTGGAAAATATTCGGAGGCACCATCAGGCGAAAACGATAAATATAGGCGATGCTGAAACAGGTCTCAGCGATTTAGTTGTAGAATTAAACTATGATATAGAAGCTTGGAAGCAGGGAGGGTATCTAGTCCCGCTGTCTGAATTCTCACATAAAGAGCAATCCGACGAAAATCCTGTGTCTAAGGAATATGTTTACTATGTTTCAGACCAGCATGCAATGTATCTCAAAGAAAAACTTAGAATGCATGGTACTTCAACGCAAGCTATAGGTAAATTACTGTCAAGGGTAGTGTTGCGAGATCTACAAAGGGAGATCAAACAGAGAGCCATTGTATAGAAGTGTCGCAAGCGAATTGTTATCCCATGAGAATATGAGCCTACACTCTCGACTGAAACATGTAATTGGAGTTAACTAGGAATATGCAAGGTAACCGCACCGAAGATAAACACATATATCTTGAAGAAAACAGATACGAAGAACCGAAAGAGATATCAAAACTTCTCCTAAATCTGATACGAGACTCCAATATATTGAAACAAGGCGTATCAGTATGTGACATCGGTTGCGCTGCAGGTGAATATCTATATTACATGCACAAATCTTTCCCTGATGCTGAATATACTGGTTATGATGTAGTGCCTGAATTATTAGACAAAGCTAGGATTTGGGTTCCAGATGTCCAGTTTGAAGAAGGTTCTATCTTACAGCGAGATTTGTTATCTCCTTCATCAGTGGATATATTGATAATGTCAGGTGTCTGCGGTATTTTCGATGATGTAGAACCCTTGATAGCTAATTTGGTTAACTGGACTAAACCTGGAGGGAGGATCTATATAACCGATACTTTCAATCCATACCCGATAGATGTCTGGATTAAGTATAGGTTGTCTGAAGATCCCGATAAATCACGTGTAGAATCTGGCTGGAACTTGCACTCTAAAGCATCTATATCTCAATATTTAGATTTGACTATCGGGTCCGATCGACATACATTTACTCCATTTGAAATGCCTTTTGATATTCCATGTAATGAAGATGATCTTGCTCGGACATGGACCATGTTAGATAGTGACGGACATCGTCATACAATAAATGGATTAAGTATTATGTGCCATAGAGAGATTTTAGAGATAAAGCTATGACGGCGATTTTAATTATCAATCGAGATTGTAATCTAAACATTTGAAGGTATTAAGAAACCAAGTAACAATAGGGGTTATGTCTTACTAAGTGTCAGAATTATTTTTTGGAAGGGGTAATGGCTAATCTTTCGGAACATCAACCGAGCTTTTCTCGTCAAATACCACTTTGCGTGCCAGAGATTAGAGGGAATGAGTGGAAATACGTTAAAGAATGCTTGGATACCAATTGGGTTTCCTCCGCTGGAAATTTCGTAAATGAATTTGAGCGGGTAGTGGGTAATTTTGTAGGTAGGGAGTTTGGGGTTGCTACCTCAAGCGGAACTTCGGCGATTCATGTCGGCCTGCAAATTTGTGGTGTTCGGCCAGAAGATGAAGTTTTGGTCCCAACTCTTACGTTTATAGCCCCGGTTAACGCTATACGATACTTGGGGGCCTGGCCAGTTTTTATTGATGCAGAGCCGGGGTACTGGCAAATGGATGTTGATAAGGCGTCTGAGTTTTTGAATAAGAAATGTGAGGTAAAAAACGGAGAGTTGTTCAATAAGGCTACGAAAAGGAGGGTTAAAGCTATATTGCCAGTTCATATTCTTGGCCATCCCTGTGATGTTTCTCCGTTGATAGAAATTGCTGACAAATATAATCTCCAGTTAGTAGAAGACGCTACGGAAAGTTTAGGTGCAACATACAACGGAGAAATGGTTGGTACATTTGGATCTGTGGCATGTTTAAGCTTTAATGGGAATAAGTTAATTACTACTGGTGGAGGCGGTATGATTGTTACCGATGACAGCCGATTGGCAGCCAAAGCCCAATATTTAACTACTCAGGCCAAAGACGATCCTGTTGAATATTTTCATAGTGAAATTGGATATAACTACAGGTTAAATAACATACAGGCTGCTCTGGGAGTAGCACAGATGGAGCAGATTGGTGATTTCATTAAAGCTAAAAAACGTATAGCGGAGAAATATTCAAAAAACCTGAACAAATTGCCCGGGATTACTCTGATGGATGCGCAACCTGGAACTGATCCCGTGTATTGGCTCTATACAGTTTTACTACCCGTGGCAACTAGTCTACCAGTCCGCAAGAAATTTATCCAAAATTTGAGTTCTTATGATATACAGGCCAGACCTTTGTGGCATCCTGTCCATGGGTTGCCTCCATATCTGCAATGTCAGGCTGATCGCATAGATATCGCCCCCAACTTATATCATAGAGGGGTAAGCATCCCGTGCAGTGTAGGATTAACAGAGGACGATCAAGATAAATGTATAAGCGCATTTAATGAATGTTATGAACAACTTTAGATAGTTGGTTGGAGTTCTTGTATTGGGTTCTCACTCAGGTCTAGCAAAATGTTTTGTACAGAAAAGTAACCATTTACTGTATGTATAACCAACTTACAAATACTCGGGATACGTATCTCTTTGTGGCTATTCACAGGGGACCTTATTTGTCTATCGAACCTATTGAGGAAGCATTATTACCTTCTAAGGTCCTGTACTTAGCTGATGGTGTGTCCAAATCTATTAGAGAAAGTCACGGGCTACCATACCTGACATTAGATGCAATTACTCGCAGCTGGGGAAGCTTAGAGACATTTTTGTCTTCAGGAAACATAAAGGCAATAGTTAGAGGGTCATCTGAAGAAGATGATATGTTTAATGTGGAAAATTTGGCCTCGGCTGCCGCTACAAATGTAGGGTTGCCGGTTTTCGTTATAGAGGATTACCCAGGCAATTATTGGAAACCGCTGGCTCATCGAGTCGATGGTCTATTTGTAGAGCCACAACAGGATTTAGATGTGCATCTAGTAAGAGGTTTAGATCCTGAGGTTGTGTACCCGATGGGGAACCCTCGGTATTCTAAGCTACTTTCGGTAGATGTAAATCAATTTCGTACAGGCATACGGGAAACCCTCGGTCTTTCAAAGAATCAACCGGTCTTTCTATGGGCAGGACAGCCCGATAACAAAAACTCTTATATGACTTTGGATAGGGTGTTGGCCAACTTCCGACCTAACGCTCCGGATGTAGTTCTTTTATTTCGTTCCCATCCAAGAGACGAATATTATTTGAGCGGGATATATCAGACACTACTTGATAAGGTAGATGTTAGGACGATTGACGTTTCAGATTATGAAGACCCGATTCAGTTATACTGTGGTGTTGATCTGGTAGTAACTCAGTTTTCATCGGCCGCAATAGAGGCAAGTTATTTAGGTATTCCGGCGGTTTTTGTTTTATTTGAGGATTTGGGGAAACAACACTTGGAGTTAGCTAAGGGTTACGGTTTGCCTCCATGGTGCCACGGAGGTAGTTCGTTCTTAATAGAGAGCGAAGAGCAAATTGCTTCAATTATGGAAGAAGGGTTATTTGATAAAATATCTCGAGAAAGGGTTCTCAACAATTTTGATAGGTTTTTTAATCCTAATAAAGATGTTGCTAATCAGATTTCTGGTTGTATTAAAACTATTATTAATAGTGAACACATATCCAGGAGGTAAATATGGTTGAATCAGGTCAGATCAGAAGGAAACAATATGATCAGGAATCATTATTGGCTGACGGAAGTGTACATTGGGAAGGAGTTGCTAGGGAAGAAATCCTAAACAATTTCAGGAGATTAAGGGAGGCGAGTCCGATTACATTTCTGAAGCATCCGGAGGTGCGATATGAGGTTACGGACCATTGCAACGCCGATTGTATTATGTGCCCTAGGGAAGTTCATAAGTTGGGGCGTCCCCATGGGATAATGAACCTGGACAACTATAGGAGGAGCATAGATGAAGTTGTAGGGTTAGGTTGTAAGCAGATTGTGTTAACAGGATTTGGAGAGCCACTAGTGGACAAAACGTTAGAACAAAAAGTGGAATATGCAAAAGGGAAAGGACTACGAACATATATTATTACTAACGGATCATTGTTAACGGCTGACCGATCAGCTACATTGATTGAATCTGGCTTAGATGAATTAAGATTGAGCTTTTACGGGATGCAAAAGAGCACTTACGAAAAAGTAATGGTAGGTCTAAATTTCGAGACTACAATGCGCAATATGGAAGATTTCTTCAATACAAGGGAGTTGCTGTCCTCCAAACGGCCTCGATTAGAGATAAGCTGGCTAGAGCTTCCGGAAAACAAGGTCGACACGGATTCATTCAAGGAGTTTTGGGAATCTAGAGCTGACGCAATAGAGATTTGGAAACCGCATAATTTTGGGGATGGTAGGAGTTATCGGCAAAGGTACGATGAACTTTCTATAAAGACTTCTTGCGGTAGGCCGGAAAACGGTCCTTTTCAAATTCAGTGGGATGGAGAGGTTGTCCCCTGCTGCTATGATTATAATAATCAGGTAGTGCTAGGCAACGCTTTTCAGCAATCTGTTTTAGATATTCTTAACAACGATAAGTATAGATTATTAAGATTTGCTCACGATAACAAGAAATTTGATTTGTTTCCGTATTGTAATCAATGTGACCAATTGCTTCCGCATTCAGACGCTTTGGTATATACGAATCGGCATAATTTGCCGAAAGAAGCTGCGGTCAAAATGTCCAACACCGACCTTTTCAATTTGGTAGATAATACAGAATTTGACCCTAACGATTTCAATGAAAAATATGCTGACGGGCTTGTAGATTCTGATTCCTGATTGTCTAGAATTACCAATAGGTATACGTTTCTCTTAAAGTAAACGTTTGATATTAAGGACATGAAGAAACATTGAACATCGGTATAATTATACCTGCTAATCACCAGGGTGGGATCTCCAAGCTGTCCACGATAGCAGCATTGGATCTGGCAAACGCAGGGCATAACATTTCCATTATAGTACCGTTGATGCCCTATCATTATTATTATGTTGCTCTCGGAAACCGTCGCCTGGCTTGGATTAAATCTAGTGTTCGGCACATTCAGAGACGCTTTCACAGGAAACCCTTTTATTCACAGGGTCTACTTTCTGATTCTGAACATCAGGATAAGGTATCAATCAATTTCGTTTTACGGCAAGCTTCTCGAAGTAGTTTGAAACAACTGGATTGGTTGATACTACATTCTATAGCTGGGATTGCAGAATACAGGGGCAAATATCCGCAAGCCAGACAAATTTACATATGCCATCACCCCGAGGAATGGGATCATGGGCATACAGAAAGTTTCCGAGAATTAAGGACTAGCTTCGAGGGGAAGATTTTGGCAGTGTCTGCTAAAACGGCTCTGGAGTTAGCTAACTACATGGCAAGACCGAGATTGGTTTC
>Ga0310342_100002153_pt1 | contig 12585 bp, 12 predicted proteins | sample S15DNA20500_MG_FD_206155 | JGI IMG/M metagenome (GOLD analysis project Ga0310342, IMG submission 206155) | Marine microbial communities from station ALOHA, North Pacific Subtropical Gyre - S1503-DNA-20-500_MG | ecosystem: Environmental > Aquatic > Marine > Oceanic | place: Pacific Ocean: North... | reverse complement strand
CAGCTACGGAATCCGCTTCAGGAACGTCAAGTTGCTGATCAAGGGGACGATTACCGACACGGGCAAGGAAGAGCTCGAAGAGGCACTTCAGGACTGCGAGATCAGCAAGTAGTGCCGATCTCCCCCCGACCCCGGCGTCGTCCGATGCGGTGACATGGCTTCTCAGCACCGTTTTGCCATTTCACCGGTGCGTTGATAGGCTGGATCGGTCTGGTTATCGCCCTCCAGGAAGTGCGGAGGTCTCCACCGTGCACCGTGTCATCGTCGGCTGTTGCTCCCTGTCGATCGCAGCGTTTTGCGTGCTCTCGACTTCGTTGACCTGTGACGCAGCAGATCAACCCGCAAGGAAGTGGGTCGCTGCGCTCCGCGAGAGAGCGGAGAAGGGAGATGAGGGGGCACAGTTTGTCCTGGGGCAGGTCTACTCAATCGGGATCGGCGTCTCGAAAAATGATACGGAGGCGGTCAAGTGGTATCGACGGGCAGCCGACCAGGGTGTCTCGCATGCCCAGTTCCATCTCGGAGAGTCATACCGCTTCGGCGATGGCGTTCCACAGGACGACCAGGTAGCGGTCAAGTGGTACCGGCAATCCGCCGACCAGGGTGATTCGCATGCCCGGTTCCACATCGGAGAGTCGTACCGCTTTGGCGAGGGTGTCGCGAAAGACGACCAGGAAGCGTTCATGTGGTACCGGAAGGCCGCGGAACAGGGCCATCCGGATGCCCAGATCAGCCTCGGAGGGTCGTACCACTTCGGCGAAGGTGTCGCCAAAGACGAGCGGGAAGCGGTCACGTGGTACCGGAGAGCTGCGGAGCAGGGTGTCGTAGCAGCCCAGTTCAACCTGGCAGTGTCCTACGACAAGGGCGTGGGAGTCGTGAAAGACTTCCGGACAGCGGCCAAGTGGTACCGGAAGGCCGCCGATCGTGGTCACGAGGATGCCCAGTACAACCTCGGGAGCGCATATCACTTCGGTGCCGGGGTCACCAAGGACGATCGGGAAGCGGTCCGGTGGTATCGGAAGGCTGCCGAGCAGGGTCACCCGGATGCCCAGTACAATCTCGGAACTTCATACGGGCAGGGCCTGGGAGTACCCAAAGACAGTGTGACCGCCTTCGCCTGGTTGGATCTCGCCGCGAAACAAGGCAACGAGGGTGCGAAGAACAACAGGTTGGCCGTCCGGGAATCGATGACCGCCGGTCAATTCGCCGACGCGCTGCGGCTGAGCCGCAAGTTGACGGCACAGGTCGCCTTTCGCCAGCGTTCGAACACACCGGGTTCAGGGTCGGCCCCGGCGGGTCGCCCCGGAAAAACGGCGGTGACAGGCACCGGGTTCTTCGTCACCGATGACGGATACTTCGTGACCAACGCCCACGTCGTCGACGATTTGTCGCGTGTTCGGGTGATGACCAGGACGGGCACCCTGCCGGCGTGGGTTGTCCACAGGGACACGAGCAACGACCTGGCGTTGCTGAAGGTCACCGGCAGCTTCAAGTCGCTTCCGGTGATTTCCAGCAGTCGTCTTCGCGAGGGAAACAAGGTCTTCACCTTCGGCCATCCCAACCCCGACATCCAGGGCCTGGATCCGGTCCACACCGCCGGGGACATCATTCGGCTTGCCGGGGTTGGTGACGATCCCCGGACGCTCCAGATCAGTGCGGCGATTCAGCCGGGGAACTCCGGTGGCCCACTCGTCAACGAGCACGGCAACGTCGTGGGTGTGGTCGTGGCCCGCGCGGGTGCACTCAAGCTGCTGGCCAAGAATGCGACCCTGCCTCAGAACGTCAACTACGCCGTCAGAAGTACGCGTCTGCTGTTGCTGCTCGAGGAGCACATTCCCAAGGCCGGCGAAAAACTCAAGGAAATCTCTCCCAGGACGGCACGCGATCCCGCGAAGGTTCGGGACGAGGTCAGTCAGGCAACCGTGTTGATCCTGGTGGACCGCGGTCGGTAAGCGACCCCCCCGATGTCGTTGGAAAAAGTGCGGTTGGCCGGGTGCCGAGACTCGGCTGGATCGGCCGGTTGGTCGTTGGACGGGACGCAAACCATGTTGAAGAAGATTGTCCCGGTCGTCGGCATCCTGGTGTCGCAGTGTTTCCTGCCGGCAGCAGTTCGGCCGGGTTCGGCCGGGGAGACGTTGCCCGGGAAGAAGACACTGACCGGGAAAGATGTCCGGGTCCGTGTCACCGGATACGACCACAATCGGCCGAAACCGTTCGCCGGAATGGGTGAGTTCATCGGCTGGGCCGAAGGGATCCAACGCCTGCCTAACGGTGACATCCTGCTGATCCATTCGGCCGGTTACGGTCACGTGTCTTTTGCCTCGCCACGAGACATCCGCGGCAAGACGGGCGGGTTCCTCGCACCCACCGGGGGCCGGTCGATGGCATGCCGATCGACGGACAACGGCAGGACGTGGTCGAAGCCGTTTACCGTGATCGATCACCGGTTGGACGATCGCCCCGACGCCCTGTTCGTCTGTCGTGACGGCACCGTGCTGTGCTTCGTCAACGTGAACGCATCCTGGGCCGGGTATCCGAAGGCTCCCAGGCGTTTCGAGAATGACATCGACGGGCTCAATGACAAGCAGATGGTGCTGCGGTCCGGAGACAATGGCGCGACGTGGTCGGACCCGATCTGGATTGACGGCCCCGGCACCTTCTACGAACGGGCACACGGTCGGCCGATCCAGTTGGCCGACGGCGGCATTCTCTGGGCGACCTACTGCGAGGATGTCGGCGGGGCCGAGTCGGGGGGCAAGAAACCGCTCTACGGCGTGATTCACCGTTCGGACGATTCGGGCAGGACCTGGAAGACCGTTTCGGTGGTGCGGCGTCGCGGCAAGGACATTGATGAGCCGGCGATTGCTCAACTCAAGGACGGTCGGCTGATCATGGCGACGCGTCCGGATGGGGGTGTGTTGTACTCGAAGGACCGCGGTGTCACGTGGGTCGAGTCGGGACGCACGGTCAAGCGGCACGGGCCGACCTTCCGGGCCCCGCAGTTGCTGGTTCTCAAGGACGGTACCGTGGTGGCACTGGCCACCTGGCATGTCCACAAGGTCGGCAAGGGGGTGCCTCACCTGTGTGCGTGGATCAGTCGAGACAATGGCGAAACGTGGAGCCGGGCGGGATTCGCGCTCGACATTTCGGCCTACGGCTATCCGGGGGCCTTTGTGATGAAGGACCAGTCGATCATGGTCTCGTATTGTGAATCGTCGAAGGCCCCCAACCGCGTTTACGTCATGCGAATTCGGGTCAACAGGGCTCGCAACGGGATCGAGTTCCTGCCGATCGATGCGGCTGTCAAGACGGTGCGTGAGCACCTTCGACGAAAGGATCCAGAATGAAGACTCCGAGATGTCTTGTGTCGGTGATGGTGCTGGCCACCGTTTCTGTTTCATCGACGGGATTGGCCGAGTGGCAGCCACATGTCGTGCGACAACTCAACGGGAAGGACGGGCCGTTCCGGCTGCCGGCACGGTTCCAGATCGTTACCGAGAGCTGGAACCGGGTGGTCGCGGTTCCTTACATCGTCAACATGCCCGAGAAGGACCGGCTGCTGATGCTGGTCGGGTGCGACTACCCGCATCGCGCTTTCGTGCTGACCAGTGATGACTACGGGGCGACCTGGACGGACCCCCGTCCTGCCCGTGTCGGCAAGGACGGCAAGCCATCGATCGGCATGGGTACCGCGCTGGCTTATCTCGGCAAAGGAAAACTGATTTTCTACGAGAGCGGCGGCTTGGCGGTCGGTACTCCTTCGCGCTGGTTCAGTGCCGACTTCGGAAAGACCTGGGGAAAGCCGGTGCCCATCGCGGCGTCCTCGGACAAGAGGGCCTGGCACATCTGGGATCCGCCGCTGGTGGATCGCCATCCCAAGACGGGGAAGATCACCAGGCTGGCCGAGACGGGCTACAGGCAGTCGGGAACGATCTCAAATGCCTCGATCCGCTTCAGTACCGACCAGGGGCGGACCTGGAGCAGGTCCATCCAGGTTCCGCAATGGCGAGGTGCCAACGAGGTGAACCTGTTTCGCGCCGGCAACGGCCATCTGCTGGCAGCCTGTCGAACCGACGTGCCGCGACGGCTGACAGGCAAAACACTGGACCATTACGAGGGGCTGGGGGTCTCGATCTCCAGGGACAATGGGCTCACGTGGTCGGCGGTCAGGAAGATCTACGATTACGGTCGCCATCACCAGTCACTGGTGCTGATGCCCGACAAGGCCATCGTCATGACCTACGTGGTGAGACTGGGGTACGTCGACGACAAGGACGGATTTCCGCAGTTCGGGATCGAGGCGATGGTCAGCCGTGACCACGGGGTGACCTGGGATCTCGATCACCGGTACCTGTTGCACGTCTGGTCGGGAAAACGCAAGGGCAAGACCTACTGGTGGCCCAGCAGCCAGGCCACCTCTTCCACCCTGCTGCCCGACGGTTCCATTCTCACGGTGTTCGGAACCGGATACCGCATCCAGGCCGGCAAGGACAGTCCACAGGCTCCCAGGGACGCCGGTTTGATCAAGTGGCGTCTGAACACCAGGCCGGTCAACGCCGACAGGAGCGTCCGTGACGCGGCATTCGATTCGGACCGGCGGAACGTGTTCGATCCGAAGTCCTAGGACTCCCCGCGGCTACTGGCCGAGGAACAGCCAGTTGATGGTGATCAGCACGATCAGCATCAACAGGCAGCCGCTCCCGCCACCGAACGGTTCCTGGCCGGTGGCCATCATGTAATCCACGTACTCGGCCTCTTCGGGATCCAGGTCCGGATACCGATCCTCCATCTCTTCGGCGAAATCAGACTCTTCCAGGTCGCCGGGATGTTCGATGGTCGGTCTCCACTGGTCGGCCGGACCGGGTGCCGGTCCGAGGATTGGCAACAGTCTCTCCACATCAGGTCCGGATTGCCATGTCTCGACGGCACTCGGTGTGGTGAAGGGGACAACGACGTTGGACCGGGTGGTGGTTCTCGGCCCGCTCTTCGGCTACCCGGTGGTCACCGTCGGTCTCTCTCGGCTAACCTATGGCCCGGAAAGCGGGATGTCAGCCTCCAGAGAATCGGGAACACGCCCATGGTCATTTGCAGGAACCTGGCTCACGTCGTTTGCGCCATCGTGGCGGTGATGCTGCTCCCGGGCGTTGTCGCTGCCCAGGGTCTCGAACACGTCAAGGCGCACTACACGAAGTACGAGTACCGCATCCCGATGCGTGACGGAAAGCGGCTGTTCACATCGGTCTACGTTCCCAAGGACGATTCGAAGACCTACCCGTTCCTGCTGAAGCGAACGCCCTACAGCGTGAAGCCCTACGGCGCCGACCAGTATCCCGAGAACCTCGGACCGTCTCCGTTGTTCGCCAAGGAGGGGTACATCTTCGTCTACCAGGACGTGCGCGGACGCTGGATGTCGGAGGGTGATTTCGTCCACATGCGGCCGCACCTTGCCAGGAAGAAGAAAAAGACCGAGATCGACGAGAGCACCGACACCTGGGACACGGTCGAGTGGCTGGTCAAGCGGGTCCGCGGCCACAACGGCCGCGTGGGCATCGCCGGCATCTCCTACCCGGGGTTCTACACGGCAGCCGGGATCATCGATTCGCATCCGGCCATCAAGGCCGCCTCGCCACAGGCACCGGTCAACGACTGGTTCATCGGGGACGACTGGCACCACAACGGGGCCTTCTTCCTGGCACACATGTTCAACTGGATGTCTCGCAACGGTCGCAAGCGGACCCAGCCGACCAAGAAGTTTGCTCGGGCGACGTTCGACTACGGCACACCCGACGGCTACGAGTTCTATCGACGTATCAGGACGCTTTCGGAGATCGACAAGAACTATCTCAAGGGAGATGTGCCGTTCTGGCTCGAGACCATCCGGCACGGGACCTACGACGAGTTCTGGAAGTCGCGAAACATCCGGCCACACCTCAAAAACGTCAATGCCGCGGTGATGACCGTCGGCGGATGGTTCGATGCCGAGAACCTGTTCGGGGCTCTCGAGACGTACAAGTCCATCGAGGCGCGGAATCCCAAGACGTTCAACACGCTGGTGATGGGGCCGTGGCGACACGGCGGGTGGGCTCGAGGCGACGGGTCGTTTTTTGGGGACATCCCGTTCAACGCGAAGACCTCGCAGTTCTACCGCGAACACATCGAGTTCCCGTTCTTCCAGCGGCATCTCAAGGGCAAGGGAGACGCCGGGCATCCGGAGGCGTGGGTGTTCGAGATGGGCACCAACCAGTGGCGGAAGTACGACAAGTGGCCGCCGGCACGTGCCCGCTCGAAGTCGCTTTACTTTCATGCCGGCGAACAGCTGTCATTCGATCCACCCAGGGGAAAGAAGGACCGGCTGGACTACGACGAGTACCTCAGCAACCCGGCCAAGCCCGTTCCGTACATGAACGGCATTTTTGCCGGCATGAAGGCCGAGTACATGATCGCCGACCAGCGGTTTGCATCACGGCGTCCGGATGTGCTGGTCTATCAGACCGCCGAGTTGGACGAGGACGTGACGTTGGTCGGACCGATCGAGGTCGACCTGATGGTGTCGACCTCGGGCACCGACAGCGACTGGGTGGTCAAGCTGATCGACGTCTACCCCGACGATTACCCGGACCCCGCCAAGAACCCCAGGGAGGTTCGCATGGGCGGCTATCAACAGCTCGTCCGTGGCGACGTGATCCGGGGCAAGTTCCGGAACAGCTTCGAGAAGCCCGAGCCCTTCGAGCCGAATCAACCGGCGCGGGTCCGGTTCATCATGCCCGACACCTATCACTGTTTCCGATCGGGCCACCGCATCATGGTCCAGGTGCAGAGCTCGTGGTTCCCGCTGGTGGATCGGAATCCTCAGAAGTTCTGTGACATCTTCCGGGCCGACGAGGGAGATTACCGGTCGGCAACTCAGCGGGTCTTCCGCTCACCGAAGGCGGTGTCCCGTCTGAACGTGATGGTGCTGCCGTAGAAGAGGACTGCCCGGCGATTCGAACGGTCAACCATCTGAAGATGCGGAGCGACCCGATCATGAGAATTCCGACCACGACGATCCTGTTCGTGTCCTGGCTGCTTGTTGCCGGAGGGCCGAATCCGGTTGTGGTGGCCGAGGAACTCGTCAACGACCGTGAGGACGAGCGCCGGGCACGGACAATCCACGTTCCTCGAGACCATGCACGGATCCAGAAGGCGATCGACAGCGCCCGCAACGGAGACACCGTTCTGGTTGCTCCCGGCGTCTATCACGAAGAGCTTCGTCTGCAAGGCAAGCAGATCACGTTGGCCTCACGCTTCCTGGCCAGCCGCGACCGGAAGGACATTCAACAAACGGTGCTCGATGGCAATTCCGTGGTGGCGTTCAACCTGCTGTGGGGCAACAACCGCGACAACGAGGGAAGTCATGTCGTGAAGAACACGACGATCGCCAAGGACCCCAGGCTCGGCAGCGATTTTCGACCGAGGAAAGACAGCCCCTGTGTCGATGCCGGGACGAAACTCTACAAACGAGGAGACTTGGTCCTGCTGAAGATCTCGCGAAAGTCGTTTTCCGGCACCGCGCCAGACCTGGGCGCTTTCGAACTCAAGCGGTGAGCCGTTCCGGCGGAAATCGGAGAGACGAGACTCAAAACTGGACCTGGTCGGGTCCCTTCAGTGCGAGCATGTCTCTTGTTTCGGTTGGCGTTGCGATTTCCAGCGACAGTTCTTCCAGGATGTTGCGGATCTTGGTGACCTGCACGGCGTTGTTTTCGGCCAGAACTCCGCGCGAGAGGTAGAGGTTGTCCTCCAATCCGACGCGGACATTTCCGCCCCGGATGGCACCGGTGGTCACGAAATTCGTCTGGTGCCGGCCCGCGGCGAGGATCGACCAGTGGTAATCGGAACCAAAGAGCTTGTCGGCGATGCGACGCATGTGATCCAGGTTGTCGAGATCAGCGCCGATTCCACCGAGAACTCCGAAGATCGTCTGCACGAAAAACGGGGGCTCGGCCAAGCCGCGATCGACGACATGTGCCAGGTTGTAGAGGTGTCCGACGTCGTAACACTCGTACTCGAAACGGGTCCCACACCCCTTGCCGAGGCGTTCCAGGATCGCCTCGATATCGCTGAACGTGTTGCGGAAGATGCCCCCTCGGGTGGCCTCCAGGTAGGCCGGTTCCCAGTCGTGCTGCCACTCCTGGAATCGATCGAGAGCCGGGAACAGGCCGAAGTTCATCGAGCCCATGTTCAGCGAACTCATTTCCGGCTGCAGTGAGAGCGGTCCCTCCAGTCTCTCGTCGATCGTCATGTTGTGGCCACCGCCGGTTGTCACGTTGATGACCGCATCGGTCTCGGCCTTGATTTTCGGCAGAAACCGGCGAAACACGTCTGGATCGGGCGTGGGCCGACCGTCGTCGGGGTCCCGGGCGTGCAGGTGGAGAATGCTGGCGCCCGCATTGGCAGCGGCCACCGCGTTTTCACCGATCTCCTCGGGTGTCACCGGCAGGTGTGGTGACATGCTCGGGGTGTGGATCGAACCGGTAACGGCACAGGTGATGATGACCTTGCGTGAACCCATGTTGCGTGTCCTGTCCGGGGCGCGTTTCCAGAATGCCGTGGCCGTGATGCCGCGGACTCAATTGTGTGAGCACGGTGCCCGTCTGCCCCGAATCGCGAGAAGAAATGGAGACAGGTCACCGGTCGTCCTGATACTGTAGCCGACAGGCGAAGGTGCTGCCGTGAAACACCGGGGACATGCCCGCTGGACGTCGGTTGTGCAATAGACGTCGTGCATCACGATTCCGTCCAGTCCGTTCAACCGGCCCGGTTCGAATCTCGCCCCCCCCGGTCTCGCTCGCTGCGAAGGTGTCTGATCCCCACACCCAGTGACAACAGGGCCACAACGCCGTATCCGATTGTCCAGGGCAGCGACCGGCTCTCGGCAAAGGCGTACCAGCCACATCCCGCAGCCAGCACGGTCACAAGCAAAGCCACAACGGCAATCGCAATGGACCGTCGTGACCTGAACGCTCCCCACACCGTCATGGCGAGGGCAATCGCCACGCCAATGAAGATGATCGCCCCCTGCGTTCCCATCACGTGTCTCCGGCCACCGTTCTCCGCAAATTCCGAATGTCCCACAGCTCGCCCCCGCGTTCAACCCGCCGGATCCAAACCCCGGCGTCAGGCTTGAGGCTGCCGCGGATGACCTCCGACCGGGGCATGGATGAGGTTCGGTCCCGGAGTCGAGTGTTTGATCCTTGGAGATGATCCGGGCATATTGTGGAAACACGATCGTCGGGAGAGAGTCTCCGGTGACAGACGGGGCCGCCTGGGACACCGCGTGACCTTCTGACTCATCAACACGAAGCCAACCAGAACCACTCCGGGAGTCTGCTCAATGTCCGGCCCTGAAACGAATGAGTCGCAGTCGGAGTTGAGCCGGCGTGATGTCCTGCGGGCAGGTGCGGGAGTGCTGGCGCTGGCGCCGCTGTCACAGGCGGCCGGTGAGAAGCCGGACGACCTGTTCGTGGTCAAGCCGTATCTGCAGCTCGGTGATGCACCGCGGCTTCTGAAGGCCGAGCAGATGGTCGTCTCGTGGCAAACCGGGACTGACGAGGCCAAGTGGGTTGTGGAGTTCCGCAACGGGCGGAAAGGAAAGTGGATCGAGGCGGGTGCTCCGAAGATCGCTTCGGTTGCTGTCAGCGGGATAGCGCCGCATTCGGTGTTTCGCGCGACGTTGACGGGACTCGCTCCGGGCGGCGAGTTCGAATACCGCGTGCGACGCAACGGCAACACCGTGTTCGCTTCCACCGGGCGAGCCCGCAAGAGCAGGTCGCAGTCGGTCCGCTGTGTCGTGATGGGAGACTGCGGAACGGGCAGTCCGCAACAGAAGCGGGTCGCGTTTCAGGCGGCGCGAATCGATCCGGATTTCGTTCTGATTCCCGGTGACCTGGTCTACAGCAACGGCCGAATCTCCGAGTACCGGTCGTCGTTTTGGCCGGTGTACAGTCCGGACACCGCTGCTCCCGAATCGGGCGCGCCGCTGCTGCGATCGGTTCCGTTTCTCGGGGGACTCGGTCAACACGACACCGGCGCGACGCTGGATGACTACGCGGATGGATTCGCCTTCTACATGTACTGGTCGTTTCCGCTGAACGGTCCGGTCGGGGACGAGGGTAGTGCCAATGCCTTCCCGCTTGGCAACAACCAGAAGCGGCGAGCCGCCGCGTTTGCCGCAACAGGAGATCGCTACCCGCGGATGGCCAACTACTCGTTCGACTATGGCGACTCACACTGGACCGTGCTCGACACCTGGAACCCGCACATCAACTGGAATGACCCGATGCTGCGCAAGTGGTTGCGCAAGGACCTGGAATCGACCGATGCGACCTGGAAGTTCGTCAGTTCGTACCTGCCGCCGTTCAACTCGTCCACGGCCTACCCGCACACGCAGAAGATGCGGGTGATCGTGGACATTCTGCAGGATACCGGCGTGGATATCGTCTTCTGTGGCTACGCACACTCGTACCAGGTCACCTACCCGCTGCGGTTTACGCCGACCAACAAGCCGGATGGTCCGGTTCGTGCCGCGGGGTACGAGATCCCCGGCAAGTTTGAACTCGACAAGACCTTCGACGGCAAGACAAAGACAAAGCCCGACGGCATCCTCTACATCACGACCGGTGGGGGTGGCAACGCCGGCCTGCACAGTCCGGAGCAGACCGACAATCCGAAGACCTGGCAGCCGTTCACGGTCAAGTACAACGCCAGCGTCAACCAGTTCACCGACCTGCGGATCAACGACGACCACCTGGCTCTTCGGCAAGTTGATCTCAACGGCAACCTGATCGACGAATTCCGTATTTCGAAGTGACGCCGCACTCCGGCCGCTGCCGATCGACACCCGCGCGGCCATCCGGGCTATCGGCGCGGCCGCTCTCGATCGTTGATCGATGGATCCGGTCCCCTCGCACCGGCTTTGGTCGGGGGAAGAGGGAGCGATTCGCGTAGCCACCGAGGAGGGCACACCCGTGTGGCTGGAACTCATCAGCGACGAGATGGCCTACGGAGCGGAGGCCGGCGGGTTGCTGGTTCGGTTGGACAACCAGCCCGGGATGGTCGGAAAACTCGTCGACATGACACCGTCTACGACTCACGCCAACGATGCTCACCTGGAGGTCGGCGAGTCGGTGAATATCGAGGGCCGCACGATTCGGTTCGTGGCCAGGGAGTGGCGTGAGGGTGGCTATCGCGCCGTGATTTTCCTGGACTAGCCGTGCGCCAAGCTCACTTTGAACCGACCCGCTCGATTCAGCCTAGGGCTTCTTGGCATCACTCTCGATCGCGAAATCAATATCCACGGAACTTTCGCGGTCGTGTCCCTTGGTGTCCGTGGGATTGATCTCGATCCTCACGTCAACCTCGCCACATCCGGACAACACGACCGGTGTGACGAAAAGGAGCGCTGCGGCACAGGCGAACTTCGTGAGCTTCATCGATGTTCCTCCGGCAATTCAGTCCGTTAGAGGCCGATCGCAAACGCGTACACGTTGCCGGTGACCGGGCCCTTGCCACTTGGCTTTCCGTCCCACCGGGTGACGCGCACGATCAAGTTCCGCGTCTGTCGATCTTCGTGAACACAGAAATTGGACAGTTGCAGCCCTGCAGGGTCGCCCGTTCCGCGGGAGTCGATGGTCGTGACGCTTTCACGGATCAAACGCAGTGACTTTGGGTCAACACGACCGATCACCAGGGGATAACGTGGCGCGTTTCCTCGCGGGTGCTCGGGGGAAATGTTGCCGATCCAGAAGTAGGCTCCCGTGGAATGGCGAACCAGTCGCGAGATACTGCTGGGTGAAAAGAACAACGTCCCGTCGGTGTAGCGCCAGACATCGGGTTTTGCCCAGGACAGGCCTCCGTTGCGGGAGACGCTGAACCACTTCCGACCGCTGTTGGTGCGGCAGACCATCAGCATTCGTCCGTCCGGCATTTCCACAACCGTTGGTTCGAAGATCCCTCTCAGTGATTTTTCGGGCGGCAGATTCAATCGCTGACTGAGCTGCCACTCCAGCCGGCCGTCCTTGCGCCAGTTGCCGATCAGCACCGCTGCATCCAGGTACGTGTAGGCACCCGGTGGTCGAAAGAGCTTTCCATCCGGACCGGCATGGCTGATCTGTACAGGGACGACCACGGCGCCGTCGGATCGGGACGTGAGCGCGTTGGACACCGTCAGGGAATTGGAGCCCACCCGCACTCCCTCGAACGGATGTTCTTTCGTGTAAGTTTTCCCGGATTGAATCACACGTTCTTCGAACAACCAGGTGCGGCCGCCATCCTGGGAGACCCGGTAGATCGGGTAGTAGTTGGTCTGCCCGTCGAGCGGATGGTCGTTTCGCAGTGTCCCTTCGTTGCCCATCAACACCAGCCGACCATTTTTTGGGTCGAAGAAACTGCCATAAATGAACAGCCGCCGCAGCCGTCCGTCCGGTCCGGGTGGGGCGGCCTTCCACCTCTCCACGTCCGACCAGTTCCGTCCGTGGTCGGAGGACAGGCCCAGTTCAAAGTTCGAGAAGATGTCGTCCTTGAGTTCCTCGAACCGAATCCGGAACATGTTCG
>Ga0310342_100002151_pt1 | contig 12590 bp, 4 predicted proteins | sample S15DNA20500_MG_FD_206155 | JGI IMG/M metagenome (GOLD analysis project Ga0310342, IMG submission 206155) | Marine microbial communities from station ALOHA, North Pacific Subtropical Gyre - S1503-DNA-20-500_MG | ecosystem: Environmental > Aquatic > Marine > Oceanic | place: Pacific Ocean: North... | reverse complement strand
TGTTTGCCGATTACTACGAACTGACCATGGGTCAAGCCGACTTCGACCGTGGTAACAATTCTATTTGTACTGAGAACTATTTCATTCGCAAAATTCCACAAGGCAACTACCTAGTCGTGGCCGGACTGGAACAGGCGATCCACTATATCCTCAACCTGAAGTTCACCGATGCGGACCTGGCTTGGTTACAATCGGGGCCACCGGGGTCGGAATTGAGTGACCATTTCATCAACTACCTTCGGAATTTCAAGTTTGATGGCGATGTCTATGCCATGCCTGAAGGCTCTTTGGCTTTTGCCAATGAACCGATCATTAACATCACCGGTCGATCCATCGACATTCAGATCTTCGAAACCTATCTGTTGAGTGTGATGAACTTTCAGACCCTGATCGCCACCAAGGCAGCCCGGGTCGTTCAGAGTGCCAATGGCAGAACCTGTTTTGACTTCGGTGCCCGGCGGGCGCACGGACGGGATGCGGCCATATTGGCAGCTAGGGCCTCCTTTATCGGTGGCGCCAAAGGCACCTCGCTGGTGGTAGCGGGAAAGTATTTTGACATCCCTTACATGGGTACCATGGCCCATAAATTCATCCAGGACAGCCCTTCCGAACTTCAGGCTTTCCGCGATTATGCTGGGACTTTTCCACACAATACGATTCTGCTGATCGATACCTACGATACGTTGCAGGGAACCAGATACGCGGTTCAAGTAGCTCAGGAGATGGCAGCACGAGGACACCAGATGCGAGGTGTTCGGATCGATAGTGGTGACCTGGTTTCTATCAGCCAAGCCGTGCGCCAAATCCTGGACCAAGCGGGTTTACAGGCTGTCCAGATCTTTGCTAGCAACGACCTGGACGAGTTTCAAATCGATCGTTTGCTTAAAGCCGGGGCTCCGATTGACGGTTTTGGCGTTGGTACCCGGCTGGCAACGGGAGCCGTTTTAAATTCAGTCACAGGTGAAGGGGGAGCATCGGCCATGCCAGGGGTTTATAAACATGTCGAACGAGAGGAAGACGGAGAGATCGTTCCTACCCTGAAGCTCAGCGACGAGCCCGGTAAGTCGACGCTTCCCTGTAAAAAGCAGGTGCAACGGTTACGGGAGGATCATCAATATGTTAAAGACCAGATTTGCCTCTGGGACGAAGTATCTGAGGAGGAAGGATTGATGGTTCCAATAGTCAGAGATGGAGAATTGGTTTACGATTTTCCGTCTTTGCAGCAGATTCAGGGTTATGCCCACAAAGAACTACAACAGTTACCAGATCGGTACAAGGGCTTGAGTCAAGGGAATGAGAAAGAGAATACCACCTACCCAATTGAGATTAGCCCCCGACTATCGTCTTTACAGGCGCAACTGATTGCTGACCGGGCTAAATTGCAACTGTAGGTAGGCCTTTAAACCTACACATCTGTAGCACACCGAAAGCCCTGTCTTTGCTGCAAATAGGAAGTGGATTCAGGTCGGTCAGAGGTCCGAGCTGCAACTCGTAAATTATACCAATCGTCGTGCCAGGATCCTCCTCGCAACACTCGGTATGTACCATGACTCGGCCCCTTTGGGTTTTTCTTGGGTGAGTGTTGGTAGAAATCGGGCATGTACCAATCGGCACACCATTCCCAAACATTACCCGACATATCGTATAACCCATACCCATTGGGCCTAAAATATCCAACAGGTGACGTTTTGGCCCAAGTATCTTCCTGTTCCTGACCCGGTTTCAACTGTCGACGGAGCCAGAATGAAAATCGTTGCTGACGCGTATTCTCCCATTTACTATCGCCACTGGGATTTTCGAAGTTGGCCGAAGTTCTGTCAATTTCGTCTCCCCAAGGGTAGCGCTTCTTCTCTAACCCGCCTCGTGCAGCGTATTCCCATTCAGCTTCGGTCAGCAACCGTTTCCCCGCCCATTTGGCATAGGCTGTGGCATCATGCCAATCGACGCCAATAATCGGATGGTTGTCAGCCGGGGAGAATTTGCTGATCCACTCCGGTATAGGACGATGGTTCGTCTGCTGGACAAAGTCACGATATTGTCTGATGGAAACCAGGTGAATGTCGATGTAAAAGGCATCCAGTCCAACTGTATGGAGAGGGACCTCATCGTGGCTGCCTTCCTGGTGGCTATCACCCATCTCAAATTGGCCGGCTGGAATTAGCACCATGTCGTTATGAACATTCTTCTGCATTTTTTCCTACAGAGCCTATAGTCTGTGCTTTTATAACATTTTCCCCCATCTTATGGGTACACAATTCACAAGGTATTCACACTTGACCCATTGACTAGATGTGTTCCTAAAGTGTCGAGGCAAGATGTCAACAAGCAAAAAGCGATCTTTTCCCACTACTGATTCCAGACATTGACTACCTTGGTCTGGGTCTCGCCACCAACTGTAACCGCCACGATATACAAGCCGGTGGCCACCACCTGTCCCTGATGGTCACGGCCATCCCAGGGCAATGCCACTTTCCCCTCCGAGAAAGTCTGCTCCTCTGCCAGCCAGTTGACCAGCCCTCCAGCCACGTTGTAGACTTTAATCCCGACATTAGCCGATTTATCCAGTTGGAAGGAAATCGTAGTCTCGGTATGGGATGCTCGACGACCAATCGGTGAAAATACCCTGGGCTGACAAGTCAAGCTGTCCTTCAACAGTTGGGCTGAGCTATCAGCCCGCACCGGTGCCATCTCCATCACTCCGTATCGGCCCAACTGGTGAATGGCCGTGCGGATTGTCTGTTGACCCGTATTGACTGCGCCACCGATCAACTGCCACTGCTGGCTATTGTCCAGCTGACGGAAGATGGTCGGCTGTTGGCCCGGCCTCAGGCTGGCTTTACCATAGGAGATAGTTAAGGTGGCCGGTTTGATCCTGTTTAACTGTAGCGGATCGGCTTCCAGCTGGTAGACTAGATCTAAAGGTTGCCAACTACTGCCCAGCGGCCAGCTAATAGCCGATGAAGGAATTCGATTAACCGTTACAATGGTGTTCTTTTGCAGGCTGTTGGGCGGCAGATAGAGGACAACCCCACCATCAGCCGAACGCACGTCTCCACCCCCAGCTTTGTCGGTGGATGACTTGATCAGTACCGTCACCTGAGCTTGTCTCTGATACCCTACCTGGTCCTTTACAGTCAGGCGTAAACTGTAAACTCCGGTGAGCTTGCCCGGCAACCATTGCAGTAATTCGCCTTGTTCAATCTTCGTTTGAAAATCCCGCGTAGATGCCGGTGCCCAAATGGTGGGTGAAGGGCCTTCACCAAATTCAACCCCATAGGATTCGAAGTTGGCATCAGTAGCCGTACCGGACAGTATCACCACTTGACCTACCTGATCGTCTTTTCGAGGGGTAGTAATCTCGGCCTGAGGTGGCGTATTGTCAACTGTTACTAGGCGTGTCGATTTCGACGGTTGCCCCGTTTGGTCGGTGGCGGTTAGCCGAAGGCGGTAACTACCGTCTTTAACCTGTTGTGTATTCCATTGGCCCAGTTTTTCCTGAAGGGCTACCTTTGAGTCACCGGAACGGATAGGTTTCCAACTAGTAGGTGAACTAACCGATTGCACCTCCAACTGGTAGCCTTTCAGGTTGTCATCTTTGATAACACCTGTTACTTGGACTGATCCCGAGACTACCGCCTTTTCTACCGGTGTAGTTATTTCCACCTCAGGTTTCTGGTTATCCAGTGTCAGCGATCGAAAGGTTTCAGTCTTATTACCGGCTTGATCGGTAACGGTCAGCCGCAGTTGATACTGGCCGTCATCCAGCCCGGTTGTTGGCCAGGTCTGCAGAACGCTCTGTTCTATCGCTTGGCTAGTGGCCGCACCGATTGCGCGCCAACCACCGGGGTTGCTCATATTTGCATATTCCAGCCAAAATTGGTCAAAATTGGTGTCGCTGGCTGTACCTCGAATCTCCACCTGCTGTCCAGCAATCCATTCCTTGTTCTGATCGGGGCGGGAAATCAAGGCTTTCGGGAGGGTGTTGTCTAGTGTGACGGTTATCTGTTGACTGTTCTGATAACCTTTGCCGTTGATAGCCAATAAGCGTAGTGTATAGAGGCCGTCTTTCTGCTTGCGGGTATCCCAGGAGCCCAGTACATTATCATTAACTGCGCTGCTGCCCTGGTGAATTGAGGTCCACTGGCTGGGATTTTGACCCAGACCAAAGGACAACTGATAGTTGTCGAGTATGCTGTAGCCGTATTCTTCCACCGTGCCGACGATGCTCCAGGTCCCTTTAATTACTTGTTGCACTTGAGGCTGGGTAATTCGTACTCCGGGCTTGGCCGTCTGATTCTCCAGATCCACTATCACATCGGCTGTCTGCTGGTTGCCGGCCTGGTCTTGCACCAGCAAACGGATCAGGGTAGACCCAAAAACGGCCACGCTGTTCCAGGCGTCATCGATTTGCGTTGGGCTGGCGGATAAGGCCTCTGCTGAAGTCTGAATCGATTCCCATTCACTTTTTGCCGTCAGCGGTAGATCCTGGGTATATTTCAACTGGTATTGGTGCAGATGCAGGTCGCTGGCCTGAGCAGTGATTTTCAGGTTACTGGACAACTTCTGGTTGGCTTGGGGCGTCTGCAGAGAGACGACCGGCGGCGTATTGTCCAGGGTAATGTCCACCTGGTGCTCTTTGCTATGTCCCAGTTGATCGTGGGCGATCACCCGTATCTGGTAGTTACCATCGAGTAGATCCTGGGTTTTCCATTTGGCCGGCCAAATGGAGGAGACTTGGGATTGGTTGCCGCTAGCAATTAATTGGAAGACATCGGTTCCCGCAGAACGGTATTCCACCTCAAAGTTCAACAGGTCACTGTCCAGGATAGAACCGTGAATCTCTACACTACCACCTACCACCTGGTTGGGAACTGGTTTAGCGATCAAGACACTTGGTTGGGCCGTATCGACAGTCAAGGATAAAGCGACAGGCTGACTCAGGTTAAAGTCGTCGTCAATGGCACGCAGGTAGATGCTCTGAGGACCATCCACCAGGTCACGAAACGTTTGGAAGGTGTATCGAGAAGGTATTGACCAAGGGGTATTATCCACCTTATATTGGTAGTAAAGACTGGCAGTTTCGGTCCGCACATCACCTCCTTTCCACTCCAGCAGAATGAAGGACTTGCCAATGCGTCTTTCGGCTTGTTGCTCAAAGGGCTCGCCGTTAATCAGCGTAATCTTGAGTGTTGGGGGACTAAAGTCCGGGATGTAGGTGAAAACACCATCTGTGGTGGCCAGTAATATCTCGTCGTTTCTTCGTTGCTTTCGTTGGAGCATATCGAAGATTTCCAGTCCGGCGGCCGGTGGAAAATCGAAGTGTAAACGACCTACACCGGCTCGCAGTTTGGCAATACCCTGGTTTGTTGCCACCCATACAGCGTTGTTGGATGTCTCTAATAACTCGCCTGCTGATCGATCTGATAGGTATGGAACTTCTTCCCCTATGAGATGTACCCCCTCATTTGTCGCTGCCCACATTGCTCCATCTGATCCTTCTAGCAGATCTAGAACTTTTATCTTTCCTTCTCCTCCAAGTTCGGTTGTCCAAATAAAACCATCCATGCTACTCAGCAGCCCCTCGTCCCGGGAAACAACCCAGATTCTTCCCTGCTTATCCTGATGCAACCCCTGTATTGTCAGACTTCCGAAGTCGGTGGCTGTTTGGTTGACATGGGACCATTGTAGTCCGTCGAAGCTATATAGCCCCCACCCTTCCGTCCCAAACCACAATCTTCCGTCAGAGGTTTGCAGGGAATATTTAACTGAAAGGGCAGTTAAACCCAATTCTTCCAGAAATTGGGACCATTTCTGGCCGTCAAATCGGAAAATCCCTGTTCCAAAAGTACCAGCCCAAATCTGGCCGTCAGAACTTTCCAGTAGGCATTCAGCCCAAACTTCATCCAGCGAAAGTGTCCAGACCTGTCCATCGAAGGAGTAAATGCCTTGACCTTTAGTACCAGCCCATATTTTGCCGTCAGATCCCTCGACGAGACTACGAACCACTGCCCCTTTCAGGTGTTGTTCCCACTGTGTTTCGTCCAGGCGATAAAGACCATCATCGGCCATGGCCCAGACATCTCCACTTCGGGTTTCCAATAATCCGCGAACCTTTTGTCCGTTCAAATTAGTATAGGTTTGTCCGCCAGCATAACTGTATAGACCATCACGCCGAGTGCCTGCCCACAAAATGCCGTCGCTTCCCTGGATCAGGCTCCAAACCGTTTTGCCCTCCAGGTGTTTTTTCCAGGTATCGCCATCGAAACTGTATAAACTATCGCCAAGACTTGTTGTCCAGACCGTTCCATCGGGTCCCTGCAGCAGGTTCCAGATAGTCTTACCTTCCAGATGTTGTTTCCAGGTGTCGCCATCGTATTGATAGACACCTTCGGCTAAGGTACCGGCCCAAATATGGCCATTAGCGGTTTTGATCAGGCGGCGGATGGTTGTACCATCTAAATACTGTCCCCATTGCAGGCCGTCATAGGTATAGATACCGTGATCGTCTGTTCCGGCCCAGATCACTCCATCTTGGCTGGTCAAAAGCGTGCGGATGACAACTCGTTCTAAGTGATGGGTACGTTGGCCTTGCTCAAAACTGTACAATCCTCTGCTGCTTCCGACCCAAAGTCGACCGTTCAGATCTTCGGTTAGTGCATAGACTGTCGCCGTTTGCAACGGTTGCTGCCACTTATTTCCGCCGTAACGATACAAGCCTTTGGTTGTTCCCACCCACAGAAGCCCGTTCTTTTCTTGCTCGAGACTCAACACCCATGCTCCTGCCAGATGCGTGGACCACCGTTGACTATTTTTCTGATAATGGTGTAATCCGTTGCGTTTGGTTCCCACCCAGAGGGAACCGCTTTTATCTTCTAACAAGACTTCTATCGGTTTGTCTTTGAGATATGTAGTAAACAGACCGTCAAAGTGGGTTAACCCACTAGGGGTGGCAAACCAAAAGTCCCCCTCTCGGTCCACTAGCATCTGTTTAACTTCGTTTTCCGCCAGTCCTTCCGAAGCTGTGAAGTGGAGCCACTGTTTCTGTTGTTCAGGGTGGGAGGTGACTTTTACGCTGTTGTCCTGGGCGAAACCGGCTTCTCTTCCTGACAATTCCTGAATTTCATACACGGCCAACGATCGGTTGTAGATTCGGATATCGTCGACCCAACCTTCGAGAAATTGATTGTCCATCCCCTTAGCCCCGCCGATCCATAAATCACTACCTCCCTTGCTTGACCAAGCTATTCCTTCGGCATCTTGAAGCCCATTGATATGGAGAGTTCTTTTCTCAGCCTGACCGTTTTGTACTATTGCTACATGATGCCAGACTTTTTCGGCTTGAATTTGACTGCCGGCAAAATTAATTGTACTGGCGACCCACTGGTTTTGTTCATTTACCCAAAGACCGTACCAAGGCCAATGAGGCCAATTATTAATGATTGAAACCCAATGATTCGGTAACTGATCGACCTTGACCCAGAGTGAAATGGTATAGCTCTCGTTTTTGTCAAAACCGAGAGCTTTAGCATCTGAAACCACTGCATGTCCATCAGTGCCGTCTAGTTGTAGTACTGTTCCCCGTACTTCGTCTTCCATGAATTTTGCCCCACCCACCAGTTGTCCGTGATGTTTGCCGACACTGTCTTTCGCGTCACCATCTAGAGGCCAGTGAGCAATCAAGCCGTCTGCAATATCGGCAATACTGGTTATTGAAAACCCACTAAGGCAAAAGAAAAGCATCAGAAAATAGGTCATCCGTCTGGCGTACCGATCTAAAAAATCTATTATCATTGCTCCTATTGGGTTATTACAACTTATCATTGATGCTTAATGCGGGCCCAGGTTGTCGTCAGGTGCGCTTTTGGACTAACCGGCACTTGACCTTTATCTGGACCACCATCGGGAATGTTTGGCCCTGTAACCACAAAATCATCGAACAAAAAAAATCCGTCTGAAGCATTCAAACCAATTCTCCCAGAAGTAAACCGGTCTTCATCTATCGTTTCTATCAACTCACCGTCAATGTAAAATTCAGTGATGGTTCCAACTGTAGAGATTTTCAGCGTATACCACCGATTTATTTCCACTGGATATGGTACGTCCCAGCGTTTGTAGTCAGGTGGGGCTTGGGCAGGCAGATATCCGGACCGAATCAGAACGACTCCTTCCGGGTATTCCGGACTAGGATAGGCTAGTGAGAGGCAAACTCTAGTTAAAACATCGTCACCTTGTATGTGGACCATCAATCCTGCCCCCACCCACGGAGAATGTGTAGCCTCGAGGTCCCAAGGTGGAGGAGGACCAATTTCCAAGATCTTCATTTTCACCTCCACTGTATAGTTTTCCCATTCATCCGAAGGTAGGAAGCCAACTTGTGAGATCCAACCACAATCAGGAAGCTTAAGACAAGCGGTAAAATGTAAGTACCCACCTTCAATCTTGATGTTAACTTCACCTGGCGCGTTAGCATGATTTCGTGGCCCATCCCAGTTAACCTCCCAATCTTTGCTTTCAGGGTCATTAAAAAGGTCAACCCAGGTACCGGCGTAACCCGTCAGACAGAATGTAGCAGCGATGAGAAGTAAGACTAGAGGCATTCTCATCTGGCATAGGATAGAGTGGTTCATCGTTTGCCTCCTCACGTTCGAGATGCGATTTATTGATGGCGTTGAGATGTTGCCGGCATATCGAAGGTTCAGGCTGACGGAAGACCACCCTATACCTTCGATATCAGTAATAAAGACTGGTTACTTGAATAAGTGAGATAGCCCGACCACAGGTCGAAGGGGAGTTTCAGATTAACGGCTAGTTATTGAACATGGCAGCCAGTTCATCCATCCCTTCCGCAATTCGGCGTGCTACCTCTTCGGAAGCCAGTGGGGCCTCTTCAACGGCAGTTGGCGGGTGCATACGGACGTAAGTGTTCCAGGCGGCGTGAACATCGACTAGTTTAAGTTGATCCTCCCGGGCAGCATCGTCATAGGCCACAGCGCCGGCTCTCCAGGCCGCGGCAAACGAGGTGCCAAAGGCTTTAATATCGATCGGAATCCACAGTTTGCCCCCATCCTGAACCACCAGTCTCTCTTCAACATTCATATCGGATAGCTGGGTAACGCTGGTCTCGAACATCAAAAAGACATTTTCGCCCACATCGACCAGTTTGGTTCGCACACCTGCCGCTTCCAGTAGCGTGGCGTACAGGGCACTCAGGTCATCGCAATCGCCAATCAGGTCGTTGGTGGTCAGCATCGACCTCGGATACCGCATCTCCTTGAAGGGGCCGTCGACATCGATGTACCAGAGGTCGGCCGCACTCAGCAGGCTTTGCGTGTAACTGGTTGTTTCATCGACTACGTATCCTTTTCCGTAGATCGACTGAAACGGAGTCTCGGTATCTGACTGGTACTGGATGCCCCGTGAGTTGAGCGCTTCGTAGATTTTCATTGCAGTTAGCAAATTACCGAACTGGGCTAGGTCGCCACTTTCGATTGAAATCTGAGAGGCCGTTGTGGCAAAGGATTTGGCGACCGGATCGCCTGGATCGATAAAGGCCACCATCGGATCCAACTTTTCGCGGTAGGCAACTTTCCCCATCTGTCGCAACATAACAGGTTGTCGTTGCCGCAATTCACGGGTTCGACCCAGGTAGCTGTAGTTGACTATGATCTCGGCTTCGGTTTGGAGATCTTGCTCCAACCTCTCGACCTTCCGGTTAAACTGGAAGGCCAGTGGAATTCTTTTAGTACCCGCATCTGACCCCGCTTTAGGCAGTAGCGTATCCCTGGCCACTAGCAAAGGCCGATCCATATATTCCGGAATAAAGACCGAAACTGAAACGTTGAGATCTTTCTTAAACATCGATGTTAATACTAACTCGCCGCTCAGCGGATTGGGGATATGGTACTGCTGATAGAAAGACAACAAGACGTCCCTCATAACAATTGAATCCACCTGAATCAGTTTCGGATCATAATCGAAACCGAAGATCATTGAGAACCGGTGGGTGTCACCTAAAGTCGGCGCGTTCAGGTAGGCGTAGTCAAAGCGTAAACCGCCGTATCGAAGCGTTCCGCCTGCTGATAGACTAAAAGGTTCTCTGGCACCTGTCTCTGAGCCGGCGGGAGTAATTTTATTCAGATGCGCTGTTAACCCTCCACGAACCGCCAGTACATTGTAGATCCACTGTTCTGCTCCCAAATGGAGACCTTCACCCAGGTCTAAAGCCAGAATGGTCTGGTGCAACGGCTTGTACATCATGCCAAAGCGGAGATGGCGAGAGGCCACCTTATCCTTTTCATTCCGCTTTTCGTTTTCGACATCGATCTCTTCGTAGTTAAAGTTGACTTTGGTATTGGTAATATCCTGACCGAAGAACCCGACGGCTAGCCAATCGGTAGGCTGATACCGCAACCCAACGTCGAATCCAAACCCGGTTGCATCTCCGATGGTATAGCCGTCGAGTACGCTACCCATGGAAACTCGCTTGACGTTCACACCTGCCGAGAGTGATTTCAAGATACCAATCCCGTAAGAAAAGGTGATTCGATCATCTCGGAATTCAAGTTCGTTATCACCAAAACGAAGCCGGGTCCAATCGATACCGATGGCATTTCGGTCTGTAAGAGGGAAAATATAGCTGAGATAGCTCTGTTGGAGGCTCTCAATGCCATGCAGGTTGGCCGTCATTCCGTTTATGGCCATTTGGCCAACGTTAATTAATCCTGCGGGGTTCCAGGCGATGGCATTGGCATCATCAGCAACGGCTACAAAAGAGGAGCCCATGCCAAGCGGACGAACACCAACCGGCATCTGATTATCTCCTCTAGCAGTTAGAACGTCTCCTCCAATCAGGCTGAGGAGAACCATTGAAAAGATGGATAAAACGGAGTTTAAACTCGATGTTAAATGCCAATATTTCCCGACTGCTTCAACTGGCGAAGTCAGGGACGCTAGCCATTGGACGCCTGCAGGAATCGTTACCTTCACTGATTCTACTTTGTCTGTTTTGATTGGTTTAAGATTAGTCATTGAGCAAAAACTCCTGCTTCTCGGCACTGGTCAGTTGACGAGTCAATCGCATCCGGGCTAGTTCTTTCAAATCTTCGACGGCCATCACCGGATGGAGCCGAATCGTTTTATCCTGACTGACGGTAGCGATTGTCTTACCGTCTGAACTAAAGGCAATATCACCAATCGCCGCTGAGTGTCCGCTTAGCGTCAGGACAATTTGGCCGGAATCGATATCCCAAACTTTAGCAATTTTGTTTTTGCTACAGGTTGCGACTTGATGGCCGTCAGGGCTGAAAGCGACGCTCTGAAGCTGTTCTGGCCAGCTAGAGATAGATCGAATTGCTTGTCCCGTTTCTGTATCCCAGACTTTAACCGTACCGTCCAGACTGGCTGTTGCTAGCCGCGAACCGTCTGTATTGAAAGTGGCCTTTTTGACTTCCATGGCATGGTCAGACAGAGATAGCAGCACTTGACCTGTCTCTGCCTCCCAGATTTTGACCTCGGTATCTCGGCTAGCGGTGGCAATCTTAGTACCGTCCGGGCTGTAAGCCAGACTGTAAATTTCGCTCTGGTGACCGGCCAGTGTGTTCGTCACCTCTCCGGATGCCAAATCCCAAAGGTTGAGCGTTTGTCCTGCTGCCGCCAGATATTGTCCATCAGGGCTAAAGGCTACACTGTAGATTAGCTCTTCTTCGCTCTCTAATTCTTTCCAAATTCCGCCAGTGGCTGTCTCCCAGATCCTAATGGTCGCATCCTTAGCCCCTGTAGCGACGTAGCGACCGTCAGCGCTAAATGCTGCCGTCAGTACCTGCTGTTCATCACCTTTCCCATGGGCAAAGACATGTTGTACCTGCTCAGATTGTTTGTGCCATAACCTGGCTGTGCCATCAGCGCTAGTGGTGACAAAATAGGCCTGATTCGGGCTAAAAGCAATGCTGGTCACTGCTGCGGTATGGCCACGTAGCGGTAGCAGATCTTGGCCCGGTGTTACATCCCACAACTTGACGGTTCCATCGGCACTGGCCGTGGCCACGCGACTGCCGTTAGCATTAAAATCAACGCCGTGGATCTCGCTTTGGTGGCCCAGGAGCGTCAATAATTTTCGACCGGACTGTAAATCCCAGATCTTAGCCGTTTTATCGTGGCTGACAGAAGCAATCTTGTTACCAGCAGGCCCGAAGCTCAGGTCTGAGACCACATCGGTATGAGCGTTGATCTGCCGTTCCAGTTGACCAGTTTTGACATTCCAGATGCGGATCTGCTGATCGGCGCCACTGGCTGCAATTAGCGTAGCATCGGGACTGAAGGTAACGCTATTGAGAGTTGTTTCACTCCCATCGATCGATAGCAGTTCTTCGCCCGGATTAGCACTCCAAACCTTGATAGTTCCACTCTGGTCGGCGGTAACAATTTTGCTTCCGTCTGCACTATAATCGAGATCGGTAACAACGGCAGTCCCCACCTCGAATTTGGCCAATTCAGCTCCAGAGGTGGTATCCCACAATTTGACAGAGCCATCACTGCCACCAGTTGTTGCTATTTGTCCGCCGTTAGGATGATAGGCAATGCTTTGGACGTTG
>Ga0310342_100002144_pt1 | contig 12605 bp, 12 predicted proteins | sample S15DNA20500_MG_FD_206155 | JGI IMG/M metagenome (GOLD analysis project Ga0310342, IMG submission 206155) | Marine microbial communities from station ALOHA, North Pacific Subtropical Gyre - S1503-DNA-20-500_MG | ecosystem: Environmental > Aquatic > Marine > Oceanic | place: Pacific Ocean: North... | reverse complement strand
TATATTAAGGTTCTTTTAAAATTGCTTTGCCATTTTTCATTGAGCAAATAAACTTTGACAACCCCTTTAAAAATCTTAATTTAGGATTGTCTTTACATTGGGTCAGGTCCTATGTCGTCAGTTTCAGGAAATGAAAATGAATGTGCAACTAATGCTGTAATTTTTGGAGCGACCAGTATTGTGGGACGGTACCTTATCGGGCATTTGGCAGATCTTGGTTTTACGGGAGTGGCGTTAACGAGATCTTTAAATCATGCTTTTAAAACAAATACACCAAGCTTTTCTTGGTGTGACATTTCCAACAACGAGAGTTTTTCCAATCTCGCCCATACAATTTTGTTTTCCTTGGCTCCTATTACGGCGTTACCAGATTTTCTTGCAAAGGTAGGAAAAATAAATCGATTAATTGCATTAAGTACATCTAGTATTGCATACAAGGGAGAAAGCGCTGATCCTTTCGAACGCAAAATGGTTGACCAAGTAATAAAAGCAGAGAATAAAATCCAAGAACTTTGTCTTAAAAAAGGTATCAAATTCACTATCTTTCGCCCCACATTAATTTATGACCCTGGAAGAGATAGGAACGTGACCACAATTGCAAATTTTATTAAGCGGTTCAAAACCTTTCCTGTAGTATGGCCAGGAAATGGAAAACGGCAACCAATTCACGCGGAAGACGTTGCTGAGGCAATGGTTGCTGCTTTAAATTTCCCGTCTGCACAAGGAAAATTGTTCCATTTGCCTGGTGGTGAAACCCTAACTTATAGGGACATGGTATGCAGAATTTTCGAGTCTCTGGAGCAACGCCCTTTTATTGTTTATTTACCTATAAGTTTGGCACGCATTGGTTTTAAAATTTGGAAAACATTTGCCAGAGCTGAATACAGTGTCACAAGCTTGGATAGAATGAATAAAGATCTCATTTTTAACGCGGCGCCAGTACAAAAGGCGCTGCAAATTACTTGTCGACCTTTCAGTTTCCAAATTGGAAAGTGTCACAATAGTAATAAATAACAGACAATCATTAATTTCAAAAATAAAAAAAAATTAAAAATGTCATAGCCAATCACCATTGCTGAAATGATCTAATTGGCTGCCACTTTTTGTTTGTACCATTCATACATCATTGTTATGCCATCCTGTAGACCCGTTGTGGGTTTCCATCCAAGATTCTTTAGCCGGCCTGAGTCGAGAAGTTTACGGGCTGTGCCCTCTGGTTTGCTAATGTCAAATTTTAAGATGCCCTTATAGCCAACAATTTTGATGATTAGTTTGGCTAAATCGCTTATGGAAATTTCCTTTTCTGTTCCTACGTTTATAGGAATTTCACTGCAGTATCGCTGCATCAAAAAAACTAAAGCATCAGCCAAGTCGTCAACATAGATGTATTCACGTAAAGGCTGACCAGTTCCCCAGACATCGATTGCCGATTTATCTTTAGTTTTCGCTTCATGTGCTTTTTTTATAAGTGCAGAAATTACATGCGAGGATGCAGGGTCGAAATTATCACCAGGGCCATAAGCACTCGCAGGTTGGACAGCTATAAAGTTACATCCGTATTGGCGACGAAAGGCCTGGCATAATTTGATGCCGGAAATTTTGGCAATCGCGTACCATTGATTGGTGGGTTCTAGTGGCCCTGTGAGGAGTTCTTCTTCACGAATCGGCTGTAGGGCTTTTCTCGGGTATACACAATTGGAACCCAAAAACATTAATTTTTCCACCCCTATTTTCCAAGCCCCATGAATAACATTAGTTTCAATTGCTAAATTATCGAAAAGAAATTCTGCTGGGCGGGAATCGTTTGCATGGATGCCACCTACAGTGGCAGCGGCCAGAACAACAGCATCGGGTTTGTTGTCAGCCATCCAAGATTCAGTTTGTGCTTGATTTCGGAGATCAACTATATTGCGAGCAACGGTTAGAATTTCACAATTTTCATTTGCAAGACGACGTGTAAGAGCGGCTCCAATCATTCCTCCATGACCCGCAATCCAAACCCGTTTTCTTTTTATTTTATAAAGATCATTGGGCATAAATTAATTCTAAAAGATTTATAAGTTGTACCAAGGATCCCCATTAAAAGGCATTTCTCGAACTGTTTTCAAGCCTAAAGAAATAATCTTCCCAGTACTCGAGGACACTAATTTCGAAAGGATCCCCATAAGATATCCACTGATCTACTTCAAAAATGATAAACTTTTTATTCTCTTCAATAAGTTGGTTAATGCTTGTAGCCACATAGTGTTCATTATTTACGGTAATTTTTTTTTCAATCATGGTTTGGGCGCCTTTAATAAAGTCTTCAGCGCGGCGAAACCAAAATGTTCCAATCACTAGGTGATCGTTTTCGGGTGTAGCGCTGATAGTTTTTTTTTCAACCACCTCTTTAATGCTAAAACCATCATCAGAAATATGGCAGTAAGCGAAGGCCTCAGGATTTTTTATGAGGATATTTTTATGCCGATAAGTCCAAATAGCACCATCGATGTTTTCGTCTTCAAGAATTTGGTGCCAGCCTTCAACATCAAAAAAACTTTCGTAATCACAAGAAGAGATGGTCAACTCAGCATCGTTTTCCAACAAGTCTGCTGCTAAAAGGCATGTTGCTGCTTGCCCCGAAGTGGGGCCTTCTACAGGAATAACTTTTACTTCCTCGAACAGAGATTCTAGAGCTGGTGCGATTGGGTGCTTCTCAATATCTTCGGCGCGCGGAAGAAATATCCACCAATCGGCCTCAGGCATGGATTGTGATGCTCTTAAAACCATCGGTTGCTGGCGCACTTGAATTAGGGGCTTGGCTACCCTGTATCCATATTCTTTGAATCGGCTTCCTGAACCTGCCATGGGTAGAAGGTTGATGCGCTTGACTGCCTTAGATCGGTCTAGCGTGTCCTTTTTCCCAATTTGGGAATAAAATCGCCACCAAAATTGGTGTTGTTCATAGTCTTCAGGAGTTCCTAGGCAAATGAAGTTTTTAACTTCATGGATAAGGACCCTCAATCTGTCATTGGCCATTTTGGCACATATCTGACTAACATAGCCCTCAGACAGGGGATTGTCCTTGTCGTTCTGAACACGCTTACCGTAATCGACTAAAAGGGACCAGGAACGAAAATAATAAATACCTACTGATGCATGTTCTTTAATTTTGTTTTTGGTAAAATTTTCTTTTTCACGAAGCTCAAGCATGCGGTCTCCATCTGTTCTCATGTAGGCATAAAGTGTGTTACCGAAAGAAGCAGGATGAAAGCCTTGGAAAGAAGGGACAGCGGCATCACAATCATGTATATGCCTGAGAAATTGGGAATAATTCCAGGTCACGGTGAAATCGCAATAACTGACGATTAAAGGGGCGTTTGTTGAAATGCCAGGAACTTGTAATACCGAGCGAATAGGACCTTCTTCATGGGACGCAATTACAACTGTACTACTTTTCTTCGCTAAACCCTCCAAAAATTCAATAATTTGGGGATTTTCGGAAGCTTGTTCCTTGTTAATAATAAAATGATAATCGTCGTCAGGGCTAAACATCTCAACAACTTGTTCTATCATTGTTGTAGGGCCAACAGGTAATAAGCTTTTGGGTTTTTTCAACCCAGCTTTAGCGAAACGACGCGAGTGTCCCGCCATGGGGATTATTATATGCATTCTGGTGGCCGTTCAGTTAGGAATGGCGTTTTTCCAATAGTTCACCGATTCGATAAGCACATCGATTACATTACTATCAAAAGGCTCTCGCTCTCGAAAAGAAATTTCAAGAATTAACTCTGCCCCTTTTGAACCATTATTTTCAAGAGTTGAAATGACCTTTTCAGGAAAAATTCGACCATTTTTATTATATTCTCTGGTGAAGGGCCAGTGGCCACCTTTGTCTGCGCTAGATTGTTTAATGTGGACCTGCGGGGAACAGAATGCGAATGCAGAAAGCCAAGAATAAGGGTCTGTGTCCTTGGGGTTTTTGGAAGAGACATCACCATGATCGACATCAAGGCATAATTTAAAAGGAATTGGCGAATTGTGGTTTACATCTTTATGTAATTTATGTGTTTCTACCAAAGTTTCGCCTTGCTCCCGACGGATGGACATAGGCTCCCAACTTAGGAAATCGAGTCCTTTTTTATCGGCATAGGCACCAATTTCATGCCAACAAGCTATGTTTTCTTTACGTCGCTGTTTTCGCGTAACTGGATTAGAATTATCTTTATGGGTAAAAATTCCGAAATGACTGCCCATCGAGGCAGCCCCAAGGTCAACCGTCAAATCAACAAAACGTTTAAACCAGGAAACCCAATGCTTCCGTATCGCAGGATCTGGATGAGCGAGATGATTGACACGTGTGAATGCTCCAGTAAAGGTGCTAGTGATTTGAACGCCGTAGTGGTTGCAGACATTTGTAGTCCTTTTAACGTATTCCAGAATTATTTTTGGAGGAAGGTCAGGACTGAGCATGTCTGCAGTAAGTTGCACTTTACAAAGGCCGAGCTGCTCTCCTACGATTCTGACCCATTCTTCTGGCTCTGAATAACGGTTGACTGCAAATCCGGTGTTAATTCCCAAGGAAAAATTACTCATTTTTTTGCAAACCCTCACTGATGCAGTCTCTGATACTTTCCATTGATTCACTGAGGGATATATCTTGTCGAAATAAACCGGATGAGCCTAATACTAATATATCAGCTCCAGCTGCAACCATATCGGGGATGTTTTCTCGGTTTACGTTTCCATCTACTGATATTTTACTTAAGAGCCCAAGGCTATCAATTGTCTTGCGCAATTTTTCTATTTTCCTCAGGGTTTGAGGAACCAAAGCTTGCCCCATATACCCAGGATTTACAGTCATGACAAGAATGATATCAAGATCTTCAATCACATAATCGAGTGTTTCGAGGGATGTCCCCGGGCATATGGCGGCCCCAACTTTTGCACCCCTATTTCTGAGTTTTATGATGTCTCGGTGCAGGTTCCTTGAACATTCCTGATGTATGGTAAAAATATCACCTTCAGAAATTTGGAATGCGTCAAATAATTGGTTGGGTTCCTCTACCATTAAATGGTAGTCGGAAGGTAAAGAACTATTACTTCGAATTTTGTTAATTATGCTTGATCCCATCGTAAAATCGGGTGCAAATCGACCGTCAATGATATCAAAATGAAGATAGTCAATATTAAGTTCTTCCAAAGTTAACAACTGACGACCTGCATCTAGCCAGTCTATACACATTATAGAGGCAGAAAGGGCAACTTTCCTATTTTGCATAAGAAACGTTTCCCAGCAAACGGATAATTCCTGTTAGTTTGGACATATAACTACCTTCATCGTTTGACCAGTTCGGGCAGAAACAAAAGCATTATGAATTTCACTTAAAGGTGTAGTTGCACCAATCAATTTGCCTATATCAATTTTGTGTTCTTCAATCAATTTGACAGCTTTTCTGTGTTGCGTAGGAGTGGAGCCATGGGAGCCAGTAATATATGCTTCTCTATAGTGGATATGGTTTGATAATATGTTTATTGGTGGGGACGATTTTGGCAGTCCGCCAAAAAAATTAATTACTCCACGTTTTGCGACGGCATCAATGGCCTGATTATGCGTTTCTGAGATTGGGCAAGCGGTGAAAAGTGTGTCAACACCGTTTCCAGAGGTCACCTCCATGAGAGCCTCAACAGGGTTTGTGTCATTGGGATCCAGAGCTAAATCTGCTCCTAAATTTAAAATTGCATTTCTCCGTATTTCGTTAGGTTCGATTATAATGACCTTGGAAGCACCTAATTCTGATCCTAACATGGCCAGCATTGCACCTATCGGTCCCCCACCGAAGATTGCTACACTATTTCCTTTACTCATTAGAGCGCGTTCGTAGCCATTTAAACAGCATGCGAGTGGTTCTGAGAGTGAGGCCTCTGGGAAAGATGTAGTATTTGAAATTTTAGCAACAGGACCTAATTTTACGACAATAGGATCAAGGCGAATGAACTGTGCAAAACCTCCATCAAACTGGTACCCTATTGCCAAATTTACATCACAACAATTTGGGCGTCCTGACAAGCAATGTGCGCATTTTCCACAAGGCACGTCAGCTCCTATAGATACGTGATCCCCTTCCTTGAATTTATTTACACCTTTACCCACTTCAACTACTTTACCTGAAATTTCATGCCCCAAAATTCTTGGCGCTTTAATCCGTATATTACCCTCATCATAAATTCGTAGGTCTGAACCACAAACTGCACAGGCCTTGACCTCAACAAGGATAGAACCGGGGGTGGTGTTAGGGATAGGAACCTTTTGGAGCCTTAGGTCCTTGTCCCCATTCCAAACTGCAGCTTCCATCTTATTGCCACTCACGTTTTAGTTCCTTTTTTATTGTCAAAGTTTTAGTTCATACAAAACCCCAAAGGGTGTGTTAACTGATGCGTTTATCAACTCATGAGGCAAAATTTTTCTTGTTAAAACTTTTCTTACTCTAAGCTTTTTAATGGTTTCCAATACTTTAAACGAACTATATTTAACCATCAATTTAGATTGAAAGAGGTCAAGATTGGATTTAGACATTTTTTGCTTGTGTTTAACCAACCAATAACCAAGGGCTGGTGGGGGGGTTTCTGCTGGTAAATACACTTTCCTCCCCATTGCTAAAGGATTTTCTAGAGTCGGCAACATAAACCTTAAAAATTGTTTTTGGTTCCAACCGACGAGTTTACTGAAGAGGATCAGGCGTTCGATTGCATTATCTTCACTGATACGGTTGGTAAAACGGTTTACCCAAAGTGTTTCAAATTTTCCTTTCACCGGCAACATTAGATTGACAGCCATACGATTTGAAACGAGTAAATCTTTAGGTTTTGCATCTTTGGTTAGTAATGCAAGTACTTCTCTATCCTTCGCCATGATAGACGCATATTTTTCTGACTCTTCCATTGTTTTTGATGCATTGGAGAGTACTAGAAGCGTGAGAATAAAAAATAAAACAGGGATATAATAGAAGCTACCAGTATACGTTATGGAACGAAAAAATATTCGCAAAGACTTGCTAATTTGACTACCCTCAGTGCCAACAGAATAGTCATCTCGATTTTGACGGCAAAGGTAATAAACAGCCGGAATGTAATAAAGTATATGGAAGAAGTATAAAGATAGTCTTAAAAAGATTAGTTCAGCAATTATGCTAAAACCAATAAAATTAGCCAGTGATACAAATAACACCTCGATAAACATTGCAAGAAAAATTACGCTAAATTTTGTAAGAACTTCATAGGGATCGATTCTAATTATCAGCCAAACAAAAGTTAATGCTATTAGTGGCAGTATGAAATAGATCAAATAATAATAAGCATTAAAAAAGGAATTAGCCTTGACTGCGTTGATGGAAACCAATTCATTAATGGTCATCAATTCAAACCCAAATCCTTGTTGCCACAAAATTATTGTTTGGGTGAGTGTCATTGGTAGCGTAGCAATAACAGCAATTGCTGTCTGCACGGCTAAAATTTGCAGCCAATTTGGAGAATATCGTTTTGCCCTCCACAATCTCAGGTAAAGCCACAAAAACCATAGAGGTAATCCAAATATGGCGTTGGATAGATGAATTTGTGTTTGAAGCGACCAAAGGACTGTTAGGACAGTGGTATAGGTCCAGGATATTTTTTTCCAACGCATGGTTAGGTAAAAAACACATAAAAAACACAGGAGGGAGAAAGCGGGATTTGGAAAATGGCAGATGTCCAGTGGTGAATCTACACCCGCCTGACGCCAACCTTCTCCACTCAAAAGCTTACCTAAAAAGACCCTGAGTGGCAGGCTAGTCAGTGATACAGTACCAAACGCCGCAAGGCCAAAAGACCATCGCCCGGGAAGGTACGTCATGTAAATCCGTGCTAAGACTATAAAACACAATAACGGAAAAAAAATAGATCCAACTAGTGTAGCATTTTCCGCTCCCAGAAAAAAAAGCAAAACTCCGTGAACCCATAATGATATGTATGGATAATAGCTCAGGCCTTGGTTCTCTATTCCTAGTGATGGTGTAACTGGCAATAAAATTCCGTTTGACAATTCTTGGGCTAACGGAACCCATGAAGCCCAGTGGCTAAATGTATTGTAAATTTCGTCGGGCCCTATCCCAATTCCTGGAAGCGTGGCAGATTGGTAACGGGCTATACCCCACATGGAGAACATAGTTGCGGCCCAAAGTATAGAACACCAAAAACCAATTGTACGAAGGTATTCACTTGGCGTGGACTCTGTTTTTAGATAGAACGCTGAGCGAAAGGACGGCAAGTGTTTAGTCCTAAATATAAAAATTCTGAGCTAAAATTTTATAATTTAACACGTTACCAAATTTCCGGATACTTCGTACAGATAGCATCAACATTAAATTTGAGCTCTTTCATTTTTGTTTTGAATGGAACAATTTCCGAGGGATCTCTCCCATGTAGTTCAGGGGAAACTAGACAAATTTGAAAACCTGCCATTTTTAGCTGATTAAATTCCTTCTGATTTATGGGAATACCGTTAAACACATCAAGCCAAATCCAATTTACTTGACCGGCTAAAGTCATTGCACTAGTAACGGTTTCATAATCGGATACGCGAACGGCAATACGTTTTTCTCCACGTCGTGTCAATTTTACAATAGCTGGAAATGAGAGATCCAACATAAAAAAGTTTTTAATTCCGCGGGAGGTTATTTGGTCAAGTACACGACTTTCAATTCCTTCTTCCTTAATGTTCAAAATGACAAGTTTGTGATTATAAGAATCCAACCATTGAGAAAAATCAACAGAATCTAAAAAAGCATCGTGATGGACAACTAAGCGATCTCCATAAGCATGCAAATCCATTTCGATGCCAAATTTTGATGGAATATTTTTTAGCGTAAGCGGGTCATTAACTCGGTGTACAATTTTTAAAACCGGGGGCATTTTTTCACTTTTTTCAACTTTCTCTTTACCTTCAATGAAAATTTTATCGCTTTGATAGAAAATTGAATTTTTTTCTTTATTGAATCATTACTTCCCACACCAGCTTGCCGAGGTGGAAAAGATACGGGTACACGTTTTATTGGTATATCTTTTTTTACAGCAGCTGCATACACAAACAAATCTATTGAAAAATCATTGGGCAGAAAATTTAAACTCTCATAGAATTTTCTGGAAAAAATATTTGGCTGGGCATTGATGTCCCAAAGAAATTTACCAAGGGTTAGAGTTTCAAACACAGCCATACCCCAGGCAAAAATGGTATCAAAAAAAGGACGGTTAATACGTTTTCCTTTGATAAAGATATCTTTGTCCTGAGTTTGATTTTGAAGGATATTGAGCGCCAATAAGACATCGATTGGATCGGTTTGAAGATCAGCGTGCGTCCATCCAAGGTAGTCACCCTTTGCTTCAGTTAACCCCACATGAATTCCGTAGCCATAACCCTTATTGACATTGATACGAATAGAGCGGAACACTTTGCTATGGGCGGTTAATTTTGTAATTTCTTCTGAAGTTTGATCAATAGAGCCATTGTCAACTAAGATAACTTCTATTTCCTTTTCGGAAAAAACCTCCTCACAACGTGTTACCAACCTTTCCAGATTTTCGGCTTCGTTGTAGCAAGGAATTACTAGCGAAATTTTAGGTTTTTCCACCTATCCTTACTCCAATTTTCTATCGATTAAATCTCACAAACCGTCTTTATCGTCCGATAGATTTCTTAGAAATGTTTGGGTCCTTAATATTTTTATGAAGTTTATTAACCAAATTCATAATTCTGGTTGCTTCTTGACTGACTTCTGGATGATTATCAGAAACCAACATCTGCAAATTTTCAACAGGAAGTGATGGATTTCGGGCAAGGGCACGACGGATATAGTGGTCTTCATGATCAAGAATTCGGTTTAGCCTTTTTACGGGCGTTTCAGGGTCAAGAGCCTCAAACAAAGCTAATGAGTCAATTGGCCGGTCTGGTGGTTTTTCAAGATGCTTTGGTTCTGTTAGCAGGCTGTGATAACTGTCACGAGAGAATGCTTTCATGCACAGGTAGGCAAAAGATAAAATTACTTTTAGTACAATAGCGAAAAGCGATTGTACGACGTTTTTCTTATTAGGGTCCAAAGACTATTTACTCTACCTTGTTCGCCATCTGTGATGTGCATTTAATGTCTGTATAATAGCTCTCAAAAGCCATATAAGACCCACCAAAACTACACCTGAAATAATCCAAAACGTCATTTTTTTACCGAAGTTTTTTTGCACGATGAAACAATAAATATTGTACAAAATATGACAATGGGGCTCCGGCATGCACACGAATATTCAGCCAGCCTTCTGTAAGCTTCCATGTCAATCTACTGAACCAGTTATCCGGCATTTCTATGATTTTTTCAACAATTGGACGAAGTTGAGGAAATCTTATCAGAAGGTGCGAATAACGCGACAAATGGAGGATTTTTAAACCCAACCGATCCCGGCGATAGTTGTCAAAAAACACCATTTTTGTTCTTCCAAATACTGTCTCACCGGCTAAAGCAGCCTGTTGGTTTTTTTGTGTAGCCTCATCTTGAACATTGCCAGTTTTGTGCATGGATGCCCGACTAACTTGGTAAGCCTCATCTGCAGGTAACATAACAGAGGCTGCCGGCCCTGCCCCGTCATCGACAAGTGATTCTTGCCGCCAGGTTGGTGGCGGTACACTGCCAGGAGAGGAAACATCGGATGCCTGATATTCTCCTAACTCCAGTCCAATATTATTGATTTCTAAGCCAGGGAAAGGTTTAAATATATTAATACCGTGGGCGCTTTTCTTCCGCGTAATCTTCCGGGCCATATTAATTGTATCCCATGCAAAGTCCATTGTTTCACCCGGTAGACCAAGCATCATTTGCATAGAATAACGTAAACCGTGCCGATCCATTCTTTCTACGCCTTCAACCATTTGTTCGTTGGTTATGTTTTTACGTAGAGTCTTGATACGAAATTTTTCATTTCCGGTTTCTAATCCAAAACGGATAAGACGACATTTACCAGTATCTGCGAGGGCTGCACAAACTTCCTCTTTTAGCTCTGGTATGACGGCATTGATACAAAAAGTTTGCTTCAATCCAGAAGCTTTATATTTTTCACAAAACTCGAGGATCCATTTTTTGTTCCAGGTCAGTGTACTATCATTAAAGAAAAAATCTTTTGCATCATATTTTTCTGAAAGAATTTTTAATTCCGCTATCACATGATTCACGCTACGAAAATTGGTGTATTCCTTTGGCTTCATTCCATTTTTTACATGTATAGCTTTGTACCCGTGATTAAAGCAGTAAGTGCAGGGGTAGGGACACCCTCGACCAGCTAACACCTGTGTAAAGGGAATTGTTTTAAAAAAATCATCCTTATCTCTATAAAGGTCGCGGTCGTCAAAGGGTGCTTCGTCTAAATCGTTACTCCAATAACGCATAGCGTTTTTTTGAATTGTTCCATCCGCTTTTTTGATGTGTAAATTTTCAATGGTCAACTCACGAAAATCAGACCCTTTATCTAAAGCATCAACCAATTCAGTAAGAGGGTTTCCGCCATCACCGACACAAATCATATCAAGGTCGGAGTGTTCAAGAATTTGGGGCATAAAGGTAATGTCATAACCACCTGCAATAATGGGAGCTGTTATCCCAGCTTCTTTGATGGCTTGTGTCGTTTCTAGCATATGATTTCTATATGCTGTAAGCACCGAAAACCCAATCAAATCAGGTTGAGTTTCTTTCAAGTACTGTGAAATTTCTTCCTTGGAGCCAATTGCAAGATCGACTTCATGTCCATCACGCTTAAGAAATGCTGACAAGGCCTGCGTACTTTGCAAGGGAAAGTACATCTCTTGACAAAACGTAACTTTAGCCATTTTTCACCTCCGTACAGCGCTATTGAATAAATTTAGAATATAAAGGTGTAACTCTTTTTTAAATTTCCGCTCTTACCTTTATTGAAACCTGTTTATATTAACACTTTTATTATGAATTTCAAGATTGTTCAATCTATTGTTGCAGCGTTAGCTGTTGGAACAAGCTGTGGCAATGTTAGTTCGTGATACCCATAAGGCTTGTTGGTCTTAATTACCCTCATTAGAGTTTTGGTTTGTTCCTACCGGGGTATGTTAACCTTGGTTTTGGGGTTTATTTGAGAAGCAAAATTTCTCCAAATTCAAGTATGGATTTAGAACGCGCCAACATCTGAGCCAGCTCTATATATTTTCGGATAGAAGTAGTTTTTCCATTTCCAACATCAAAATGAGAGGATATAGTTTTTCAACAGGGAATCATCCGGAAGGCATGCATAAAAGTTGGGAAGTATGGGGTAGTGAAGAGGGTATAAAGTGGAATTTACCTGCTTGGCAAGTGGAATTAATACCATATAAAAAACGAAAAAAAGGACCTTTAGTGTTAAAAACTCCGTAAATTTTTTAGAAACGTCAATTTTGTCTTTCTAAAAGGTTTTAATTCCAAATCCTATAGAATTTTTGCAATTGCGATGAAAAGGGGATAAAGGCGCTGAAATATAAAAAATTTCTTTTTTGCCGGAATCATCATTTTGATGTGCTCGACTGGTTGATTGCGTTCTCTTCTTTATTT
>Ga0310342_100002139_pt1 | contig 12622 bp, 9 predicted proteins | sample S15DNA20500_MG_FD_206155 | JGI IMG/M metagenome (GOLD analysis project Ga0310342, IMG submission 206155) | Marine microbial communities from station ALOHA, North Pacific Subtropical Gyre - S1503-DNA-20-500_MG | ecosystem: Environmental > Aquatic > Marine > Oceanic | place: Pacific Ocean: North... | reverse complement strand
AGTTGCCGCCAGCCACTGGGGTCAGCCACGCGGATGCCGCTCACCTGGATCAGATTTGGCGTTTTCTTCTTGGCCAGCGCGCCGAGAACATTAGCGTGGTAGAGAAAAGTTTGCAGCAGGTCAATTTGATGTTTGTGGAGATAATCGCGGAACCGCCTGGTAGCGGACATTAATTGCCGAACCGAGGTCAGGTTCAGCGTGTCTAACGGGATCCCAGCGTCCTGCAGTTGTTTTCGCAGGGCATCTTTAGGCGGGTCTGGAAGAGGAGCCAGGGAAAGGACACGCACGGAAAAGTTCTCGGACGGTAAGCCGCAGGCCAGGTTAGCGAGGCATTTTTCCGCTCCACCAAGGGCCAGTTCAGTGGTGGCCAAACAAATTCGGGCGGGTAATGGATGATCTGTCACGGGATCTCTGAAAAAATAGAGCGGTAATTCCCTGATAAGGGTTATCCTCTTATACTCGATCGGTCATTAAGCAGTTCAGATTTATGTTGAATCGGCCAGAAAACGTCGCTGACGGGAAAAACCGCAAGAGATCGCAATCTCATGGATGAATTAGGGATCTACGATTATGACTTGCCGCGGGAACGGATTGCCCAAGAACCATTGCGGCACCGCTGCGATGCCCGCTTGCTAGTGGTTGATCGCGAGAGTGATCAGTTGCACCATTCTCATGTTCGCAACCTACCCGAACTGTTAAAGGCGGGAGACTGTCTGGTTATTAATGACACCCGCGTGATCCCGGCGCAACTGGTCGGCTATCGGCTAAAGACGGGCGGTCGCTGGACGGGGCTGTTTCTAAATTCGGATGGTATGGGCCGGTGGTCCGTATTGTCCAAGACGCGTGGAAAGATCTCGGCAGGTGAACAGGTTATGCTTCAGGACCGGGAGTCTGGCGATTGTTGGACCTTGACGATGCTTGCTCCCTTGGACGAGGGAGCCTGGGCAGTTCGTCCCGACGCGCCAGGTACCTGTGAGGCGCTGCTGGAGCAGGTAGGACGTGTTCCTCTGCCGCACTATATTCGCGGTGGCCATATGAAGCCGGCTGACCAGCAGCAGTATCAGACCGTGTACGCAGTGCACCCGGGGTCGGTGGCAGCGCCCACGGCAGGATTGCACTTTACCAATGCCTTGCTCAAAGAACTGGCGGATGCCGGCGTGGCAATATGTCGCGTAACGCTCCACGTGGGAATGGGAACCTTTCGTCCCATCAAAAGTCAGGTGCTGGCGGAACACCAGATGCATGCGGAGCATGGCATGGTGGAGGAATCGACGGCTGAAACGATTGAACAGGCCAAGCTGGCAGGGGGACGCATCGTGGCGGTTGGTACCACGACGGTCAGGCTCCTGGAGTCGGCTGTTAGCGAGGGTGTCGTGACGGCCTGGGCAGGTGAAACGGATTTGTTCATCCATCCCCCTTATCAATTTCAGGCAATCCAGGGACTGCTGACCAATTTCCATTTGCCCAAGAGCAGCTTGTTAGTTCTGGTGCGGACTTTTGGAGGCGATGCACTGATACGGAGGGCGTACGAGGAGGCCATCGAGCAGCAGTATCGCTTCTACAGTTATGGCGATGCAATGGTGATTCTCTAACCTTGCCGGCTGCCCATAGTCCGGTTGCAGGCAAACGACTATACTAGCAATCACGATTCACGGACGGTCGTTAAGGACGAGCGGAATCGCAGTAATCAATCAAGAAAGGACTCTTTCATGTCAACCGTCGAAACAGAACATGTGCTGGTGGTACCAACTGAGTTGTTTCATGAGGTCGGCTATTTCCAGGGATTTACGGAACAGGTGGACCAATACCTGGAACGCTTGCTAGACCCCGCTTGTATCAGCTATCGTCCTCGTAATGAAATGGAGGAAGACCCGAGTTTTAAACAATTGATCCCCTATGTATTGTTTCGTTACACGGACGAGGCTGGTGCGATTCAGCTCTTTCAATACACTCGCGGCAAGGGTCAGGGCGAAAAAAGATTGCACAGTAAACGTAGTGTTGGCATTGGCGGCCACATTTCTTCGATCGATGCAGACGTGGGCTCGGGCAGCGACCCGTACCAGGAAGGAATGCGGCGTGAATTGGAAGAAGAAGTGATCATTGACACGCCGTACACTGTCCGGTGTGTCGGGATGATCAACGATGATCTAACCGAAGTGGGTAAGGTGCACTTGGGTGTTGTCCATCTGTTTGACGTTGAACGTCCAGAAGTTCACTCGCGTGAAGACGAAATAAGGGAGGCGGGATTTCGGCCAGTGGCTGAGTTGATGGGTCAGTTGGACCAATTCGAGAGTTGGTCCGAGATTTGTCTCCGGGCGTTGTTTGCCACCGATCCGCAATAACCCATGGTTCAAACACCTGTCTACATGGACAATCATGCGACTACTCGAGTTGATCCTCGAGTGGTAGAAGCGATGCTTCCCCTCTGGAACGAAGTTTACGGAAACCCTGGCAGCACTAGCCATGTGTTTGGCTGGGAAGCAAAAGAGGCCGTTGAACAGGCTGGCCACCTGATCGCCACGACGATTGGCGCCTCCGATCGTGAACTTGTTTTTACCAGCGGTGCAACTGAGAGTAATAACCTGGCCATTCGTGGTGTGTTGGATCGTCAGCGACGGAAAGGGAATCACGTGATTAGCGTGACGACCGAACATCGCGCCATCCTGGATCCCTTGCAACGACTCGGCCGACGAGGCTGCCAGGTGACACTGCTCAAACCTCACCAGGTGGGTGACGAACGGGTTGGCTCCATCGATCCACAACAAGTGGCAGAGGCCATCACCGAAGAAACAGCCCTGGTAACCGTGATGTTGGCCAATAACGAAATCGGCGTAGTGCAACCGTTGGCCGAAATTGGTGCAATTTGCCGTGAACGTGGCGTTCTCTTGCACACCGATGCCACGCAGGCCATGGGTCGTATTCCCATTGATGTCGAAACACTGGGTGTGGATCTGCTCAGTGCCAGTGCCCACAAGTTTTATGGTCCCAAAGGGTGCGGCCTGTTGTACGTACGCCGCAGTCCACGGTTGATTCGGTTGGAACCGATGATCGAAGGTGGCGGGCAACAAAATGGTCTCCGCAGCGGTACGCTCAATCCAGCTGGGATTGTGGGGTTGAGCCGAGCTCTGGAACTTGCAGAAGAAGAAATGACTGTTGAATCGGGACGCCTCGGGACATTGCGTGATCGGCTCTTTGCGGAATTGCAGGACGGTGTGGACAACGTTTCCCTCAATGGGCCAGCATTGGAAGATCGCGTCAAACGGTTGCCGCAGAATCTCAACTGCAGTTTCGAGGGTGTGGATGGTGAAGCACTCTTGATGAGCATGAAAGAACTGGCAGTCTCCAGCGGCAGTGCTTGCACGTCGGCAAACCCAGAGCCAAGCCATGTTTTACGGGCCATTGGCTTGAGCGATGATCTAACGAGGGCCAGCTTGCGATTTGGATTGGGGCGCTTTACGACAGCTGCAGAGATTGATTTCGCGGTCAAAACGGTTTGTCAGGCCGTAAAACGGTTGCGGCAGCTAAAAGAGGTCTAGACCGGTTGTTTCTCGCCGACTGGGGGGTGGTAGCCCGAAAACGACCTAGTCGAAGGACTTGGCTTTGTGTACGATAACAGGTAGTTTAATACCTATTGGATTGTGCTTTGTGAGTTAAATCGACAGGAGATATTTCAATGGCCATCGTGATCACGGAAAAAGCCGCGGAAGAAGTCAGACGCGTCCAAGTAGAACAAAGTTTCGAAGACGATATGTTTCTTCGTATTGGCGTAGCGGGCGGCGGTTGCAGTGGATTTAACTATACACTCAGTTTTGATAACGCTTTCAACGAACAAGCGGACTCGAAATTTGATCAGCACGGCGTTGCGGTCGTAGTCGACAAGAAGAGTGCTTTATATTTGGATGGCACAACGGTCGATTGGTATGACGGTTTGGAGAAACGAGGGTTTACCTTTGAGAACCCCAACGCTGTAAAAACGTGTGGCTGTGGCAGCTCTTTTCAGGCCTAAAGCGACTGTTTAAACAGATTTGCTAACGAATCAACAAACACGTTCGCGGGATCCCGCGGGCGTGTTTTTTCGCGCCTGCTGGCAGATCCCATCCGGCCGACAGGAGCCCTGCTTACGCGATCGTTTTGGATTCAATAGAATTCATCACAGGAGCCCTGACTGTCGCTCCATGACAGGTCCTGGTCGACAACAGCCAGCCGAGGTATACCCTGGTGACGGAACCGAAAAAAGTACATATCGTGGGAATCAGTGACGACGGTCTGCAGGGCCTCACGTCGGTGGCCCGAGAATGTCTCGCCGATGCCGACATGGTGATTGGTGAAAGCGGACTCTTGTCGCAGGTAGCCGACTCTACGGCTGACAGCTGGGACCCCGAGGGCGAACTGGATTTGGTCGTGGACCGTATCGCTAATCACCCGCAGCAGCAGATTGTGCTGCTGGCCAGTGGAGATCCGCTCTTTTATGGCATGGCCCGTTACCTTTGCGAGCGGCTCGGCAAGGAACGTTTTGAGGTATTGCCTCATGTCAGCAGCATGCAGATGGCCTTTGCCAGGATCAAGGAAAGTTGGGATGAGGCTTACCTGACGAACCTGGCAAGCCAATCGGTTGACATGGTGGCAGAACGTATTCGCACCGCTGAAAAGGTAGGTATCTTTACAACAGAAGGTTCTCCACCGGGTGCGGTAGCGAAGGCCTGCTTGGATCGCAAGATCGATTATTTCACTGCCTACGTCTGCGAGAATCTGGGTTCACCGGACGAACGTGTAACGTTCGGTGAACTCGAGGAAATCGCTGGGCAGGAATTCTCATCCTTAAATGTGATGATACTTATCCGTAAACCGGATGTTCCCGACCGCCCGACAGCGCTGGTCGGTAGACGCCTGTTTGGTAATCCAGATGAAATGTTCTCGCAGTCACAACCTAAGCGCGGCCTTGTGACACCTGCGGAAGTTCGCTCAGTGGCGCTGGCGGAATTGGACCTGGGCCCCAATAGCGTGGTTTGGGACGTGGGGGCCGGTAGCGGATCGATTGCAGTTGAGGCGGCTCAAATCGCCAATGGGGGCCGTGTCTTCGCGATTGAGATGGATCCCGAAGACTACGCGCTCATCTCGTCTAACGCAGAAAGGTTTGGAACCGACAACTTGACTCCCGTTCTGGGCAAAGCTCCCGAGGTATGGGAGGATTTGCCCGCTCCGGATGCGGTCTTCGTTGGTGGGACTGGACGGCAGGTTAGCCAACTGGCAGTGCAGGCGCTGCAGCGACTGCGGCCCGGAGGGCGACTGGTTGTAAACGTTAATTCTATTGAAAACTTGGCGGCAGTGCAGAGTGCATTGCAAGAGCAGGCTACAGAGGTGCAGACTTGGATGTTCAGTATTTCGCGGGGAGCTGACCAGCTCGAACAACTCCGGTTCGAATCGCTTAACCCAACTTTTTTACTGGCAGTCGTCAAGCCGAGTTGACATCGGGCGGTAGTAGTTCTCCACGTGCAGGTCGTGAGGCGTTGAAACAGGAGAGGAAAGAACAAGATGTACTACAAACAGTTAGGCAACCACGGTGTCAGGGTTTCTCCGATTTGTCTCGGCACGATGATGTTTGGCGGTCAAACAGAAGAATCACTAGCCATTGAAATCATGCATAAGGCCATCGATGAAGGGATCAACTTTTTCGACACGGCGGACATGTACAATGCGGGAGAATCGGAAGTGCTGGTAGGCAAGGCGCTGGCAGACCGACGGGATCGAGTAGTCCTGGCAACCAAGGGTCGGCAGAAGATGGGCGAGGGGCCTAATGATTATGGTTCCGGAAGGGTTCACATGTTGCGGGCCGTGGAAGCAAGTTTGCGGCGACTTAATACGGATTATATTGACATCTATTATGACCACGCCCCGGATTATACGACACCTATTGAAGAGACACTGCGAGCCATGGAGGATATGGTGCGGTCCGGGAAGGTGCGCTATATCGCCTGTTCGAATTTTCGCGCCTGGCGACTCGCAGAGTCGCTTTGGGTTAGCGACCGGTGTGGCCTCAGTCGTTTTGCCTGTGTCCAACCGCTCTATAATATAGTTAACCGTGATGCCGAAGTGGAATTGTTTCCACTATGCCGCCAATACGGGATCGGCGTCGTGTGTTATAGCCCGTTGGCGCGTGGGGTGCTGACGGGGAAGTATCTGCCAGGCCAGGAGTTTCCCACTGGCAGTCGGGGTGCCCGGGGCGATGTGCGGATGCAACAGGCGGAATTAAGGGAAGCCAGTTTCCTGGTCGCACAGAAAATGAAGGAACACTGCGACGGACGCCAGATTGCCCTTAGTCAGTTTGCACTGGCATGGTGCCTGGCCAATCCTAATTTAACTTCGGTCATTATCGGTCCCCGGACGATGGAGCAGTTTGACGACAACCTTGGCTGCCTTGACATCGAAGTTACCGCCGAAGATGAAGCTTGCGTGGATGAACTGGTGCCCCCTGGAGAACATTCCGGAGTGGGCTTTCAAGATGTGCTCTATCCAGTGACTGGACGGCAAAGCAGCGAATGAAGGTCAAGTAAGAACGACTTTCTCCAGGGTCACCTTCTGCAGTCGGTCCGGCACGGGTTCGGGCAGTTGCAGAGGGGCGGTCACAGAAGGCTGCCCGTCTGCGTTCCTAGAGAGTTCTAAGGGGGGGCCGGAAAGATCTTCCGCGTAAAAACGACTGCTCGGGAAAATATCCGCCGGGTAGCGGAAGTTGTCGAGCATTGCTAAGGCGGTGCAAAACGCGGAACCGGTAGCACTTTCGAGCATCCCGCCGACCCAACAGGGTATGCCCGCTTGCTGGCACCAGTCATGTATGGCCAGAGCAGGAGTCAGGCCCCCTACCCTGCCTGGTTTGATGTTGATCCATTGGCAACTATTTAATCGAGTTGCTTGCTTGGCCAGTTGCAGCGACTGGATGCTCTCGTCCAGGCAAACGGGTGTCTTGATAGAGCTTTGGAGTTGGGCATGGTCGAGCAAGTCGTCATGGGCCAGCGGCTGTTCGATCATCGCCAACTGGTACTCATCGAGTTGTTGGAATTCGTCGAGCGAGTCGAGCGTATAGCCACTGTTACAGTCGATATGAATGACGCAATCCGGGAACGCCTGGCGGACTTCCTTGATCATAGGCAGGTCCCAGCCGGGGCGATATTTGAGCTTCACACGAGCAAATCCCTCTTCTACCACGGGGGCCATCGACTCGAGAAGCTGGTCGATTGTGTCCATGACGCCGAAATCTGCACCAACGACAACCTCATTGCGTTGTGCGCCAAGCGCCTCATGTAAGGGGATATTGTTGAGCTTGCTATGCAGGGCCCACCAGGCCGTGTCGAGGGCGGCCTTGGCAAAGGGGTTTCCTTTATAGATGCTCATCCGTTTCTGTAGTTCGACACCGTCGTCGACAGTTTGCCCAACAAGGGCCGGCCCCAGCCAGTGCTGAGCCATCTGAAAAACGCCCCCTGCCCACTCGCTGCTGTAACAGGGTGCGGCCAGCGGTGATGTTTCGCCCCAAGCCTGAACGGATCCACTGCACATACGACAAAGCACGGCGTGAATCGCGTGATCTTCACCGTAAGCGGTACGCCAGGGATAAAGCAGTGGCATAGCGACCAGGTAGAATTCGAGTCGGTCGATTTTCATGGCAACAAAGGCTTCTAGACCGGGAACCCGGTAACGGCTTCGCCGAAGGTGAATAGCTAAAAAAAGAGGCGTTGGACGGCGACGGCCATCAAACCCAGAAAACTATTTCTCGTAGAGCACAAACAGCAGGACGTCGGACGCTGAGAAGGTACCCCCCAGTGGGCCCGCGGAAGCGGATTGGGCGGCAATGTTGCCCGTGATGTTAATTACTTTTACACCACTTTTGGAGAGCCACTCATTGACCTCTTCCTCGAGTGCGACGAGTTCGCTTTCGATGCTCTTGAATATCCTGACTTGTTGCATGCCAGATTCCTTTGGACAGTTAGGTGGAGGTGCCCCGTAAATTGTACATAATTGTTTTGCTCGTTGTTAGGGTTTTGGCTTGCCTGTCACGGGACCGAAGGCCATGGACGTCTGGATGGGAAAATTGCACGTGCAGCCTGAACTTGCCTCCGGTATCAGCAGCAGACCGCCAGCAGGGATCATGTTAATCCAGCATCCCGGGCGACTAACCTCGGTAACCTTGCTCATCTTGCCAGTTGCCAGGTCGCACATAGTAGGGTTTCCTGCCCGGAAAAAACAGGCTGCTGCCGATGCCGAGATGGTGCCGCAACCGTGGCCACCCCGGCTCATATTCCAGTTGGCGCGGCGGGCCCCAGTGGCTAGATGGTACGCAAAGGGTTCGACGTAGACAATGTTTTGGACTATTGCAGGATGGTGGTCCTGTTCGCCATGGCTGCCGCCAATCGTCTGCCGCTGGTTTTGGGAGGCGGTCCAGAGGGGCCGTCCGTCCTTAGCGGAAAAGGCCTTGATGTCATACCAAAGTTGTTGAGCGGTCCCGTCCAGGTGGTTGCGGGTTCCGACGGCGACCAGCGTTTCTTGGGCGTAGCCCAGGAAGAGGTGATGTTGTATTTGTTTGAGGCCAGAAGGTTTTTCCCAGAGCAACGTGCCCCGCAGGCGATCAAGGGCTACCAGCCGGGAGCCGCCGCCAAGTAGGTGCTGGAGCGTCGACCGGCCATTTTTGCTCTCCAGCGTCTTCTTGTTATCGCTCTCAATAAAGTAGATGCGGTCGCTGGAGATTGTGATGGTGGGATTGATGATCGCACCCCGGGGCTTGTATTGCCATTTTAGTTGCCCTTCGGTTCGGTGCCGGGCGAAGATTGAATCACTTGTTACAATGGGAATGAAATCGTAATACGTTTCATTGATCTGTTCCCGAGAATGATCGCGGCGCGCGGCGCCCACGCGCGTCGTTGTACCGTAAAGTTCGTTGCCGACGCGGGCGATATATCCCCAGTGACGTGGTTGCTTGTCACTACGGGCCGGGGTAGTGAATTGTCGTATTTCCTTTCCGGTTGCCGTATCCAGCAGATGGCATCTATTGTTGGCCACCGCGTAAAGAAGGTCGGCGGATGCTACCATGCTGCCGCTGTCTCTCATTGCCCCCACGCGTCTGAAATTGGCGATTGTCTGTTGCCAAAGAACGGTCCCGTTGTAAGCATCGACGCCAATGATCCGGTTGTTGCCGGGTAAGAACATGCGGCCGGCGATAACCAGCGGTGGACTCGTGCGATGGTGACGGTCGACCATGTGCTGGGGTCCGGGGCGACCGTACCAGCGAAGTTGCAGTTCGCCCCTTATTAACTGGTCCTGGCTGCAGGCAGTGTTCGCAGATCCGGCATACATATGCGTCCAATCGCCGACCTGCTTCGAGGGTGTGCGACGAAGGACAAAACGCTGCTGGTTATCTTCGAATTTATGGATGGCGTTAGCGGGGAGTTGCCGGCTCCATTCACGGAGAGCTTTTCCCGTCAGCTTGGCGGCTGTCTGTGGATTGATTACGGCTACCCCACCAGTGGGTCGCAGCAGTCGATGGGTTTCTGCCAGAGAGGTTGGGGGGGCTCCGTCGTCCGCCGGCCGGTCGACGCAAATCAGGTTGAACAATTCGCTGGCATAACCGAGTTGTGCGAGGGGTGCCTGGTGGACGGAGACGCGTCCAGAGAGACCTGCCTGGCGGAGCGTTTCCCGCGTGGCGGCCACGTCCTGGCCAGGGGGCGCGACCGCGATTACCTGGAGGCCGGTGCGGCTGGCCAATTCGTAGGCCAACTGGCCACGACCGGCCCCGAGTATTAGGCAATAGCCGCGGTCGAGAGGATTTCCGTTAATACGGGTGGCAGCGGCCAGGATCTCGGTTGCCTGGCGTTCGTAGGACAGTCGCTCGTCCGTGGTCCGATAAAACAGGCCTGCGGGGTCTTCAACGGCCCGTTCGGCGACCTGCCGAACCTCGTTTTTCAGGGGCCCCGGAACGAAACAGTGAATCACACCCTCGTCGGTACTGACAAAGAGCTTCCCCCCGGCCAGCGCCAGCGAATAAGCCTTGCCACGAACCGGACTGGTCCAGAGCGTTTTTCCTGCGGCGTCGAGGGCGGCCACACGATTGTCGCCCCCTGCGTAACGAACGGATCCGGAAAAGATTGTGCCGTAGGGATACTCGGCAAGGACCTGCTGCGGGTCAGGTAGTAACGGCTTGTCGGTGGGAGAAAGCGAACCTACCCTTTGGGGGGCCGGATTGCGTCCCTGGGCAACCATCAAGCGGGTGCCACGTCTTTGCAGGTAACCCTGCGGCGAGAAGTTCAACTTTCCCCGGGCCTGGGCTGCACCGGTGATGGCATCCACGGCGAACTGGTAAGTCCCCTGGGACGGGAACAGGCCGGCGGAGAAACGGGCCTGCCCACGGTCAATAATCACACCACTGCGGACGGGCCAGGACGAAATCATCCGTTCATTGCCGGGAATTTGGCGGTCGGTTGGAGCCGCCTGGTATTTCCAGAGCTGTTTGCCGTCGCTGACATCCAGGCAATAGACAAAGCCGTCGTCGCTGCCGAAATAGACCCGTTGCTGGTCGATGGTGGGAGCAAGCCGAACCGGCGCTTCGGTGGTAAATCGCCATCGCAGCTTTGCCGTGGCCGCATCCAGGCAGGTCACGCTATCTTCTGCCGAAGAGGCAAAAATCAGTCGCTGCCCGTCGGACACCAGATGGAAGGCCCGATCGTAAGTGACGCGGGCTGGTAAGCCATCTTTCCCGTGCCAGAAATCCTGCTTGGCCGGCGCGGGCCAGGCAGGGGCGGGAGGACGCATCGTTTGGTAGGTCCATTGGCTGGCGAGCGGTAGCTTCAATTGCTCGGGAGTGTAGCCGGAACGATGAATGTCCCGCCCGTAGGTTGGCCACCCCTCGGCTACAGAAGGTACCGGATCGACGCCGGGATAGGGCTTTTTCTGGGCTTGAAAGCGAGCCAGGATCTGACGACCCGTCAGGGCCTGATCAAAGATAGCCGCGTAGGTCATCTTTCCTTGCAGGGGATAGTATTCGTCGTTGTCGCGATAGGCTCCGAGCGTGAAGGGGCCGGTTGGGGGATAGGCAATGCCCCCTTTCTGAGCCGCTGATTCCGCTCGCAAACGCCCGTCAACAAAGAGCTTCATCTTGGCGCCGTCATAGGTCCCTGTGACGTGATACCAGTTGCCGGGTAAAAATGGTTGCGGATTGGTGAGATACGTGATGCGTTTGGTCGAAGTGCTGACCAAGCCAAAGCAGAACAGGTCTTCACGAATCCCGAGCATCCAGCCTCGTTCGAAACTCCCGTTGTCTTGAATGGCGCTCACCATGGAGCCCCAAGGCTGGATGCGATCAACATAAACCCACGTTTCCACGGTGATTGATTTGACCGGTAACAATCGCCTTGCCGGTTGCTGTTCGGTAAAAGTAGCAACACGGATCTCGCTTGTTTTTCCGTCAAGAAGGAGTGCTTGGGGTTGTTGGGACGAAAACTTCACTGGTCCGGAACTCTTGCCGGAGAGCGTGCCACGACCAGGTGTTAGTACCTGGTTGCGGAAACTGGCAGGGTGTAGCTTCCAGGCATGACGAGGTACCGGTTGTGACGCTTGTCCGTTGGTTTGACCAGGCGCCACCAGGATGGCCGAGACGGCCAGGAGCAACAGGGTCGCGTAAAGCGATGGGCGAACAGGTCGCCAGCAGGTTCGCGTTGGATAAGATCGAAGAACTTGGTTCTGCATTACGCGTGACCTATTTGTGGGACAGGTGTCGGATTAGGTTTTCGCAAGGATGCCATCGATGACCTTGCCGTGGACATCGGTCAGTCGCATGTCACGACTGCTGAAACGAAACGTTGTCTTGGTATGGTCCATGCCCAGCAGGTGAAGCATGGTGGCATGCAGGTCGTGAATTTCAACTTTTTTGTCAATGGCCTTGTAGCCGTATTCGTCTGTGGAGCCGTAAGTGATACCGCCGCGAACGCCGCCACCTGCCATCCAGAGGCTGAACCCGAAAGGGTTGTGGTCGCGACCGTTATTTCCCTGCGCGAAGGGAGTTCGGCCAAATTCGCCGGACCAGACAACGAGCGTGGAATCGAGAAGTCCCCGTTGCTTGAGGTCGGTCAATAAGCCAGCGATCGGTTTGTCGACCGACCGCGCGTTCTTGGTGTGACCGTCTTTAAGATTTACGTGTTGATCCCAGCGGTCGCCATTGCCCCCGGTGCACGTCAATTCGATAAAACGGACGCCGCGTTCGATGAGCCGGCGAGCAATCAGACAGTTGCGACCGAAGGTCTTGGTGTTTTGAAACGGGTCGTTGACGCCATAGAGTTCCAGGGTGGCCTTGCTTTCGTCACTGATATCCATCAATCCGGGAACGGCCATCTGCATGCGGTAGGCCAGCTCGTAATTGGCGATCGCGGATTCGATCTGGTCTTCAGCGCCATGTTCCTCGAGATGCTGGCGATCCAGCTGGTTAAGTACGGCGAGCTTGTTTTTTTGGAGTGCCTCCGTGGCTTCGGTGCGACGGATATTGGCTACCGGATTCGCGCTAGATTTAAAGACAGAACCCTGGAAGGACGCAGGCAAAAAGCCACTGTTGAAATTATCCAGCCCGCCGGGTGGGATAAGGCCACCGTTA
>Ga0310342_100002138_pt1 | contig 12624 bp, 8 predicted proteins | sample S15DNA20500_MG_FD_206155 | JGI IMG/M metagenome (GOLD analysis project Ga0310342, IMG submission 206155) | Marine microbial communities from station ALOHA, North Pacific Subtropical Gyre - S1503-DNA-20-500_MG | ecosystem: Environmental > Aquatic > Marine > Oceanic | place: Pacific Ocean: North... | reverse complement strand
ATAAGAAAATCGAATGGGAAAATTACAGTTCTCAGATATCACAGTACGAACTAGACAAATACTTACCTATACTTTGAATTGGCACGATAGGAATTAGTTCAGGAAACATATGCAGAATAAATATAAGCACCCGGATCTACCTAAGCCGGCAAAGCAAGGTCTGTATGATCCGTCGTTTGAGCACGACGCATGTGGCGTTGGGATGGTCGCGAATATCGAAGGCATTAAATCACATGAGATAGTTGACCAAGGTCTAGAGGCACTTTGCAATTTGGGTCACCGAGGAGCTACGGGAGCTGATCCTGAAACTGGGGATGGAGCAGGAATACTCGTCCAGATGCCACATGAATTTTTCGCTCTGGAACTAGAGCATATGGGCAGTATTCTTCCTGACATTGGTGATTATGGTGTAGGCATGGCATTCCTACCTTCCGAAAATACGGAATTTGAGAAATGCATGAAAACGATCCAATCCTGCGTAGAATCAGAAGGTATGTCTCTCCTTACATGGCGCGAAGTACCCATAGACCCTTCAAAAATAGGTGTGCTTGCCAATGGCAGCCGGCCCATGATCACACAATTTTTCGTTACACCCAATTCCAGTCTTGCTAATGAAGACTTTGAATTCGCGCTATATGCCCTCCGAAGAAAGATCGAGAAATCTGTTGAAAATCTATTTTTATCTCAAGCAGAAGACTTTTATATTTGTTCCCTTTCCTGCAACAAAATTGTGTACAAAGGATTGGTAATGGCGCATCAGTTGCAAGAATTTTATCTTGACTTAGCTAATAACAATTTTAGATCCTCGTTCGCATTGGTACATTCAAGATTCAGCACAAATACTTTAGGTAGTTGGAAGTTAGCCCACCCGTATAGATATGTCATACACAACGGTGAGATAAACACGCATAGGGGAAATGTCAATTGGATGTCGTCAAGGGAAAAAGTCTTTGAGTCGGACATCCCAGGAAGAGATGCTCAAGAACTAGTACCCATCATAAAAAATGGGCAGAGCGACACCGCATCTCTAGACAACGCCCTTGAACTCCTAATTGCTACCGGGCGAACCATTGAGCATTCCATGATGATGCTTATTCCAGAAGCCTGGGGAGACCACATCCCAATGGACCAAAGCAAAAAGGACTTCTATGAATATCATTCAAGTATTATGGAACCATGGGATGGACCTGCCCTGGTTATTGGAACCGATGGTAAGAAGATATGTGCCGTGCTAGATAGAAATGGTTTAAGACCATGTAGGTACCTAATAACTTCAGACGGGCTCCTTGTAATGGCCTCTGAAACCGGTGTCATAGATATCCCACCTGAAAAAATAGTGCTAAAGGAACGTATCTACCCTGGAAGAATGTTTCTCCTCGACACAGATGAAGGCAAGATTATAAATGATGCTGAACTGAAAAAAGGCCTCGCTGGCCGAAAACCTTATGGTAAATGGCTGGAACAAAACAAAATTTATTTAGAAGATCTTCCAACCCCCAACCCAGCAAAAAATTACGACCAAGATGGTCTCCCAGCTAAACAGAACACCTTTGGCTATTCTCTTGAAGATTTCAGAATATTGATGGAACCCATGGCACTAAACGCATATGAACCAACGGGGTCGATGGGAAACGACACCCCGCTGGCGTTTCTATCCGACGAAAGCCCAGTATTATTCAATTACTTCAAACAATTATTTGCACAGGTTAGCAACCCACCGCTGGACGCAATCCGAGAAGAACTTGTGACTTCTCTCGTGGGAACAATAGGTGAAGAGCGAAATATTTTTAAGGAGACTCCTGAACACTGCAGGCAGATTACGATCCGAAAACCAGTCATTAGCAATGACGATCTCATAAAAATAAAAAAATGCCCCATCGAAGGGTTCAAATCAAAAACAATATCAACTTTATTTAATCCTAATGAAAAATCAGGTCTTAAGAACGGAATGGACCGCGTCAGAATAGAAGCATCCTTAGCAGTAGAGGAAGGCGCTTCTATTTTAATCCTTTCTGATCAAGGCGTTGATAGTAAAAATGCACCTATCCCTAGTCTGCTAGCTACCGCCGGTATTCATCACCATCTAATAAGGGAGGGGACCCGTACGAAAGTTGGTCTCGTAATTGAAACCGGTGAGGCCCGAGAAGTAGCCCATTTTTCACTACTGATAGGTTTTGGTGCCGGCGCTGTAAACCCCTATCTGGCCTTCGAAACCTTAAAAACCCAGATAGAAACCGGAGAATTTTCAAAAAATATATCCCCCACACAAGGGGAAAAAAATTATTTGGAAGCTTGCCACAAGGGAATATTAAAAACCATGTCAAAAATGGGAATTTCCACCATCCAAAGTTATCGTGGAGCCCAGATATTTGAAGCTATTGGACTAAACGAAGAATTAATAGACGAATACTTTACTTCTACTCCTTCTCGTATCGGAGGCATCGGCCTTGATGAATTGGAGCAGGAGGCCATTGCGCGACATAAGTCAGCATATGAAACAACACGAATGAACGGGACTTTGGAGATTAAACCTGGCGGCCAATATCAATGGCGGCGTGACGGCGAGTTCCACATGTGGAACCCTAAAACTATAACGGCCTTGCAACATGCAGTGAAAAATAACGAGTGGAACAGCTACGAGCAATTTGCTGAATCTGTTGACAAGGAAAGTAGACGGCTCAGCACGATTAGGGGACTTCTAGAGTTCAAAGAAGTGGAAAATCCAATCCCTATTATTGAAGTGGAACCTGCTTCAGAAATAGTAAAAAGATTTGCGACAGGGGCCATATCGTTGGGCTCAATAAGTCGGGAAGCCCATGAAACCATGGCTGTGGCTATGAATCGAATAGGAGCAAGAAGTAACACTGGAGAGGGAGGAGAGGATTCTGCCCGCTACGTTCTAGACGACAATGGCGACTCCAGAAATAGCGCTGTTAAACAAGTGGCCTCGGGCAGATTCGGGGTGTCAATTAACTACCTCAGTAGCGCTAAAGACTTACAGATTAAAATGGCTCAGGGAGCAAAACCTGGTGAAGGTGGACAATTACCCGGACACAAGGTGGATGAATACATAGGAAAAGTTAGAAACTCAACACCTGGTGTCGAACTGATTTCTCCACCGCCGCATCATGATATATATTCGATCGAAGACCTCGCCCAACTTATTCATGATCTTAAAAATTCAAATCCAAGTGCCCGTGTACATGTCAAACTGGTTGCAGAATCAGGAGTTGGGACAATAGCTGCAGGTGTTTCAAAAGGTCATGGAGATGTGGTTTTAATAAGCGGCCATAGTGGAGGCACTGGGGCTTCACCCGAATCCTCTATAAAGCATGCGGGACTCCCGTGGGAACTTGGAGTAGCAGAAACTCAGCAAGTTTTGGTGATGAATGATTTGAGGGGACGAATCGTCGTTCAAACTGACGGACAAATTAAAACCGGCAGAGACGTGGCTATTGCGTGTCTCCTTGGAGCTGAAGAGTTTGGATTGGCTACAGGACCTCTGATTTCAATGGGATGCATAATGCTGCGAAAATGTCACTTGAATACCTGTTCTGTTGGCATAGCTACCCAGGACCCGGATCTGAGAAAAAAATTCGCCGGGGAACCTGAGCACGTAATTAATTATTTCTTTTTCATAGCAGAACATCTCAGACAAATCATGGCACAACTTGGAATTAAGACCATCGCTGAAATGGTAGGTAGAGTGGATTTATTAGATGGGTCCAAAGCTATCAATCACTGGAAAGCCAAAGGTATAGATTTCACAAATCTACTACATGATCCCGAGGTACCGGAAGGCGTGGCAAGACACTGCGTTACTGATCAGGATCATGGTCTTGAAAAAGCCCTGGATTTAGAATTAGTGGATAAAGCCAGGCCCGCACTGGAACATGGCAAAAAGGTAGTGATCAGGAAAGTTATAGATAATTCAAACAGAACCGTAGGGACCATTCTGAGTCATGAAATTGCCAAGAAATATGGTGAAGCTGGGTTGCCAGACGAGACGATCAAACTGAAGTTTGATGGTTCAGGGGGACAAAGCTTCGGAGCTTTCTTATCCAAAGGTATCGCTGTCGAATTGAATGGAGATGCTAACGACTATTTTTGTAAAGGATTATCCGGTGGAAAGGTAGTGATAAAGCCTCCAATGGGGTCAAAGTTCATCCCAGAAGAAAATATAATTATCGGAAATGTAGCCTTATATGGGGCTACTTCAGGACAAGTATTCATTAGAGGAATAGCTGGTGAGCGTTTTGCGGTCCGCAATAGTGGCGCAGAGGCGGTCGTTGAAGGCGTGGGAGATCACGGTTGCGAGTACATGACGCGAGGCAAAGTAGTTATTCTGGGTTCCACCGGCAGAAATTTCGCTGCCGGAATGAGTGGCGGAGAGGCATATGTACTGGATGAATCTGGAGAATTTGAATCCCTCTGCAATCCAGGGCTCGTTAGCCTGGAACAAGTAACCGATCCCTCCGACATTAAAGACCTACATAGAATGATAAAGGCTCATGCAGATTTCACTGGCAGTTCAAACGGCATCAGAATCCTAAAAACCTGGGATGAGACACTTCCTCGTTTTATAAAAGTGATGCCGAACGACTACAAGCGAATTCTACAAGAAATGAAAACCCCCAAAAGTAAAATGGCGGCTTCAACAGATGGGTAAGACGACAGGGTTCAAAGAATTTCACCGAGAAACTCCGGAGACTCTTCCAGTCACAGTCCGTATAGGAAACTATAGCGAATTCTATGAGGAATGGAGCACAGAAAAAGCTGGTCTGCAAGGAAGCAGATGTATGAATTGTGCGGTTCCTTTCTGCATGAGTGGATGCCCATTGGGAAACATAATTCCAGATTTCAATGATCTGGTATATAAAAACATGTGGGAAGAAGCCCTCACTGAACTTCATTCGACCAACAACTTCCCAGAATTCACGGGGAGAATATGTCCAGCTCCCTGTGAACAATCCTGCGTGCTCAACATAAATGAAGACCCGGTTACCATAGAATATATTGAAAAGGCCATATCTGATGAGGGCTGGAAAAATGGGTGGATTCGACCATTACCTCCAATATCAAGAACCGGTAAAAAAGTAGCCGTAGTCGGATCAGGACCAGCGGGATTAGCGTCGGCCCAGCAACTTAACCGGGCGGGACATCAAGTCACTGTGTATGAAAAATCTGACGCGATAGGTGGGTTGCTGCGTTTGGGAATTCCAGATTTCAAATTGGAGAAAAATATAGTCCAGAGACGAGTAGATCAGATGGAACAGGAAGGAATCACGTTCATTACAAACGCTTACGTCGGTAGAAATGTAGCTATTGAAGATTTGAGGAAATCTAATGACGCTGTCTTACTGACTGGTGGTTCCACGATACCAAGAGACCTACCAGTAGAAGGTAGAGATTTGGAAGGCGTGCATTTCGCGATGGATTACTTGACGCAACAGAACGAGATAAACAGAGGAGACTCAATTGATCCCTCAGAACGAATCTCAGCAGAAGGAAAACGTGTGGTTATACTGGGAGGGGGCGATACTGGATCAGACTGTCTAGGAACAGCACACCGGCAGGGAGCCGAAATAGTCTACCAATTAGAGCTATTACCTGAACCTCCTACAGAAAGGTCCGAAAATGATATGTGGCCCAACTGGCCTATGACACTCAGGACATCTTCTTCGCACGAAGAAGGCGGAAATAGGGATTACAACATTCTCACAAAAAAATTCTCGGGACAGGATGGGAAACTAAAGCATCTACACGGAGTAAGACTCGAATGGGGAGAGTCCGATGAGACTGGTAGGCCTGTAATGATAGAACAGGAAGGTAGTGAATTCGAGTTGGAAACAGATCTGGTTCTTCTAGCTATGGGATTCGTACATCCAGAACATGAAGGTATGATAGCAAATCTCAAAGTTGAACTGGACCCCCGAGGCAACGTAAAAACCAATATAGATAAAATGACGAGCATTGACGGTGTGTTCGCAGCTGGAGATATGTCAAGGGGCCAATCACTCGTTGTCTGGGCCCTTGCAGAAGGTCGGGAAGCCGCACGTGGGGTAGACAAATATTTGATGGGAGTGTCCAATCTTCCCAGATCTGCAAGCACCTACTAGGGTGATAAACGATTTATGAAAACAGTTGAATCTATAGAGACATCGGATGGGGCATTTTAATTTTCTAGAGGCCCTAATACTGAGAAATTAAACGTATTGATCAAAAAAGGAGGACAGCAACATGAGTAAACTACGAGTGGCATATATTTCTGCAGGAGAACCGGATAATGACTTTGTAAAGCAACAACTCGAAGGTGTTGATCACGAGTTTGATGCTTATGTTTGTAAGAGTGACGGTGAAACCATAGAGGCTGTTAAAGGGGCAGACGTCATAATCAATCAAGGCGTCGAGATGTCTCGTAGTGTTATTGAAGAGATAGATGGTGCCCAAGCTGTGGTGAGCTTTGGTCATGGGTTTAATCACATCGACCATGAAGCCGCAACAGACCAGTCACTGATGGTTGTCAACACAGCAGGTTTTTGTACAGAGGAAGTCTCAAATCATGCCATAATGCTACTACTATCATGCGCTAAAAAATTAACTATACTCAATGACCTGACCAAGTCCGGCAAATGGGGCCCGGACACCAGGGCTGCTTTGATGCCAATGGCCCAGATCACAGATCAGGTGCTTGGCCTTGTGTCACTTGGGAATATAGGAAGGGCAGTTGCACGAAAAGCACAAGCATTGGGAATGACAGTTATTGCCTATGACCCCTACGTTCAACCATGGATAGCTAGAGAATACAGGGTTGAATTGAGGCCAAGTCTTAATGACGTGGCCCAGAATTCTGACTTTGTCTCCATGCATACTCCTCTGAACAATCAAACAACCAAGCTGGTAGGGGCTGATTTTTTTAAAGCCATGAAAACTTCAGCATATTTCGTAAACACGTGCAGAGGTGGAACTGTCGATGAGGAAGCACTTATAGCGGCACTGCAAAATGGAGAAATAGCCGGAGCAGGATTAGACGTCTTCGAGGTCGAACCTACCTCTCCAGACAATCCATTGTTCAAGATGGAAAACGTGATGGTTACCCCTCATTCCGCTGGCAGCTCTAGTAGATCCAGAGTGGCTTCCCAAGTCCAGGTAGGACAAGAAGCTGCACGACTATTAAACGGAACTTGGCCAATGTCTTTGGTCAACCCAGAAGTTAGAGCTAAAATTGATTTAAGAACCCCAGCTACGAGGGATTAGTCCCCAAAAAGGGTGTCCATTAGTCGTAAAATGATGAACACCCTTTTCCCGTCCCATTAAGACTCAAATCAATCCCGCGAATTAAATTCAAATCTCCGCACTATGGAAATACGAATTACGCGCTTTCACGATGCGACAATGCAACCTCAGCTAGACCAATAGTGAAAATGTTTGAATGCCGCTTAGTTTTTGCTTTAGATTAGGAAGATCGCTTATTTGATCATTGATAGCCACACCCACATACTTCCTCCAGACGTAATTTCAGATATGCCTAAATTCATGTCTAACGATAAAACGTTATGTAACCTTTTCCACAATGGGGGAAAGCTGAGTACAGCTGACTCACTATTAAATTCGATGGATCAGAATAACGTCGATTTTTCTGTAGTGATGGGCATGGGTTGGGCTGATCATTCATTTAATAGCTATGTGAATGACTACTTAATGGAGTCCCACATTAATTCGGATGGAAGACTGGTTCCTGTGACAGGAATTACGCCACAACATGGAGATATAGGTATTTACGAGGCTGAACGTTGTATTTCTATTGGCAGTCATGGATTTGGTGAGATACATATTTCAGAACAGGGCATGTCGGGAAAACCATTCCATTTTTTTGATCCCTACATGAAGATGTTAGCAGCTGAGAACTTTCCATTGGTTGTGCACAGTTCTGAGCCTGTTGGACACCTGTATCCCGGTAAAGGACAAACTAATCCTCAAGAGCTCGAGAAGTTAGTCCAAAATTTCCCAGATAACAAAATAATTTTGGCTCACTGGGGAGGTGGACTTATATTTTATGAGATGATGAAAGAAGTAAGTGCGCTAATGAGCAACGTGTTCTATGACACAGCAGCGACTCCTCTGCTTTATAAAAATGAAATATTCAGTGCGTCGCTCAACATAGTAGGTGCAAAAAAAATACTGTTTGGTTCAGATTATCCCCTCATAGACCAGAAGAAAATCCTAAAAATGTTAAATAACCAATTATTTAGTGATGAAGATAAAACGTTGATATATGGCGAAATTGCTGCGACGGTATTCAAAATAAAATACTAGTCACAGAACAATAATATTTAGAACAATCAAAACAGCCAATAAACTTAACTTTTCAAACTGAAAATTAGACCCAAGAGAGAAAACTTGAAAAATTTGCGTGCTTTAGCCTTGTTAAATTTGTCACAATCCTGATATATTTGTTAACTGGAATATCACCAACTATGGTGATTTAAGGAGAATAATTTATGTCAGACCAAGTATGGCCGCCTTGCAAAGAATGCAGCGACGGTGACTTATTACCATTATCCGATTTTGGCAGTCAAGGAGCACCGATACATTACAAAGCCTGGGTATGTAGCAACCCAAGCTGTGGATTTAATATAAAAATCCGCAACGGGGATGTATATTTGAATGAGCCAATTGCTAGTGGGGCAGCTCATTCACCACGAATTCGATAACGACTTTTAAACTAGCCTAAACATAAAAAAGAGATCTCTTCACTGAAATCTCTTTTTCAACAGATTATCTACCAAGTGTTTTTGACACGGTGAAAGTGTTCCGATTTTCATGGTGTTAATGTTTTGAGCATAACGACTGATATAATTTCGTCCAAAGGGTATATGGACAATGTGATTTTGTCCGTTTCAGGCAAATGGTAGGCCATGGTTGCTTCAAAGTGGGTTGGGATTTCCACCATTATAATTGGTGTGTTACTCGTGTCAGTTTCTCTTGTACTGTTTATTATGGGGATATCATCGGCAGAGAAAATGGAATCTCTAAATGTTGAATCGACAACTCCATTGAATTCTCCAACTGTAACCATCCAAAGTACATTTTTGCCGCCTAATCCAACTCCAATACCTCCAAAAATTATAAATATATCTGAGCCCGTTACCCCTGAAAATATTACCAATCGACTTTCACCAGATCTACAATCCAACAGAAGACCCCATACTGAACAGAAATTAATATCTCAAGCTGAGACTACACAAATTGCCAAGCCCGTGGGTAAAAGACTCGGCTCTTTCAATACTCTCATCCAAGGTTATGGATCAGAGAATTTTTCCAAATATTTCCACCCTGCGGACTGGGGAATCTCCCGATGGCATAAGATTGATCATTTGAGAGGCGTAAATATCGATAAAAGTTTGTTATCCCCTATCGCGATTGACCAGTTAACAGCTCCTGATTTTAGTGGTCTAGCTACCCGGATAAGAATACCCGCACTTGACGTAGATGCACCGGTGAACAAACTTAGAATCATTGAGATAGAAGGTGTTAAACAATACGAATCACCAAAAAATGTCGTTGGCCGAGTTCCTACTGATTCTAAGTTGCTTGAAAGCATAACTGGGTGGTACTTCGGGCATCTAGAGAGCCCGGTTAAATCGGAAGGTAATGTGTTTCATAACTTGCCTGAAATAGCGAGTTTCCTATCCGAAGGTGACCCTGTCCATATTTATTTAAACAACCGAGAAAAAGAGTATATTTATCAGGCCTATAAATCTGAAGTTGTGCACGAGACAGAACTCAAACTTTATGATGCCGGATTAGAAAACATCGTTCTTGTAACCTGTGTTAATAGACCATATTACGATCACAGACAGGTCGTTACGGCAAGATTGGTCGATATTCGCTAAAAAAGTACTGTGTCGATTCAGATATGTTCTGAAGCAGCAAAAGTATCCCTTAAAACGGAAATAAATTTATTGGCGGGTGTCGATAGTGTCTTACCTGGAAGGGTAATTAGCCCTGCTTGGTCAACTGGCAAGAAGTTAGCAAGACTAAGCATTCCCAAATGATCCAAATCTTCTTCTTCAATAGCCAACCGAGGACCTACAGAAATTCCCATCCCAATCGTCACGAATTTTTTAATCATGTCCATGCTGTCAAGTTCCATTATGACTTCATAATTCAATCCCCTCTTCTGAAGTTGTTCCTCAAGAATGTACCTGGTGTAAGTACCTCGGGCCATTAAAATCAATGGATACTTCGAGATAGAGTCCAGTGATGTCAAAGGAGCAGCTAACAAATCGTGTCCTTTAGGGGCTATTAACACCCTTTCATACAGAAAAAGAGGTTCAAAATTAAGATCATCCCCTCTGTCTGGGTGCTGTATGATCCCCGCATCCACCTCCCCCGTCCTCACCATCCCAATTACCTTGGTCCTTGTAGCAGACTGTATGCGAAGGTAAACGTTGGGATGGAGGCTGTTAAATACTTTAACCACTCGTAGGAGAGTATGTGGAATGATGTCTGGAGTCGAGGCAATTGTTACCGGGCCACGCTCCTCTGCTTCCGATGTCCTAACTGCCAAGGAATCAAGCCCATCAAGCAACGGCTGAGTCAAATCAAATATTGTTTGTCCTGAAAGAGTCAGTCTAATTGGTCTTGTTACCCTGTCAAAAAGGACCATATTTAGTTCTTTTTCGAGCTTTTTAATATGAGTTGTGACCGTGGGCTGCCCAAGACCGAGTTCATTGGCAGCCTTAGATATACTACTGAATCTCGCCGCTATAACAAAACTCTTCAATTCTCGAAGCTCCATAAATATTCACACCCTTTCAGTATTTCAAATTATGATATTGTATATACATTATTATTCATAGTCAATATATTGATAGATTCAATCTTTAATACAGATTTGAGCTTTTTAGAGGCCCTATATCCAAAAAAATCAGAGGGCTATACCGACTCAAATAAAAAATTAGAACACTGTTTAAGTAACAACTGTTACCCTTTCAGTGCATGATGTAGGGGTGTAATCTAAAAGTCTGATTTAGATTACATAATTGGTCATAACCTGAATCTAAATCGCCGGAGGGGTTCGTGCTCAATTTTTTTGGAAAAAAAAACGATGAAAATATCAATCATGCGCTGACTAAGACTCGAGGATCCATATTCGGACAAATAGGAACTATTTTCAGGTCTTCGGGTATTACCAAAGATACCATGGAGGAGTTGGAGGATATCTTAATCTCATGTGACCTAGGATTTAGCGCCACAAATTTGATATTGGATCAACTTAGGGAACGAGCCAAGGAAGAAGGTGCAAATACAGGCAAGGAAGTCATTGTCTGCCTACGCTCTATCGTTTATGACTCACTTAACCTTAAGGGCCCTGACTGGCTAGATAATCCCGCCGAACTCCCGTTAGTAATACTAATGGTTGGTGTGAATGGGGCCGGCAAAACAACTACAGTCGCAAAACTCTCCAAATGGTACATGAACCTTGGAAAATCTGTAATTATTGGAGCTGGAGATACTTTTCGGGCGGCAGGCTCTGAACAGCTTCAATCATGGGGTGACAAGCTTTCAATAGATGTAATCACCCATCAACAAGGTTCTGACCCAGCGGCTGTAGCTTTTGACACTATCTCAGCCGCCAAGAATAGGAACAAAGATGTTGCGATTATCGACACTGCCGGCAGGCTCCAGGGAAAATTAAATTTGATGGAGGAATTAAAAAAGATCTATAGAATTACTATCAGAGAATCAGGAGATGCCTCTGTGAGAGTCTTATTGACCATAGACGCCACAACTGGTCAAAATGGCATTAGTCAGGCTAGCGCCTTTGGGAGTGCTGTTAAATGTGATGGCGTATTTCTTTCCAAACTTGATGGGTCCGCCAAGGGTGGAATTGCTATCCCAATAGTTAAGGATTTGGAATTACCCATCGCATTTGTGGGCACAGGCGAACAACCAGATGACATAGCAGTCTTTGATCCTACGATATTTGCTAAAGGCTTGCTCCCAACAACACCAACGTAAAGTGGCTCACTATTCACCACTTATAATCTCGATATGTTTCAACTATTAGTCTGGGTCCTGACTATTCAAATACTAGGGCTGGCAGCATTCCCACTTGTTTCCCAAATAGTACCCAACCTGAGGGATAAAGGGTTTACCATATCCAAGCTAGTGGCTTTGTCTTCATTGGGACTGACATCTTGGCTGATAAGCATGTTAGGAATATCGGGACCTTCGGGAAGAGTACTGTTGGCCATAACTCTGATATTTATTTGCATATCCACATACATCGGCTTAAAGCATATATCTCAGATCTTGTACTTTTTTAAGCGCGAATGGAAGCTTATTTGCGCAGCTGAACTGATTTACCTAGTTATTCTGGGTATATTCGCTTTATTCAAATTCAACGATCCGTCCATCAACCATACTGAACAGCCGATGGATTTAGCTTTTTTAAACGCGGCTATGGGAGCCGGAAATGGAGGACCCCTAGATCCATGGATGAGGGGTGAACAGATAAGCTACTATTATTTTGGCTATTGGATATTTGGGAATATAGGTTCATTAACCTTTACCAGACCTGAAATCACATACAATTTGTCTCTCATATTCATTCCT